>Ga0114976_10000649_pt1 | contig 21710 bp, 18 predicted proteins | sample S_130805_EF_Meta_FD_87319 | JGI IMG/M metagenome (GOLD analysis project Ga0114976, IMG submission 87319) | Freshwater microbial communities from Lake Simoncouche, Canada to study carbon cycling - S_130805_EF_MetaG | ecosystem: Environmental > Aquatic > Freshwater > Lake | place: Lake...
CCACCACATCGTCGTGGTCGGACAGCACCTTGCCGGTGAACACCGTGCCTTCATCGCCCAGCAGCACCAGGTCGGTGAAGGTGCCGCCGATGTCGGCGCCCACTCTCCAGCTCATGCCGCGCGTTCCCGTGTCACGAAGGGCATCGGCCCGCGCGGCAGCGAGCGCAGTGCCTCGGTTGCCGCCGCATCCACGCCGAAGTCGGCGCCGAGCACGACCCCATAGTCGCGCCGCGCCGCCTCGCGCGAGACCAGGCCGTTGCGCACGTCGTCGGCGACCTTCTCCACCGGCCGCCGGTACGGATCGCCCCAGCCGCCACCGCCCGGCACTTCCAGCCGGAACACGTCGCCATGCTTCAACGTCATGCAGAATTTCGACGGCAGCGGCTCGGTCTTGCCGTCCCGCTCCAGCCAGTTCATCGAGGGCGCGCCAGGCTGCCCACCCTGCAGGCCGAAGGGCAGGAAGGCGCGGCGATCGGCGCGCACCTGCAGCACGCCCTCGTCCTCGAGGAAGCGGTACTCCCGCACGAAGGGCGCACCGCCGCGATATTCGCCGGCGCCCATGGTGTCCGGGATGAACTCGTAGCGGGTGATCTGGACCGGCTGCTCGGCCTCCGTCACTTCGATCGAGGGCGAGGCCATGTTGGCGAACATGTGGCTGTTGCCGTCGCAGCCATCGGCGAAGGGCCGGCCGCCCCAGGCCGAGCAGGTGAAGTCGACATAGATGAAGGGCTGCCGCGCCTTGGTCCAGCCGCCGATGGAGACGCCGATATTGCCGCCATCGCCGGCCGCACCCACGCGATCCGGCAGCATCGCCGCCAGTGCGCCGAACAGGCAGTCGACCATGCGGAAGCCGGTCAGGCCGCGCGCCGCGCAGGCCGCCGGCAGCACGCCATGCGCCACGGTGCCGGGCGGCGCGACCACCTCGATCGCGCGGAAATAGCCTTCGTTGTTCGGGATGTTCGCGGGCAGGATGCTGCGGATGCCGCAATAGCTGGCCGAGCGCGTGAAGCTGAGGGTGTTGTTGATCGCGCCCTTCACCTGCGGGCTGGTGCCGGTCCAGTCGACCAGCATGCTGTCGCCGGTCTTCCGGACGCGCACGCGGAGCGGGATGGGCTTGCCGACCTCGACGCCGTCATCGTCGATATGGTCCTCGAAGGACCACTCGCCGTCGGGCAGGTCGCGCAGAGCGGCGCGGGTCAGCCGCTCGGCATAGTCGAGCAGCTCGTCCATGTAGCGCTGCGTCTGCGCGACGCCGGTGCGGGCGACCAGTTCCTTGAAGGCGCGCTCGGCAATGGTGCAGGCCGCAAGCTGCGCGCGAAGATCGCCGAAGACCTTCACCGGCACGCGCACATTGCGCTCGATCAGCATGTGCAGCGTCTCGTTCGGCCGGCCGCGGTCGTAGAGCCGCAAGGGCGGGATGCGCAGGCCCTCCTGGAAGATCTCCGTGCTGTCGGAGGCATTCGAGCCGGGCACGCGGCCGCCCACATCCGTGTGGTGGCAGATCGTCGCCGCAACCGCGACCCGCTCGCCACCCACGAAGATCGGCTGGAACAGGAAAATGTCGGGCAGGTGCATGCCGCCCTCGAAGGGGTCGTTGAGGACGAAGATGTCGCCCTCGTGCATGTCGTCGCCGTAGCGGCGCATCACCGCGGCAAGCGCCTCGGGGATGGAGCCCAGGTGGCTCGGCAGCGTCAGCCCCTGCGCGACCAGGCGCCCCTGGCCGTCGCAGAAGGCGGTGCTGTAGTCCATGTTGTCCTTCAGCACGGCCGAATAGGTCGTGCGATGGACCGTCAGCGCCATCTCATCCGCGATGGAGAAGAGGGCGTTCTTGAACAGCTCGAACTCGACCGGGTCGATCACCGCCATGGGCTGCGCTCCGCGATGCGCGAGCCTAAGCCTGCCCCGCCGCGGCCGCCAACCCCCGCACCACGCGGCAACATGCCGCGCGGGCGGCCTATGCCCAAGCCACGGGCAGCGCCTGCCTCACCCGCGCGCGAGCCGCTTCTCGACGAACATCAACCGGTCCTGCCCCCAGAAGATGTCCTCGCCGATGACGTAGCTCGGTGCGCCGAAGACGCCACGCGCCAGCGCCGCCGCGGTATCCTTCTCGCGCATCTCCGCCCAGCGCGGCTCCTGCCCGAGCGCCAGCACCTTGGCGCCGTCCAGCCCTGCCTCGTTGATCAGCCGCTCCAGCGTCGCCGGGTCGCCGGGGTCCAGCTCATCCTCCCAGCAGGCCTTCAGCACGCGGTGCGCAAGCTTGATCGCCGGCGCATCGCCCATGGTCTCTCGCACCGCGATCACGCAGCCCGCTGCCGGCAGCTCCTTCGCCGGGAAGTGCTTCGGCTTGATGTGGATGGGTATGCCCAGCTCGTCGCGCCAGCGCGCGAGCTCCTGCAGCCGATAGGCCTGGCGCTGCGGGCTGCGCTTCGGCAGCGGCAGCCCGCCCGAGCCCGCGAAGATCGTGCCGAAATCCACCGGCCAGATCCGCATCGTCGCGCCATGCTGCGCCGCCAGTTTCTCGATCCGCGCCGCGCCCAGATGCGTCCAGGGCGAGTTCAGCGAGGCGTAGTAGTCGATGTGCAAGGCCATGACGATCACCCGTGCTTCAGCGGCGCGCCGGTCGCGGCGGCCACATGCTCGAAACTCACCCCCGGCGCCAGCTCGCGCACCTCGAAGCCGTCGCCGGTCGGCGCGAACAGCCCGTAATTGGTCGCCACCAGCGTCACCACCCCGCGCGCCGTCACCGGCAGCGCACAGCTCCGCACCAGCCGCGGCTCGCCCTTGCGCGTGACATGCTCGAGGATGATGTAGACGCGCTTCGCACAGGCCGCGAGGTCCATCGCCCCGCCGATGCCGCCGCCCTTCGCACCACCCACTTTCCAGTTGGCGAAGTCGCCGCCGGCCGAGACCTCGTAGGCGCCCATGACCGTCACGTCGATGCGGCCGCTGCGGATGATGCCGAAGCTGTCGGCGTGGTGGACGATCGCGGCCCCCGGCACCAGCGAGACGTTCTGGCCGCCGGCATTGACCAGGTGCAGGTCCTCCTCGCCCGCCGGCAGCACGGGCCCGTAGCCGATGACGCCGTTCTCGGCGTGGTAGGTGATCGCCTTGCCGCCGATATCGGTGTTCGAGCAGAGCGTCGGGATGCCGACGCCGAGGTTGACGATCCAGCCTTCCTCGAACTCATGCGCCAGGCGATCGGCCATCTCCTGGCGGCTCCATCCGTTCTCGCTCATTTCGTGCGCTCCTGCCGGCGGATGGCCCACAAGCCCTCGGGCGCCGGCGGCACCTTGACTATCCGCTGGACGAAGATGCCGGCCAGGTGGATCTGGTCCGGGTCGAGCCCGCCCGCCGCGACGATCGGCTCCTCCACCTCGACGATGGTCAGCGTCGCCGCCATGCCCATCAGCGGGCAGAAATTGCGCTGCGCAAGCCTGAACTGGACATTGCCCGCGGTATCGGCGCGCCAGGCGCGGATGAAGGCGACGTCGCAGGGCAGGGCGTATTCGAGCAGATACTCGCGGCCGTTGATCACGCGCGTCTCGCGGCCTTCGGCAAGCTCCGTCCCGACCGCGGTCGGCGTGTAGAAGGCGGGTATGCCGGCGCCTGCGGAGCGCAGGCGCTCGGCGAGCGTGCCCTGCGGCACGAGTTCGGCCTCCACCTCGCCGCTCTCATAGTACTTCGTGAAGGGCAGCACGTCGGTCGGCCGGGTCGCCGCGGTGAAGCTGCAGATCACCTTCGCCACCTGGCCGTTCTCGACCAGCATGCCGAGGTCGGGCATGCGCGGCTGGTGCGCGCCGCCGGTGGTATTGGCGATGCAGGTCAGCCGCTTCGCGCCCTGCTCCAGCAGCGCCTTCGTGAGGTTGTAGGGCGTGCCGGGGCCGGCGAAGCCGCCGAAGGCGATCACCGATCCATCGGGGATGTCGGCCACCGCCGACGCGAAATCCGGAAACACCTTGTTGGGCTGCGCCATCGCGCCGGCCTCCTCCCCCAGCTTGCCGGCATCCTAGAATGCGGCACGAGGCGGCGTCGATGCGCCAAACGCTGGGCAATTGCCCGGGAAGCAGGCAGTCGCCTCCCGCGCGACGCAACCCTCCCCCTTTCGATGGTCATGCCGTCTGCGGCAGTATCCGGGCTAAGCCGCGCCCATCCGCAAAATCCGCACGCCTTTGCCGAGGTCGAGCAACCCATGCCGCTGCACGTCGCCCTGCACCATCGCACCTCCTACAAGTACGATCGCGCCATCACGCTCGGGCCCCAGGTGATCCGCCTGCGGCCGGCGCCGCAGGCGCGCACGCCGATCATCTCCTATTCCCTGAAGGTCGAGCCGGCCGACCACTTCCTGAACTGGGTGCAGGACCCGCAGGGCAACTACATGGCCCGCGTCGTCTTCCCCGAGCGCGTCACGCATTTCGACGTCACCGTCGATCTCGTCGCCGACATGGCGACGATCAACCCCTTCGACTTCTTCCTGGAACCCCAGGCCGAGCGCTGGTCGCCCACCACGCCCTTCCCCTACGACCCGGTGCTGGCCGAGGAACTCGCGCCCTTCCGCAAGCCGGTCGATGAGGCAGGCCCGCTGCTCGACGCGCTGCTCGCCGAGGTGCCGAAGCACGAGCAGCGCACGGTCGAGTTCCTGGTCGCGCTCAACACCATCGTGAACCGGAAGATCGAGTACGTCGTGCGCATGGAGCCCGGCGTCTGGACGCCGGAGGAGACGCTCGGCAACAAGCGCGGCTCCTGCCGCGACAGCGCCTGGGTGATGGTGGCCGCGCTGCGCAAGCTCGGCTTCGCCGCGCGCTTCGTCTCCGGCTACCTGATCCAGCTCGTCGCCGACCAGAAGCCGCTGACCGGGCCGGAGGGCCCGACCGCCGACTTCACCGACCTGCATGCCTGGGCCGAGGTCTACCTGCCCGGCGCGGGCTGGGTCGGGCTCGATGCCACCTCAGCGCTCTTCACCGGCGAGGGCCATATCCCGCTTGCGGCGAGCCCCGAGCCTGCCTCCGCCGCGCCGATCGAGGGCCTGGTCGAGAAGGCCGAGACCGAATTCGGCTTCGAGATGTCGGTGACGCGGGTCCGTGAGACGCCGCGCGTGACCAAGCCCTATACCGAGGCGCAGTGGCACGCGATCAAGCGCCAGGGCCAGGTGGTGGATCGCGCGCTCGCCCGCGGCGATGTGCGGCTGACCATGGGCGGCGAGCCGACCTTCATCGCGACCGACGACATGGACGCGCCGGAGTGGAACACCGACGCGCTGGGTCCCACCAAGCGCGCCTATGCCGGGCGGCTGCTGCGGCGCCTCGCCGCGCATTGGTCGCCGGGCGCGGCCTTCACCACGACGCTCGGCAAGCAGTACCCGGGCGAGCAGCTGCCGCGCTGGGCGCTCGCCGCGCATTGGCGGAAGGATGGCGAGCCGGTCTGGCGCGACCAGGCGTTGCTGGCCTCGGACGATGACCGCGACAATGCGACCGCCGCCGATGCCGCGCGCTTCGCCGGGCTGCTCGCCGAGCGGCTGCAGGTCGACCCGGATCGCGTCAATGCCGCCTACGAGGACATCCACTACTACCTCTGGCGCGAGAAGCGCCTGCCGGCCAACGTCGTCGTCGAGGATGCCAGGCTGCGCGATCCGCTCGAGCGTGCGCGGCTGGCGCGCGTCTTCGGCCAGGGCCTGGCCTCGCCGGTCGGCGCCGTGCTTCCGCTGCGGCGGGTGATCCAGGACGGCAACCGCCGCTGGCAGACCGGCCGCTGGTTCTTCCGCGACGAGCACCTCTTCCTGATCCCCGGCGACAGCCCGGTGGGCCTGCGTCTGCCGCTCGACAGCCTGCCCTGGATGTCGGAGGGCGATGCCATCCGCAGCTTCGAGCACGAGGCCGATCCCTTCGCCCCGCACGGCCCGCTGCCGAGCCGCGCCGCGCTCGATGCGCGGAACGAGGACTGGGCCGCGCGCATCCGCCACCAGCTCGCCGCCGACCGCCGCGCGACGGGCGCCGGCGGCCCGGGCTCGATCGACGCCTTCCGCCCCATCCCGCAGGAGCTGCCGGTGGTCGGCCGCAGCGATCCGGGCGTGGTGCGCACCGCGCTCTGCGTCGAGAGCCGCGGCGGCATCATCCACATCTTCTACCCGCCGCTCTACGCCGCCGAGGACTGGCTCGACCTCACCGCCGCGGTCGAATCCACCGCGCAGGAGACCGGCCGCAAGGTCGTGCTGGAAGGCTACCTGCCGCCGCGCGACGAGCGCCTGCAGCACTTCTCCGTCACGCCCGACCCGGGCGTCATCGAGGTGAACATCCACCCGAGCGCGTCATGGGACGAGCATGTCGAGCGCACCGAGCTGCTCTACGAGGAAGCCCGCCAGACCGGGCTCTCGGCCGAGAAGTTCATGCTCGACGGTCGCCATGTCGGCACCGGCGGCGGCAACCACGTGGTGATGGGCGCGGCGACGCCGGCCGACAGCCCCTTCCTGCGGCGTCCCGACCTGCTGAAGAGCCTGCTCGGCTTCTGGCACAACCATCCGAGCCTGTCCTACCTGTTCAGCGGCTTGTTCATCGGCCCGACCAGCCAGCATCCGCGCGTGGACGAGGCGCGGCAGGATGCGATCGCCGAGCTCGAGATCGCCTTCGAGAAGCTCGGCCATGCGCCGTTCGATGACCGGAGGGCCGAAGGGCCCGGAGGTCTGAATCGAACGGCCAACACTTCGACCCCGCCCTGGCTGGTGGACCGGCTGTTCCGCAACATCCTCGCGGACATGACCGGCAACACCCACCGGACCGAGTTCTGCATCGACAAGATGTACGCGCCGGAACACAGCGCCGGCCGCCTGGGTCTCGTCGAGTACCGCGCGCTCGAGATGCCGCCGCATGCCCGGATGTCGGCCGCGCAGATGCTGCTCATGCGCAGCGCCGTCGCGGCCTTCTGGCACACCCCCTATGACCGCCGCCTGGTCCGCTGGGGCACGCGGCTTCACGACGAGTTCATGCTGCCGCACTATGTCGCCCAGGATTTCGGGGATGTGCTGGATGAGCTCGCCGAGCTCGGCTTCCCGCTGCAGAAGGACTGGTTCGTGCCGCACCAGGAGTTCCGCTTCCCCCTGGTGGGCGAGGTGACCCTGCGCGGCGCCACCATCGAGCTGCGCCATGCGCTCGAGCCCTGGCATGTGCTCGGCGAGGAACCGGCCGCTGGCGGCACTGCCCGCTACGTCGACAGCTCGACCGAGCGCCTGCAGGCGAAGGTCAGCGGCTGGGTCGCCGAGCGCTATGCGCTCGCCTGCAACGGCTACGAGGTGCCGCTGGTCGAGACCGAGACGGTCGGCGAATACGTCGGCGGCGTCCGCTACAAGGCCTGGAACCCGCCCTCGGCGCTGCACCCGACGGCACCCGCCATGCAGAACCTGGTCTTCGACGTCTATGACCGCTGGACCGGCCGCAGCCTCGGCGGGTTGACGCATCACGTCGTGCATCCGGGCGGGCTCAGCCACGAACGCCTGCCGGTCAACGCGAACGAGGCCGAGGCCCGGCGCCGCGCGCGCTTCCGGCCCTTCGGCCATACCCCGGGCCCGATGCCGGCGCCGCGCGCGCTGCCGAGCCGCGAGGCGCCGCGCTCGCTCGATCTGCGTCGTGCGCTGTAGCGGGGCATCGGGAGGGGCGCTGCCCCTCCCGAACCCACCCCGCCAGGAGGCGAAGGCCTCCTGGACCTCGATCAATTATCGTCGTGGGAGAGGACCCCACTTCGGCGGTCCTCTTCCGCAAGGATTACTCATGGTGTCCAGAGGCCCTTCGGCCTTTGGCAGGGGGAGCCCGAGGGGGACAGCGTCCCCCTCGGTCGCCCGCTGATGGCCCTCGCCCCGATCGACGAGATGGTCGACGGCGCCGGCGGCTTCCGGCCGCATTGGCGCTGGATGCTCGGCGCGCTCGCCGCGATCGGGCGCGAGGAGCTGGCCGAGCGCGCCGCGCTGCTCGACCGCGCCTTCGCCGATGTGGAAGAAGGTGCGCTTATCACCGGCGCGCCGGCCGCCGGCGGCTGGCGCTGCGACCCGATCCCGCTGGTGCTGCCGGCCGCCGAGTTCGATACACTGACTGCCGGCCTCGCCCAGCGCGCATCGCTGCTGGAAGCCGTGCTGCGCGACGTCTACGGGCCGCAGCAACTGCTCGCCGACGGGCTGCTGCCGCCGGGCCTGGTCTATGCCAACCCGGCCTTCCTCAGGCCCTGCCGCAGCGCCGAGCCGCGCCATGCCCCGCTGATCCAGCTCTACGCTGCCGACCTCCTGCGGGCGCCCGACGGCCAGTGGCACGTCGTCGCCGACCGCACCGCCGGGGCCACCGGCGTCGCCCATGCGCTCGAGAACCGCCGCGCCCTGCTGCGCCACCTGCCCGAACTCGCCCGGGTGCGGGAGCTGCGCCGTCCGCGGCCCTTCTTCGAGATCTGGCAGGACAGCCTGCAGCGCCTCGCCCCGCCCGGCGAGGGCAATCCCGGCGTCGCCATGCTGACCGAGGGCCATGCCAGCCCGCATTGGAGCGAGCACGTGCTGCTCGCCCGCGCACTGTCCTGCGCGCTGGTCGAGGCCGGCGACCTCACCGTGCGCGACGGCCGGCTCTACCTGAAGACCCTGCGCGGGCTGCAGCCGGTCGATGTGCTGCTGCGCCGGACCGATGGCCGGCACATCGACCCGCTGGAGGCCGACCAGAGCCCGCGCCATGGCATCGCCGGGCTGCTCGACGCGGTCCGTGCCGACGCGGTGCGCATCGTCAACGACCCCGGCGCCGGCTTCGCCGAGGCGCCGGCGCTCGCCGCCTTCCTGCCCGCACTCGCCGAGACGCTGCTCGGCGAGCCCCTGCGCCTGCCGCAGGCCCGCACGCTCTGGCTCGGCGATCCGCTGGCCCGCGCCGAGGCCGGCGAGACGCTCGACGACTGGATGGTGCGCCACGCGGTCGACGGCACCGTGCCGTCGCTGACGCCACGCGCGCTCGCCGAGGGCGACCGCCAGCGCCTGGTGCAGCGCATGCTGGCCGCCCCCGAGGACTATGCGGTCTCGGAAATCCTGCCTGCCTCGGTCGCACCCTGCGGCCGCGCCGGCGTGCTCGGGCTCGAGCCGCTGCCGGTGATCCTCCGGCTCTTCCTCGTGCATGACGGCACGCGCTGGCAGGCCATGCAGGGCGGGCTCGCCCGCGTGCTCGGCGAGCCCCATCCGAAGACCGGCCGGCGCGCCGCGCTGCCGCACAGCAAGGATGTCTGGATCCCGGCCGAGGATGCCGCCGAGATCCAGGGCCCGCCGCTGCTCACCGTGCCGGCCCTGCCGATCCGCCGCGGCTCGGGCGACCTGCCGTCGCGCGTCGCCGACAATTTCTTCTGGCTCGGCCGCTACCTGGAACGCCTGGAGGGCTCGGCCCGGCTGCTGCGCGCCGCGGCCAGCCGGCTCGGCCAGAACGACCCCTCGCCGCGCGAGCTGGCCGAACTCGCCAGCCTGACCGCCTGCCTGGTGCGGGCCGAGCTGCTGGAGGCCGAGCTGGCGCAGGGCCAGTCCGGCCTGCTCAGCCAGGCCGCCATCGCCCGCGCGCTGCTGCGCGCGACCCGCGATGACGGGCCGGTGCTCTGGCAACTCGGCCAGGTCGCGCGGCTCGCCGACCTGCTGCGCGACCGCCTGACCGGCGAGGTGCATCTCGCGCTGCATCGCGGGCTGCGCGAGCTGGCGGAAAAGCTCCGCGCGGTGCCGACGCGCGACGAGCAGCGCGGGCTGGAAGCCCTGGCGGATGCCGCCGCCGCCGTGCTCGGCTTTGCCGCGACGCTCGCAGGGCTGGCCGCCGAGAACATGGTGCGCGGCGGCGGAAGGCTCTTCCTCGATCTCGGCCGGCGGGTGGAACGCGCCCAGGCGATCTGCGCCGAGATCGCCCGGGCCCTGGCCCAGCCCGGCGCCGCCGGCCAGCCCGCGCGGCTGGAGCCCGGCCTCCGGCTCGCGCTCGAGCTGCGCGACAGCGTGATCACCTATCGCAGCCGCTACCTCACCGTGCTGCAGGCCGCCCCCGTCCTCGACCTGGTCCTGGCCGACGAAGGCAATCCGCGCGGCCTCGCCTTCCAGCTCGTCGTCCTCCGCAACATGCTGGTGGACCTGGAGGGCGATGCGGGCGCACCCTTGGCCCGGATGGCCGAGGGGCTGCTCGAGGAGGCGCAGGCGATGGTGCGCGAGGTGGCGGAGGCATCGGTGCAGGCCGAGGCGGCGGTGCGCCTGCCGCCGCGACTGACCGCCATGGAAGGCGCGGTCGCCGCGCTGTCGGACCGCATCAGCCGGCGCTGGTTCGCCCTGCTGCCGGCGCCGCATGCGCTGGGCGCCGGGCCCGAGGTCAGGCTGCGCGGCGCGGCGTGATCTACCGGGTCCGGCATTCCACCCGCTACGGCTATGGCGCAGGCGTCGACCTGGCGGCGCACATGGTGCACCTGCGGCCACGCGCGCTGCCCTGGCAGCGCGTGCTGGAGAGCGGGATCGAGACCGATCCGCCGGCCTCGCGCCGGCGCGAGGGGATCGACCATTTCGGCAACCCGGTCACCTGGTTGTTCCTCGACGCGCCGCACGACGCCTTCGACGTGACCGCCGAGGCCATTGTCGATGTCTGCTTCCCGACGCCGCCCGAGGCCGCGGCGACGCCCGACTGGCACCTGGTGGCGGAAGCCGCGCGCCAGGGCGGGCCGGGTGCCTGGCAGGCCGCCGAGTTCCTGTTCGACAGCCCGATGTGCGCGGCCCTGCCGGCGGCCGGCGCCTATGCCGCCGAGAGCTTCCCCGCCGGCCGGCCGGTGCTGGCGGGGCTGCTCGACCTCAACGCCCGCATCCGCCGCGACTTCCGGTTCAGGGCGGGCGTCACCGACCTCCGCACCACGGTCGCCGAGGTGATGGCCCGGCGCGAGGGGGTCTGCCAGGACTTCACCCACCTGATGGTCAGCGCGCTGCGCGCCCTCGGCCTGCCGGCGCGCTACGTCTCGGGGTACATCCGCACGCGCCCGCCGCCCGGCCAGAAGCGGCGGCGCGGCGCCGACCAGAGCCATGCCTGGGTCTCGGCCTGGCTGGGGCCGGGCTTTGGCTGGGTGGACCTCGATCCCACCAACGGCATCGTGGTGCGGGACGAGCACGTGGTGTTGGGCTGGGGGCGGGACTACGGCGATGTCAGCCCGACCCGCGGCGTGGTGCTCGGCGGCGGCGAGCACGGGCTGTCGATCGGGGTGGATCTGGAACCGGTGGAGGAGAGCGCGGGGGTCGAGGGGTAGGGCCCTCGAATCCGCTTGTGGCTCGACCACCACTGCCCCATATCTCCGCCCATGCATGGGGCAAATCGCATGGCGTCGGCACACACCCTCGATGTCCGCGACGCCATCGGCGAGGACGGCCTGGTCTCGCCGAAGACTGTGACCGAGCTACTCGCCGTGACCTAGCCCCAGCTGGCCGAGACGGCCGGCCTCTCGCGCGATGCCGTCTCCAAGCAGGCCCGCGCCCGATCCCCGGCCACCCAGCGGCGCCTGCGTGACATGATCGAGATCGTCGCCCGCGTCGCCCCCTGGGCGGGTGGGACGCAGCAGGCGCTCGCCTGGTACCGCGCGACGCCGATCCCCGCACTCGGCGACCAGACGGCCGAGGCCGTGGTGAAGGCCGGCGATGCGGCGGCGGTGCGCGTCTATCTCGATGGGATCGCGGCCGGCGGCTACGCTTGAGTCCCGAACAGATCGTCGGAAAGCCGCTCTGTTCGTAAGACTGCAAACCCGCGTCTGGCGGGCGCATAATCCGCGCTGGGCCTGGGCGCCGGACAGTGGCCAGGGCGCGGCGCTCCATGGCGGCCGCTTCAACCCGAAGGGCGTGTCGGCGCTCTACACCTCCCTCGGCATCGTCACGGCGATGGCCGAGGCGCAGCAGGGCTTCGTCCGGAAGGCGCAGCCGATGACCATGGTGGCCTATGAGGTCGACTGCGACGACGTGCTGGACCTGACCGATCCGGCGACGCTGGCGCGCGAGGCCGTCGCGGAGGGCGAGCTGCGATGCGCCTGGCAGCGTCTCGCCGTGGCGGGTGAGCCGGTGCCGTCCTGGCGGCTCGCACAGCGCCTGATCGCGCAGGGGATCGCCGCGATCATCGTGCCGAGCTTCGCGCCGGGCGCCGCGCCGGCCGAGCGGAACGTCGTGTTCTGGCGCTGGTCGCGGGCGGCGCCGCATCGCGTCGTCCCGATCGACGACTACGGCCGGCTGCCGCACGCGCCGTGACCGGCCGGGGGCTGGCCGCGCCGCCGCTGCGACGCGCCGCCTTCACCGGCTCAGCGCCGGCGCCGCAGCCGCAGCAGCCCGAGCCCGATCATCGCGAGCCCCAGCCAGGCCGCCGGCTTGATCTCCGGGATCGCAACCGGCGCGCTCTCGACGAAGAGTCGGCCGATGCCGGAGCCGTCGCTGCCGTATTCGGTTGTGGTCGGGCCGAGCAGGAAGCGCAGGTACCGGACCGAGACCGACGCGCCGAAGCCGACCTCGAGCACCCGGTTGAATACCGGGTCGGGCCGTGCCGCCGAGACCGGCACCGCCGCCGCCAGCAGCGCGAAGGCGCCCGGCGCGGCCGCCGGCGCACCCGCGACCGCGAGCGGCCCGACCAGCGGCCGGTCGCCGGCCCGGAAGCTGACGCCGGCCGCGATGATCGCGGCCTCCCGCCCCAGGGCGAGGGTGATGGATTGCGCCTGGTTGCCGGCGCCGAAGATGTACCGGATCTCGCCATTCGACAGCCGGGCGGTGGGTGTCGCGGTCAGCAGGTTGCCGCGCATCAGCGCGATGCCGTCCGGGCCGGCCTGGGCATTGGCGCTCGAGGCCGCGATGATGGCGGCGCCGGCCGGCTGGCCATCACGAGCAACAGCGGGGCGAGGCAGGGCAGGGCCATGGGGTGCCTCCACGGGAGCGACCCAAGTCAAAAAATATAGTATTCCATGCTGGCACAGAATGGCGCTGCCCGGATTCCGCCGCCTCCGCGCCATGGTCTCGCGCGTTGCGCCCGGTAGGCTGTCTCCCGGCCCCGAGGATCGCGCCATGACCGCCCTGCCGCGTACGGCTCTGCCTTGGGCCCTGCCGCTGCTCTGCGCGGGCCTGGCCGGCTGCACCGCCTATCCCGCCGCGCCGGTCTACGGCCCGGTCGGCTACGCCGCGCCGGCCTATGGCTACGGCTACGCGCCGCCGGTGAGCGGCGGGGTGATCATCGGCGGCTATCGGCCCTGGTACCCGCCGCCGCCGGTCTACCGCCCGCCGCCGCCGGCCTGGTGGGGCCGGCCGCCCGGCTATTGGCAGCGGCCGCCGGCGCCCGGCTGGGCCGGCCCGCCGCCAGTCTACCGCCCGGCGCCGCCAGCCTGGGCCGGGCCGCCGCCGGGCGGCTGGGGCGGCCGGCCGAGCGGCCCGCCGATTGGGTCTCCCCCTGGGTCTCCCCCTGGGCCTCCCCCTGGGCCCCCACCCGGCGGCTGGGGTGGCCGCCCGCCGGCGCCCGTTGCCCCGGCGCGGCCGCCGGGCTGGATGCGCCCGGGCTGAGCGGCGCCCGTCACGCCCGCGCGGTTGCGTCTGCGCCGGAGGCGGTCTACCCGATCGCCGTATAGGATGGAGGTTCTGTCATGAGCGAGTCGATCGACCAGCGCCGCCGCGCCCTCGAGGATGCCTTCTTCGCCGAGCAGGACCGCAAGCTGCGCGAGAAGCTGACAGCAGCCGACCAGGCCACGGCCCGGCGGGCGGCGCTCGCCGAGACCTCCGGCATCAAGGACGCGCAGGTGCTCGATCGGCTGGTTGCGCTCAACATAGGTCCGGAGACGCTGGCCGCGCTCTCGCTGGTGCCGCTGGTGCTGGTCGCCTGGGCCGATGGCACGATCGACGACAAGGAGCGCGCGGCGGTGCTGAAGGCCGCGGCCGAGGGCCATGTCGCCGAGGGCAGCGCGGGGCATGAGCTCCTCGCCGGCTGGCTGAAGCAGAAGCCGCCGGCCGCGCTGTTCGAGACCTGGTCGGCCTATACCAAGGCGATCGCGGGGCCGCTCGATGCCGCGCACCGCGCCGGGCTGCGCGACGAACTGCTCGGCCGGGCGAAGCGCGTGGCGGAATCGGCCGGCGCCTTCCTCGGCCTCGGCTCGGCGGTCTCGAGCACCGAAGCCGCGGTGCTGCAGAAGCTGGAAGCGGCCTTCGCCTGATCGGATCGCGGCGGGGCGTTCGCGCGCCGCCGCGTGAATCCGATCGGCCGATGGTTCGGATCGCGGCGGGGCGTTCGCGCGCCGCCGCGTGAATCCGATCAGCCGATGGTTCGGATCGCGGCGGGGCGCTCGCGCGCCGCCGCGGGGTCGCGCTTCAGGCGCGCTTGCGCTTCTTCGTCGGCGGCGCCTCGCGCCCCTCGAGCAGCGGCGCGAGGAAGCGGCCGGTATGGCTCGCGGGGTTCGCCGCGACCTCCTCCGGCGTGCCCTCGGCGACCAGCCGCCCGCCGCCCTCGCCGCCCTCCGGCCCGAGGTCGAGGATCCAGTCGGCGGTCTTGATGACCTCGAGGTTGTGCTCGATCACGACCACCGTGTTGCCGGTCTCGACCAGCGCGTGCAGGACTTCCAGCAGCTTGCGGACATCCTCGAAATGCAGCCCGGTGGTCGGCTCATCGAGGATGTAGAGGGTGCGGCCGGTCGCGCGGCGGCTGAGTTCCTTCGAGAGCTTGATGCGCTGCGCCTCGCCGCCCGAGAGCGTCGTCGCCTGCTGGCCGAGATGGATGTAGCCGAGCCCGACCTCCTTCAGCACCCGCAGCTTCTCGTGGATGGCCGGCACCGCTGAGAAGAACTCGGCGCCTTCCTCGACCGTCATCTCGAGCACGTCGGCGATCGACTTGCCGCGGAACTTCACCTCGAGCGTCTCGCGGTTGTAGCGCTGGCCCTTGCAGGCGTCGCAGGTGACGTAGACGTCGGGCAGGAAGTGCATCTCGATCTTGATGAGCCCGTCGCCCTGGCAGGCCTCGCAGCGGCCGCCCTTGACGTTGAAGGAGAAGCGGCCGGGCTTGTAGCCGCGGGCGCGGCTCTCCGGCAGTTCGGAGAACCAGTCGCGGATCGGCGCGAAGAGCCCGGTATAGGTCGCGGGGTTGGAGCGCGGCGTGCGGCCGATCGGCGACTGGTCGATGTCGATGATCTTGTCGAGCTGATCCAGCCCCTCGATCTTGCCATGCGGCGCGGGCACGGTGCCGGCGCCCATCAGGCGCCGCGCGGCCGCCTTGTAGAGCGTCTCGATCACCAGCGTGGATTTGCCGCCGCCGGAGACGCCGGTGACGCAGGTGAAGCTGCCGAGCGGGAAGCTGGCCGAGACATCCTTCAGGTTGTTGCCGGTCGCGCCGACGACCGTCACCGCGCGCTTGCGGTCGAGCTTGCGGCGCGTCTCGGGCACCGCGATGCGCAGCCGGCCGGAGAGGTAGTCGCCGGTCAGGCTGGCGGGATTGGCCGCGACCTCGGCGGGCGTGCCCTGCGCGACGACGCGGCCGCCGCCGGCGCCCGCGGCCGGGCCGATATCGACCAGGTGGTCGGCGGCGCGGATCGCATCCTCGTCATGCTCCACGACCAGCACGGTATTGCCGAGGTCGCGCAGCCTGCGCAGCGTGGCGAGCAATCTTTCATTGTCGCGCTGGTGCAGGCCGATGCTCGGCTCGTCGAGCACGTAGAGCACGCCGGTCAGCCCGCTGCCGATCTGCGAGGCCAGCCGGATGCGCTGCGATTCGCCACCCGAGAGCGTCGCCGAGGACCGCCCGAGCGAAAGGTAGTCGAGACCGACATCGACCAGGAATTGCAACCGGTCCTCGATCTCGCGCAGGATGCGGCGCGCGATCTCCTGGCGCTGCGGAGTCAGCGTTTCCATCACCCCGCCGAACCAGGCGCGCGCCTTGCGGATGGAAAGGTCGGAGGCCGCGCCGATATGGCAGCCGGCGACCTTCACGCTGAGCGCCTCGGGTTTCAGGCGGAAGCCGGTGCAGGCGACGCACGGCTTCTCGGCCTGGTAGCGCGAGAGGTCCTCGCGGACCCAGGGGTTATCCGTCTCGCGGTAGCGCCGCTCGAGGTTCGGCAGCACGCCCTCGAAGGGCTTCTTCACGTCATAGGCGCGCAACCCGTCCTTGTAGCGCAGCGTCACGACTTCGCCGCCGGTGCCGTGCAGGATGGCGTTGCGCACATCTGCGGACAGGTCCTGCCAGGGCGTCGTGGTGCGGACCTTGAAGTGGCGCGCCAGGCTCTCGAGCGTCTGGTCGTAATAGGGCGATTGCGCGCCCGACCAGGGCGCGACCGCGCCTTCGGCGAGGCTGCGCGCCTCGTCGGGCACCACCAGATCGGGGTCGAAGAAGCTCTCCGTGCCGAGCCCGTCGCAGGCCGGGCAGGCGCCCTGCGGCGAGTTGAAGGAGAACAGCCGCGGCTCGATCTCCTCGATGGTGAAGCCGGAGACCGGACAGGCGAATTTGGCGCTGAAGACGGTGCGGTCGCCGGTATCGGCGTTCTCGGCATAGGCGATGCCTTCAGCGAGCCCCAGCGCGGTCTCGAAGCTGTCGGCCAGGCGCGGCGCGATGCCGTCCCGCACCACGATCCGGTCGACCACGATCTCGATGTCGTGCTTCAGCGCCTTCTTGAGCGCCGGCACCTCGGCGATGGCGTAGAGCGTGCCGTTGACCTTCACCCGCTCGAAGCCGCGGCGCTGCCATTCCGCGAGCTCCTTCCTGTACTCGCCCTTCTTGCCGCGCACGACCGGGGCGAGCAGCAGCAGGCGGGTGCCCTCGGGCATGGCCAGCACGCGGTCGACCATCTGGGAGACGGTCTGCGCCTCGATCGGCAGGCCGGTCGCCGGGCTGTACGGCACGCCGACGCGGGCCCAGAGCAGCCGCATGTAGTCGTGGATCTCCGTCACCGTGCCGACGGTCGAGCGCGGGTTGTGGCTGGTGGTCTTCTGCTCGATCGAGATCGCCGGGCTCAGCCCCTCGATCGAATCGACATCGGGCTTCTGCATCAGCTGCAGGAATTGCCGCGCATAGGCCGACAGCGACTCGACGTAGCGGCGCTGGCCCTCGGCGTAGATGGTGTCGAAGGCCAGCGAGGACTTGCCCGAGCCCGACAGCCCCGTGATCACCGTCAGCGTGCCGCGTGGCAGGTCGAGGTCGAGATTCTTCAGGTTGTGGGTGCGCGCCCCACGGATCCGGAGCAGGCCAGCGGCAGTGGGAAACGGGGTCGGGCTCGCCATCGGTCGCTCCGCGGGCCCGCGCAGCGGCCCAAAGTTCGCATTGTGTTCTCGACTGGATGCCACCATATTGGCGGTGCGGGAAGGGGCCTTGTGCGGGCCCCGGCTACCGTTCCGCTGGCCCGGCCAGGGCCGCGCCGGTATGCTTCCGCGCCGAAGCAGCGAAGGAAACGGGCGGCATGGCCGGCGTGAACAAGGCGATCATCGTGGGTAATCTGGGGCGTGACCCGGAAGCCCGCAACATGCCGAGCGGCGGCAAGGTCGTGACCTTCTCGGTCGCCACCTCGGAGAACTGGAACGACAAGGCCTCCGGCGAGCGCAAGGAGAAGACCCAGTGGCACCGCATCGCCATCTTCAATGAGCGACTCGGCGAGATCGCCGAGAAGTACCTGAAGAAGGGCAGCAAGGTGTATCTCGAGGGCCAGATCGAGACCCGCAAGTTTACCGACAAGGACGGCCAGGAGCGCGAGACGACCGAGATCGTGCTCGGCCGGTTCCGCGGCGAGCTAACCCTGCTCGACAGCCGCGGCGGCGGCGAGATGGGCGAGGGCGGCGGCGGCTATGGCGGCGGGCGCTCCTCGGGCGGCGGCTATGGCGGCGGCGGCGACCGGCCGGCGCGCGGCGGCCAGGGTGGTGGCGGTGGCGGTGGCTGGGACAGCAAGCCGAAGGGCGGCTCGGATCTGGACGACGACATTCCCTTCTAGCCGAGGCCCCCGCCGCGCCTGAGCCAGGACAGCGCCACCAGGAAGCCGGCGATCCCGGCCACGATATGCACGACCAGCAGCGCCTCGGCGCGGCCGCGGTGGCGCTTCCAGATCAGCCCCGCGACCAGCCCGAGGAAGGTCGCCCCGCCGAGCAGCAGCAGCGCCCAGCTCCCCGCCACCCCGCCGTCGCGCAGCAGCACGAAGGCGACCGCCACGGTGCCGAGCGCGCCGAGCGCCAGGTGCGTGCTGACCAGCGCCGGCCGACGGGCGCGGGCCAGGTACTGGAAGCCAACCAGCACGCCGAGTGCGAGGGTGCCGAGCAGGGCGGCGATGACGAGTTTCTCGACCATGCCGCAACCTTGGCCAGGGCGGCGCCTCGGTCAATTCGCGCGGTTTGGAATCGGGGGGCATCTGGCCTATAGAAGCGGCGCGATTCCGCCGGATTCCTGCGGCCAGACAACGAGAGCAGCGAGCGCGTGAGCGATCAGATCAGCGGCGGCGACGGCGCGCCGGAGGACACCCAGCCGGTCGCCCTCGAAGAGGAGATGCGCCGCTCCTACCTCGACTATGCAATGAGCGTGATCGTCGCGCGCGCCCTGCCGGATGCGCGCGACGGGCTGAAGCCGGTGCATCGCCGCATCCTCTACGCGATGCAGGAAGCCGGCTACACCATCGACAAGGCGCACCGGAAATCCTCCCGCGTCGTCGGCGACGTCATGGGCAAATACCACCCCCACGGCGACTCGGCGATCTACGACGCCATGGTGCGCATGGCGCAGACCTTCTCGATGCGCGTGCCGCTGATCGACGGCCAGGGCAATTTCGGCTCGATGGACGGCGATCCGCCGGCCGCCATGCGGTACACCGAGGTGCGGCTGGCCCGCGCCGCCGCCGCGCTGCTGGAAGGCATCGACGAGGACACCGTCGACTTCCAACCGAACTACGACGAGAGCGAGTCCGAACCCAAGGTCCTGCCCGCCGCCTTCCCGAACCTGCTGGTCAATGGCGCGCAGGGCATCGCGGTCGGCATGGCGACCAACATCCCGACGCATAATCCGGGCGAGGTCATCGACGCGACCTTGGCGCTGATCGCCGACCCCGAGACGCCGCTGGCCAGGCTCATGGAGATCATCCCCGGCCCGGATTTCCCGACCGGCGGGCTGATCCTCGGGCGCTCCGGCATCCGCTCGGCGTTCGAGACCGGCCGCGGCTCCATCCCGCTGCGCGCGCGCTGCGAGATCGAGGACATGCGTGGCGGCCGCCAGGCGATCGTCGCGACCGAGCTGCCCTACCAGGTCAACAAGGCCTCGCTGATCGAGAAGATCGCCGAACTCGTGCGCGCCAAGGCGATCGAGGGCATCTCCGACCTGCGCGACGAGAGCGACCGCGAGGGCTTGCGCGTGGTCATCGAGCTGAAGCGGGACGCGACGGCGGAGGTGGTGCTGAACCAGCTCTACCGCATGACCCAGCTGCAGACATCGTTCCCGGTGAACTTCCTCGCGCTGAACAGCGGCCGGCCGCAGCAGATGGGCATCATCGATGCGCTGCGCGCCTTCATCGCCTTCCGCGAGGAGGTCATCACCCGCCGTTCGCGCTTCCGGCTGAACAAGGCGCGCGAGCGCGGCCACCTGCTGATCGGCCTCGCCATCGCGGTGGCGAACATCGACGAGGTGATCCGGCTGATCCGCGCCTCGGCCGATCCCGCCGAGGCGCGCGCCAGCCTGATGGCGCGCGACTGGCCGGCCGGCGATGTCGGCGTGCTGCTGGCCCTCGTCGAGGATGCCGGCAATGTCGTGACGCCCGAGGGCACGGTGCGGCTGACCGAGGCGCAGGCCCGCGGCATCCTGGCGCTTACCCTGAACCGCCTGACCGGGCTCGAGCGCGAGAAGATCACCGCCGAGCTGGAAGAAATCGGCGGCCGCATCCGCGAGCTGCTGGACATCCTCGGCAGCCATCCCCGCCGGATGGAGGTGATGACCGAGGAGCTGCAGGCGGTGCGCGCGCAGATCGCGGTGCCGCGCTTCACCCAGATCGTCGACGGCGTCGGCGATGTCGACGACGAGAGCCTGATCGAGCCGGGCAACATGGTCGTCACCCTGACCCGCGACGGCTACGTCAAGCGCACCTCGCTCGACACCTTCCGCGCCCAGCACCGCGGCGGCCGCGGCCGCAGCGCGGCGTCGACGCGGCAGGACGACGTGGTGGTGCGCAGCTTCATCGCGCATACCCACCAATGGGTGCTGTTCTTCACCAGCCGCGGCATGGCCTTCCGCGAGAAGGTCTGGCAGCTGCCGGAGGGCGGCGCGCAGGGCAAGGGCCGCAGCCTCCGCCAGGTGCTGGCGCTGCAGGATGGCGAGCAGGTCACCGCCGTGCTGCCGCTGCCGCAGGACGAGAGCCTCTGGGAGGGCCTGCACCTGGTCTTCGCGACGGCCTCGGGCAACATCCGCCGCAACAAGCTGTCGGACTTCAGGAATGTGCGGTCCGCCGGCCTGATCGCGATGAAGCTCGAGGAGGGCGATGCGCTGATCGGCGTCGCCACCTGCCGCGACGGCGACGACGTGCTGCTGGCGACCCGCAAGGGCCGCGCCATCCGGTTCCAGATCACCGACGACACCGTGCGGGTCTTCGCCAGCCGCGGCTCGGACGGCGTGCGCGGCATCCGGCTGCAGGGTGACGACCGGGTGATCTCGCTGGCCGTGCTGCGGCATGTCGAGACCAGCGCCGAGGAACGCGAGGCCTACCTCAAGGCCGCCGGCCAGAAGCGCCGGGCCGCCGGCGAGGAAATCGATGCCGAGGTCGAGGCCGCCGCCGAGCCCGAGGAGGCCGAGGCCGAGCCCGCGGCCGTCGCCGAGATCGCGCTCTCGCCCGAACGCTTCGACGAACTCGAGGCGGCCGAGGAATTCCTGCTGGTCGTGAACGATGGCGGGCTCGGCTTCCGCACCTCGGCCTACTGGTACCCCGTGAAGGGGCGCGGGGGGCTCGGCAACCTCAGCATGGACCTGAAGCCGCGCTCGGGCCGCAGCCGCCAGCCGGACGTGATCGCCACCTTCACCGTCACCGTCGGCGACGACGTGATGCTGGTCACCGATGGCGGCCAGCTGATCCGCTCGCCGGTGGCGCAGGTGCGCTTGACGCGACGCTCGACCAAGGGCGTCATCCTGCTGCGGCTCAACGAGGGCGAGCGCGTGACGAGCTGCTTCCCGGTCGTGGACGACGCCGAGGAAGGGCCGGAGGAAGAGGACACGGCAGCAGATGCGTGAGCGGATCGGGCTCTACCCCGGCACCTTCGACCCCGTCACCAACGGCCATCTGGACGTCATTGGCCGCGCCGCGCGGATCCTCGACCGGCTGGTGATCGGCGTCGCGATCAACATCGGCAAGGGCCCGCTCTTCCCGCTGGAAGAACGGGCCGAGCTGGTCCGGGCCGAATGCGCCCCGATCGCCGCCCGCACCGGCTCGATCATCGAGGTGCGACCCTTCGAGGGCCTGCTGATCGGCTTCGCCCAGGAAGTGGGTGCGGGGGTGATCGTGCGCGGCCTGCGCGCCGTCTCCGACTTCGACTACGAGTTCCAGATGGCCGGGATGAACCGCCGGCTCGACCACGACATCGAGACCGTCTTCCTGATGGCGTCCGAGACCAACCAGTTCATCTCCTCGCGCTTCGTCAAGGAGATCGCCCGGCTCGGCGGCGATGTCTCGAGCTTCGTGCCCAAGCTGACGCTCGAACGCACGCTGGCCCGCGTCCGCAACCCGGCCGCCGACTGACAACCACCAGGGAGACCCCCATGCAGAGACGCCAC
>Ga0114976_10000652_pt1 | contig 21686 bp, 25 predicted proteins | sample S_130805_EF_Meta_FD_87319 | JGI IMG/M metagenome (GOLD analysis project Ga0114976, IMG submission 87319) | Freshwater microbial communities from Lake Simoncouche, Canada to study carbon cycling - S_130805_EF_MetaG | ecosystem: Environmental > Aquatic > Freshwater > Lake | place: Lake...
ACCACCAATGGCACCCGCTCCCTGGCGGCCGTGCGGGAGGTGCCGCTGCTGGTCACCGCCTGCCTGCCGAACCGCACCGCCGTGGCCCGCCGCCTGATCGAACGGGATGCCCAGGAGGTGTGGATCGTGGGCAGCGGCTGGGAGGGGGATTATTCCCTGGAGGACAGCCTGGCGGCCGGTGCGGTGGCCTCGGCCGCGATTGAGCTGGCGGTGGCCCCCCACCGGGGCATCACCTGTGCCAACGATGAGATGCTGGCGGCCCTGGCCCTCTGGCAGCAGTGGCGCCACGACAGCGAAACCTGCCTGCGGGCCGCCAGCCATGGCCAGCGCCTGATCGGCATCGGCAACCACGACGCCGATTTCGCCTGCTGCGCCGCTGTGGACAACCTGCAGGTGGTGCCGATCCAGGCGGAGCCGGGCGTGCTGCGGGCCAGCTGATCGCCCACGCGCCCGATCCCACCAGGCCGCCCGCCCCACCCGGCCGGGCCCTTGATCCTCGGCTGCCGTTGGGCCCGATCGGTTCGGAGCGGGTTTTCCTGCTGCACAAAGGGGACTGGCTGCCGCAGCGGGCCGCCTTGCCGGGCAGCTCCCGGTACTCCCGGCTCCACCAGCTGCCCGCCGCCGCGCTCGCCCTGGCCTGCCCGGGTGCCGCCCCCTACAGTTCGCCGGACGCTTGGAGTGATGGTGAGCAGTTTCCTGGCAGCGGCCCTGCAACTCACCAGTGGCTCCGATCCGGAGACCAACCTCGCCGCCGCCGAGGAGCAGATCGAGCTGGCCGCCCGCCGCGGTGCCGATCTGGTGGGCCTGCCTGAGAATTTCGCCTTCATGGGCGACGATCAGCGCCGCCTGGAGCTCGCCCCGGCCCTGGCGGAGCAGTGCAGCCGCTTTCTGGTCACCATGGCCCGCCGCTACCAGGTGACCCTCCTGGGCGGTGGCTTTCCGGTGCCGGCCGGAGAGACCCTCACCTACAACCGTGCCGAGCTGGTGGGCACCGAGGGCCAGCTGCTGGCCCGCTACGACAAGATCCACCTCTTCGATGTGGACATTCCCGATGGCATCACCTACCGCGAATCGGCCACGGTGAAGCCCGGCCATGACCTCCCCCCCGTGGTGGACGTGCCGGGTCTGTGCCGCATCGGTCTTTCGATCTGCTACGACGTGCGCTTCCCCGAGCTCTACCGCCATCTGGCCGGAGCGGGCGCCGAACTGTTGATGGTGCCAGCCGCCTTCACCGCCTACACCGGCAAGGACCACTGGCAGGTGCTGCTCCAGGCCCGGGCGATCGAAAACACGGCCTATGTGGTGGCACCAGCCCAGACCGGGGTGCACTACGGCCGTCGCCAGACCCACGGCCATGCCCTGGTGATCGACCCCTGGGGCACGGTGCTCGCCGACGCCGGTCTGGCTCCCGGCCTGGCCGTGGGGCCGGTGGATGGCGGCCATGGCGAGCGGGTCCGGGCCCAGATGCCGAGCCTGCAGCACCGGCGACCGGCCCTGTTCTGAACCACGCGATGGGGGTCCTGGTGATGGGGATCCTGGGCGCCACCCTGGCTCGCCGGCCTCGAGGGCGTTGCTGGGCCGCGCTTTCCTTCCGCTCCCGGTTGCTGTGGCGGTGCTCCGGCCTGTTGCTTCTGCCCCTCGCCGTCCTGGCCGCCACGCCGGCGCGCGCCGCCAGCAGCCTCTCGGCCTGGCGGGTGAGCCGTGAGGGGGTGCTGGAACTCCGCACCAGCCCAGGCATCCAGGTGCGGGCCTATTTCGAGGAGGGCAGTGGCGGCAGGGGACCGCGCATCTGGTTCGACCTCCCCGGTGCGCCGCTGCGGGCCCGCTCCCTCTGGCTGGGCTACAACCTGCGTGAGGTGCGGATCGGCAAGCCCGATGGGGCCACCACCCGCCTGGTGCTGGAGTTTCAACCCGGCACCCGCCTCGATCCGAGCCGCCTGCGCCTGGTGGGAACGGCGCGGGATCGTTGGCGGATGGAACTGCCCCCAGCCGCCACCCGGCTTGGGGCTGCCGCCGGTGAGGGGGATTTCGAGGCTCCCGTGGCCCTCACCGTGCTCCCCGCCCGGGCACCGTTACGCGGCTGGGCGCCGCCGCCGCGCCGACCCCTCTCGCCGGAGGGCCTGCCGGTGGTGCCCCGCGGCCGCTACCGGGTGGTGATTGATCCCGGCCACGGCGGCCCCGATCCCGGCGCCGTGGGCATCGAGGGCCTGCGCGAAACCGATGTGGTGCTCGATGTGGCCCTGCAGGTGGCCCAGTTGCTGCAGGCCCGGGGGGTGCAGGTGTTGCTCACCCGCACCACCGAGGTGGATGTGGACCTGCCGCCGCGGGTGGCCCTGGCCAACAGCAGCGGTGCCCAGCTGTTCGTGAGCCTCCATGCCAATGCCCTCAGCCTCGATCGCCCCGATGTGAACGGCATCGAAACCTTCTATTTCGAGGGCGGCGCCGCGTCCCAGCTGGCCCAGCTGGTGCAGGATCACTTGCTGGCGGTGTCTCCGGGCACGCCGGACCGGGGCGCGAGGCCCGGGCGCTTCTTTGTGATCCGCCGCACGGTGATGCCCTCGGTGCTGGCCGAAATGGGATTCGTCACGGGGGAGATCGACGCACCCCGGCTCAGCGATGCAAGCTTCCGTGGACGCCTGGCCCAGGCCATTTCCGGCGCGATCCTCACCTATCTGCTGCAAGCCTCTTGAGTCTCCTTGTTGGATTGTTCGACAGCGGCCTGGGTGGCCTCACCGTGCTCCGTCAGGTGCAGGCCCTCTACCCCCACACCCCCTGCCTCTACCTGGGGGACACGGCGCGGGTGCCCTATGGCCAACGGTCCACCCAGGAGATCCGCACGATCGCCGCGGAGGTGGTGCACTGGCTCCGCCTGCAGGGTGTGGACGTGCTGCTGATGGCCTGCAACACCTCCAATGCCCTCGCCCTCGATGTGGCGGTGGCCGAGGCGGGGGTGCCGGTGCTGGGCCTGATCGACAGCGTGGCCGCCGTGATCGAGAGCGAGCGGGTGGGCATCCTGGCCACCCCGGCCACCGCCGCCAGCGGGGCCTACCGCCGGGCCATCCACGCCTGCAGGCCCTCCGCCCGGGTGCTGGAGGTGGGCTGTCCGGCGTTTGTGCCCCTGATCGAGGCGGGCGACCTTGAGGCCCCGGAGCTGCGGCAGGCGGCCAGCGCCTACCTGGCGCCCCTGCTGGCCGCCGGTGTGGACACGATCGTGCTGGGCTGCACCCACTACCCCCTGCTGCGGCCGCTGCTCACGGCCCTGCTGCCGCCGGATGTGCAGCTGGTGGATCCCGCAGTGGCCACGGCCCACCGCCTCGGCCCCCTGCTGGCAAGCCTCGGCGAGGTGCCCGAGGGGGAGCGCGATCGTGAGCCCGTGCTGCCGCCCCCTCAGCGCACCACCTACTGCGTCACGGGATCGGCCGAGGCCTTCGCCGCCGCGGCCACCACCTGGCTGGGGGAGCGCCCGGCCGTGTGCGGCGTGAATCTGCAGTCCCCGGCCCGCGTCCGATGAGCCGAGCCCCTTAGGATCGCGCCACCGTGGAGGTGTCGTGGCGACCGTTGCAGAGCTGCTTCAGCCGGTCGAGGCCGACCTCGATGCCCTGCTGGCGGACCTGCGCGCCCTGATCGGCGCGGGCCATCCCATTCTTCAGGCCGCCGCCGAGCATCTCTTCGCCGCCGGGGGCAAGCGTCTCCGGCCCGGCATCGTGCTCCTGATCTCCAAGGCGATCGCGCCGGACGGCCAGCTCAGTCCCCGCCACCGGCGCCTGGCGGAGATCACCGAGATGATCCACACCGCCTCGCTGGTGCACGACGACGTGGTGGATGAAGCCGCCACCCGCCGCGGCGTGGCCACGGTGCACAGCCGCTTCAATCATCGGGTGGCTGTTCTGGCCGGTGATTTCCTTTTCGCCCAGGCCAGCTGGCACCTCGCCAACCTCGACGATCTGGAGGTGGTGAAGCTCCTCTCCCGCGTGATCATGGACCTGGCCGATGGCGAGATTCGCCAGGGCCTCTACCGCTACGACACCGGTCAGAGCTTCGAGGCCTACCTCGAGAAGAGCTATTGCAAAACCGCCTCACTGATCGCCAACAGCGCCCGTGCCGCCGGCGTGCTCACGGGCCTCTCCACCGATCGGCTGGATTCCCTGCATCACTTCGGCCGCCAGCTGGGTCTGGCGTTTCAGGTGGTGGACGACATCCTGGATTTCACCGGCAGCGATCAGCAGCTCGGTAAGCCCGCCGCCAGTGATCTGGCTTCCGGCTATCTCACCGCCCCTGCCCTGTATGCCCTGGAGGAGCGGCCGGCCCTGGCCCGCCTGATCGAGCGGGAGTTCAGCCAGGAGGGGGATCTGGAGCAGGCTCTTGAGCTGGTGCGCGGCTGCGAGGCCATCCCCCGCTCCCGCGCCCTGGCCGAGGGCTTTGCCCGCGAGGCCCACCAGGCCATCGATTGGCTCAGCCCCTCCGATCCCCGCAGCGCCCTGCGGGCCCTTCCGGAGTTCGTGCTCAGCCGCCTTTACTGAGGTCCTGCCGCACCCGGAGGCTTCAGATCTCCACCGCGCTGAGGCTCTCGATCAGCACCACCCCGGCCGGAAATGCTGAAGCCTCGGTTTCTGCGCTGCGCAGCACATGCACGCGGCATCCTGCGGTGGCGGCCGCCATGGCCCCGGCAGGGGAATCCTCGAAGGCCCAGCAGGCGCCGGCGTCCACGCCCAGCCGCCGGGCGGCCAGCAGAAACACATCGGGGGCGGGTTTGCCGGCCGCCAGCTCGCGATCATCGCCGTGCACCCGCGTTGTGATCAGCTCCAGCCAGCGGTGGGGTGCGGCCTTGAGCTCCACCGCCGCGCGGGAGCTGCTGGTGGCCAGGGCCATCGGCACCCCGAGCCCATGGCAGCGCCGCACCAGGTCCTGGGCACCATCGATGGCCGGCGCCTGGGCGAGCAGCCGCTCGGCAATGGGCTGGCGCACCGCGAGCAGGGCCTCGCGGCCGTCACAGTGGCCGCCATCGGCAGCGATCCAGGCGAGCACCTGATCGGCGCAGTCGTGGCGCCGGCGACCGCGAAGCTCCAGCAGCTGGGAAGGCGCCAGGCTGGTGCCGAACCGTGCCGCCGCTTCCCGCCAGGCCCGGGCGTGCAGCGGCTCGGTATCGAGCAGCAGACCATCTAGGTCGAAGAGGCAGGCGGCGGGACGAACCATCAGAGCAGCATGCCCGGTCGCTGATCCCGGCCTTGCGAGGGATCCCCCGATCACTCCCGATCTGAACAGGGGTCCTCCAGGCTCGTCTCCAGGGTGGTGAGCAGGAGCACCAGGGCCGCCTTGCGATCGAGATCAGGGCTGTGCACTGTGTCGATCCAGCGGTGGCAGAGCGCCTCGATCCGTTGCAGCAGGTCATGGCCTCCGCGGAGCTGTCCCATCACCCGCTCGATCCCTTCCCCATCGGTGTCGGGCGGTAGACCCACCACGTAGCGGCGTCCGTCGTCGCCGACGTAGGTGAGCTGCCCTTCCTCATCCACGGTGGGCCCGGCATGGGGGGTGATGGGTTGTTCCTCCGTCATCGGTCCCTGCGATCAGCCAGCCACGCCATCGTTAACGCCGCATCGCGACCGCGTCAGCAGGGATCAGTACGCCTGATCAACCCGGGAGGGCCTGGGCCCGGGTGCGCTTCAGCGGTTCAGCCGCTGCATCCGCCAGGTCACGAAGGTGCCCACCGGGCTCCAGAGCAGGTAGGGGAGCAGCAGCAACGCGGCTCGGCCGGAGAGCGGGGCCACCACGGCGGCCAGGGCCATGCCCCACATCCAGCCGGCAAAGCCCACGGCGGTGCCGCTCTGGAGCCGCCGGGTGCGGCAGATCAGCAGGGTGTAGCTCTGCACCAGCAACTGCAGCACCAGGTAGCCCGCCATCGGCAGCCAGCGGCCCCCCGCCTGCCAGGTGAGCAGGGCCGAGGCGTAGAAGCAGGCGTAGATGGCCAGCCAGATCAGGGGGATCCAGCGCTCGAAGGTGAGCCAGCGGGGGCGCCGCAACTGCAGGAACCAGGCGAAATCCTCGCGTCCGGGATTGAGCAGCAGGGCCACCAGCAGCATCACGGCGGCGATGGCAAGCCAGGCGGGCATCAGCGTGATGGGGATGGGTGGGATGGACAGCACCAGCGTGGCCCTTCCCCAGCCGAACGGCCGCGCCCATCCTTCCCCAGGACCGTCGCAGGGCGCCAGCCTCCAACCGGTGCCACCGCGCCCACGCCCCGCGCCGATCCGCTGGCCTCCCGGCCTTTCCGGGGTTTGAATGCCCCCACTGCCGCCTCCCTTCCGCCACGCCCATGTCCCAGGCCCCCGGTTCTTCCCCCGCCAGCGAGGCGGTGTCCACCAGCGGCACGGCCCCCACGATTGAATCGGTGCTGCAGGAGGGGCGGAGTTTCGCGCCTCCGGCCGAGCTGGCCGCCCGGGCCCGGATTGGCTCAATGGCCGCCTACCAGCAGCTCAGCGAGCGCGCCCAGGCCGATCCCGACGCCTTCTGGGGTGAGCAGGCCCGCAGCGAGCTGCACTGGTTCGAGCCTTTCCACACCGTGCTCGATTGGAGCAACCCGCCCTTCGCCCGCTGGTTCGAGGGCGGCACCACCAACCTCTCCTTCAACTGCCTCGATCGCCATCTGAGCGGCCCCCGCGCCGACAAGACCGCCCTGATCTGGGAAGGGGAGCCGGGCGACACGCGCACCTTCACCTACCGCCAGCTGCACGCCGCCGTATGCCAGGCCGCCAATGCCCTGCGGGCCCTGGGGATCGGCAAGGGCGATCTGGTGGCCCTTTACATGCCGATGGTGCCCGAGGCGGCGATCGCCATGCTGGCCTGCGCCCGTATCGGGGCTCCCCACTCGGTGGTGTTCGGCGGTTTTTCGGCCGATGCCCTGCGGGACCGGCTGATCGATGGCGAGGCGAAGCTGGTGATCACCGCCGATGGGGGCTTCCGCAAGGACAAACCGGTGCCACTCAAGCCCGCCGTGGATGAGGCCCTCGCCGGCAATGGCGGCGCCCCCACGGTGCAGAAGGTGCTGGTGGTGCGGCGTTTGGCTGGCGCCGGCGGCGCCTGCCCCATGCAGGAGGGCCGCGATCTGTGGTGGCACGAGCTGGTGGAGGCCCAGGCCCCTGATTGCCTGGCCGAGCCGATGGCCAGCGAGGACCGGCTGTTTGTGCTCTACACCTCCGGTTCCACCGGTAAGCCCAAGGGGGTGGTGCACACCACCGCCGGCTACAACCTCTGGGCCCACCTCACCTTCCAGTGGATCTTCGACATCCGCGAGGACGACATCCACTGGTGCACCGCCGACGTGGGCTGGATCACCGGCCACAGTTACATCGTGTATGGCCCCCTCTCCAATGGCGCCACCACAGTGCTGTACGAGGGGGCGCCGCGGCCGAGCAAACCCGGCGCCTTCTGGGAGGTGATCCAGAAGCACCGCTGCACGATCTTCTACACCGCCCCCACGGCGATCCGCGCCTTCATGAAGAGCGGCCGCGCGGTGCCCGACCAGTACGACATGCGCTCCCTGCGGATCCTCGGCACCGTGGGCGAGCCGATCAATCCGGAGGCCTGGATGTGGTACCGCGATGTAATCGGCGGCAACCGCTGCCCGGTGGTGGACACCTGGTGGCAGACGGAAACCGGCGGCGTGATGATCAGCCCCCTGCCCGGCGCCACCCCCACCAAGCCCGGCTCCTGCACCCTGCCCTTGCCGGGCATCGTGGCCGACATCGTGGACCACGACGGCATCTCCCAAGCGGCTGATCAGGGCGGCTACCTGGCGATCCGGCGGCCCTGGCCCGGCATGATGCGCACCGTGCACGGCGATCCCGAGCGCTTCAAGAAGAGCTACTGGGAAGAGATCCGCCCCGCCGATGGCAGCTGGCTCTACTTCGCCGGCGATGGCGCCCGCCGCGACGCTGATGGTTACTTCTGGGTGATGGGCCGCGTCGACGACGTGATCAACGTGAGCGGCCATCGCCTCGGCACGATGGAGATCGAGAGCGCCCTGGTGAGCCATCCGGCCGTGGCCGAGGCAGCCGTGGTGGGGGTGCCCGATGATCTCAAGGGTGAAGGCATCGTGGCTTTCGTGACCCTTCAGGCGGGTGTGTGCGGTGACGACGCCCTGATCGCTGAACTGCGCAGCCATGTGGGCAAGGAGATCGGCCCGATCGCCCGCCCCGATGGAATCCGCTTCACCGATGCCCTGCCCAAAACCCGCAGCGGCAAGATCATGCGTCGCATCCTGCGGGCCCTGGCCGCCGGCCAGGAGGTGAGCGGCGACACGAGCACCCTTGAAGATCGCTCGGTGCTCGATGCCCTGCGGGTGTGAATCCCCCGGGCACTTTCCTGGCCCATCCATCACAAAGCCCCGGTGGCAGACCACCGGGGCTTTCGGATTCCGGCCGTCAGCTCATCGCTGGACAGCTGGGGCCGGAATCAGCCGGCCCGCAGCAGGGGGGCGGTGGGCAGGGTGTGCAGATAAAGGAGCCAGAGGGCGCCGATACCGGAGATGCCCACGAAGATCCACTGCCAGTCCTTGCCGGCGTCCCGCAGGCGGCGCACCCCCAGGGCGATGTGGGGAACCAGCTGGGCCAGAAAGTAGAGGTTTGCCAGGGCGCCGATGGCCGGCACGAAGCTGCCCACAATGTTCAGCACCAGCAGGATCAGGAAGCTGGCCAGCACGAACAGCCAATAGCTGCTGCGGTCCGAGCGGCCGGTGTAGTCGAAGCTGCGCTTCCAAGCGGAGGTGAAGGCATTGATCACGGTCTCGGCAGTCACGGGTTCCTTTCCAGGCCAACTGGGCCACCTTGCCGAAGGGGCCTGGGGAATCAAGGATCTGTGGCGGAACCCTTACCCGATCGTTCCCGGCAGGATCAGCTGTTTCCGGCGCTTCCGGGGGTGGTGGATGCCCGCAGCGTCCAGCCGCTGATCGTGTCCGCCAGCCGCTCGAAGCGCCGCTGGCGGGAGGGATCGTCGGCCCACTCGCCGAGCAGGTTGCGGCGCAGGCCGGCGCTGGCCGGGGTGAGGTGATCGCCGGGTAGTTCGATCAGCTCGCTGACATCGCCGGCGCGCTGGCGCAGGGCATCGAGCAAGCGTGGGCTCTGGTCGAGGTCATCGCGACGGAAGCGCACCAGCAGGTTGCGGCTCTGGCGGTAGCCGCTGCTCACCAGTTGAAGCGTTTCCTGGGGGGAGGGGCTGAATTCACTGCGAAAGCCGAACTGCTGGCCCATCTCCGCCAGCAGGGGCACGGAGCGTTCGGCCGAGAAGTTGTTGAAGCTCAGGGCCACCAGGGCGGCGCTGCGCCGGCCCCCATCCGGGGCGAGCAGATGCAGCTTGCAGCCGAGGCTGTGGCCCAGCCGCAGCACCCGCTCCCCCGCCGGCAGCTCAAAGCCCCCCGCTTCCCGGGTGATTGCCTCCCGATCAGCCCGGAAGGCACGCCAGGCCTCATTCGCCTGGCTTTGGTGGTCGAAGCCCGGCACATAGCTCCAGGCCCGCACGCTCCAGCCCTGCAGGCCCAGGGCCTCCAGCAGGCGCCGGTAGCTCAGCTGGGGGGTGGCCGCCAGGTAGCTGCCGCCGATGAACTCAATCAGGCCCAATGCTCCAGCCCCGCCCCCGATCGGAGCATCAAGGCACCAGAGCGGGCCCCGTTGCCGCCACAGCCCCTCAGCCATCGCCGACGGCCGGTCGCCCCGAACGGATCCGCTCCAGGGCCGCGAGCGCTTCACGGCGGTGGGCCGCCCCATCGAGCAGGTTGTTGAACACGTGGCGGATCACCCCGTCGCCGTCGATCACGTAGGTCACGCGGCCGGGCAGCAGCCCCAGCACGCTGGGCACGCCGAAGGCGCGGCGCAGGGCGTTGCCCTGATCCACCAGGAGGGGGAAGGGGAGCTGGTGGCGAGCCGCGAACCGCCGGTGGCTGGCGGCATCGTCGCCGCTCACCCCCCACACCTGGGCCCCCAGCTCCTTCAGGTCGGCGAAGCTGTCCCGAAAGGCGCAGGCTTCGGCCGTGCAGCCTGGGGTGTCGTCTTTCGGATAAAAGAAGAGCACCAAGGGCGCCCCGGCGAGCTGGTCGCTGCGGCGCTCCACCCCTTCGGCATCGCTCAGGGCGATCAGGGGCGCGCGATCGCCGGCGGCGAGGGCGGCGGGCATGGGGCAAGGGCAATGGCTTGCCACCTTAGGAAGGGCGGCCTCCTGGAGCGGGCCGGCCGCCGCACCCCTCGGGATCGGATCACCGCCCGCGGCCCTTGCGGGGTCTGGGACGATGGGGGCACGCGTGGATGGGTGATGGCGGATCAGCCTGGCCTCTGGGAACAGAACGACCTGCTGGGCCTGCTGGCTTCGGCCCCGCAGCCTGGAGGATCGCCGCGCCCGCGCTCCGGGAACGCCAATCCTTTGCCGGCGGATGCAGGCCTCCCTTCCGCCGCCGCTGGGGAGGTGGAGCAGCCCGCTCCCCGCAGCGCGGTCCCCGAGCCCCCGGCCGCCCCCGCCGCTTTTGGCGAAACCCCGCCATCCCCTGCCACCGGGATTCCCGGTCCGGGCCTGGAGAGGGGCCTGCAGCGGCGTCCTTCCATCGGCACCGACACCCCGGAGCGGAACTCTCAGGCCACCCCTGAGGCCCGAACCCCGAGCGGCCAGCTTCAGCCCCCTGCGCCCGTTCCCCAGCCCAGCCTCGTGCCCATCGCCCTGCCTTCCCTGGCTCCCAGCAGCCGCCGCAGCGGCCCGGCAGCGCCCGAGCGGATCCTGATCCTCGACACCGAAACCACGGGACTATCTCCCCAGCAGGGCGCCTGCATTGAGGTGGGGGCCGTTCTGTTTCATGTTCCCAGCCGCTCCGTGCTCCAGCAGCTCTCTTTCCTGCTGCCTTGCCAGGTCAATGGCGCCGAGGCCATCAATGGCATTCCCGCCGCGGTGACACGCCTGCCCCAGCCCGCCGAGGCGGCCCTGGCCCTGCTGGCGGCCCTCGCAGCGGCGGCCGATGCGGTGGTGGCGCACAATGCCGCCTTCGACCGGCAGTGGTTCGGCCATGGGCCGATTCCTGCCCTGCCGCTTCCCTGGATCTGCACGATGGAGGACATCCGCTGGCCGGCGGACCTCCAGCTCCGCCCGAACCCTTCCCTGCGGGATCTGGCCCTGGCCCATGGTGTGCCGGTGTGGGCGGCCCACCGGGCCCTCACCGACTGCCAATACCTGGTGCATGTGTTCGAGCGTTGCGCCGATCTGGAGGCGCTGCTGGTGGCGGCCCAGGAGCCCCGAGAGCTCTACCGCGCCCGCCTCTCCTATGCGGAGCGTCACCTGGCACGGGAGGCGGGATTCCGTTGGAATGAGCCGGTGGTGGGTGCCTGGAGCCGCCGGTTGAGCCAGCGGGAGGCGGAGGCCCTGCCCTTTCCGGTGCTGGTGGTGGAGGGGCACACGATCGCCTCCGACTTTGCTCAAAGCGCCTGAAAGTTCTTACCGAGAAACAGCCTCCACATTGGTTCTTAGGGACATTCGGGTTGTGAAGAGGCTTGTTGAGTCTGGAAAGGAGAGTCTCAAGGTGATGGAGGCCGTGTGGCAGTCGCTATCAAGGGTGACAGTGAATGCATTCACGGAATCAATCAGTAGCGAATCGATGGTGGTTGTCTGGGAAAGATCAAGTTGTCCATTAGGCTGTATGGCTGGTCCGTCGCGCCTGAGTTCGGAGCCATTGAGGTAGTAACGAATAAAGCGCGTCCCTGCCGTGGTTCCGCTGACAATGACTGGCACTCTTAAACGAAGATCATTACTGGCCGTGGTGGAACATGTTTGCGAGCAACTGGCTGGATTGGTGCTGCTGTTAAATGCGCAAGCCTCAAGGCTCTCGGCATTAAGCATATAATTCAAACGCGCACTCTCTCGTCTCGATTGAATCACACTTGTTTGACTATCGGTTAGCCTTAAATGGCTTGAAAGAATCACGCCGATCGCGCCCAGCAGGATTGAAACCAGGATCGTGGTGATTAGTAGCTCAAGAAGACTGAACGCACCTATTCGGCGCTTGCGACTCGTATTCAAGGGTATTGAATAAATGTGTTTCAATTTCGTTTCCAGTTGCTACATGTTGCTGAGCCATTGACACTGCCGCTTATTGAATTGACTCCGAACCGAACCAATCCCATGATGCCGCTCAATCGGACGCAACGAAGCGGTGGTTGCCCAGCCACACTGACTCGGATGATGATGTCCGTGTTCGTACTGGAGGCATTTGCTGTGGAGCTGGCTGATAGTGATCCCCTTTGGTTGAAGACCCAGCTGTTCTGGCTGGTTCCCAGCTGATAGGGATTTTGGCGTCTGTTTCCAGGCACTCGAAGCGTGCTCTCTTTGGCGCAACTGGCAGGCTCCACAGTTGCAATTGTATTGGTTGGCCAAAGGCTTGTGCCTGGTTGGAAAGTAACGGTGCATGATGTATTGAGATCTTCAGGGGCCATCGCTATTTCCCCCAGCCAGGCGGCTATCTCATCGACAAGCGCCTGTGAATCAGCCGACCGCATCTCGTTCTGGTTGAATATCAATGCCATTGAGGCAAGAAGCATAAAAATGACAATAACAAGTATCAGTTCGATTACTGTAAATCCTCCACTTTTTTTACCCTTTGGTGAATTCATGGGCACCAAAAAGCCATGGGAGGCACAATCAATGATACACGCCGTACTTGGTTATTAGCCGAGTCGGAGTAAGAAATTTCAAGTGCATGATCGGGTTTGATGGTTGTTGTACGAATGATGCCCGAGGGGCTTGCTGTGGCGTCCACAGCTGTCTTGAGTGGCGTCATGAAGGTGGCGTTGTTGCTATCGTTGCACAATGCATCAACGGCATTAGGCTCATTGATTGTGGTTGTCGATGTATCGTCGAGCTGTGGATAAAAATAGCGATCATCATCCGGATTGTTAACTGCGCAACTCTTTGTGCTTCCGTAGTTGGTGGGAATTTGAACCAAGCAGCTTCCCGAGCAGCATGTGAAACGCCGACTGAGGCGCTGAATGGCAGAGAGATCTGTATTGACGTTCCATTCGCTATTGTCCACTACATCAGCATTCTGCGAGAGTCGATTAGCGGATATCAGCATCAATGCTGTTCCTGCGGTTATGATTGCGAGAATGACACTCGCGAGCAACGGCTCCAGCATGGAAAAGCCGTTCTTGATGCTCAGCTGTTTGGCGAGGATCTTCTGTTTGGTCATCAGTAGTTTCGGATCCCCGTAACGCTCCTGGCAACCCAGTCCACACCCGTCCAAGGAACCACCGATAGAGAGCTTCCACTGATCGACGCGGTTACATAGTTGCCGGAGGAGGGAGGAACACGAAAAACAAGGTCACCGTAGGCTTTCAGATCGTGAACCCAGATGCGTCCATTCACATTCCAGCAATCGGTATTGCTGGCCACGCAGGAACCACCAAGAGCAGCGTTGAGTTCCAGAAAGCCGGAGGGAAGATAGATGAATACACCAGTGATTTTGCCTGGGTCCGTGCTGCCCGAAGTTGTGGCGTTGAGGTAGATATGTTGTAGATAGTTTGGATAGCTCGAGCTAAAGTTATTGCCAATAATGTTCAGCTGTGCAGGCTGTCCGAGTGATGAAAAGATGAGGTCTGACACTGGGGTGGCACAGGACCCAGAACGGTTATTGCACTTAACATGCTGGAGTGCATCACCGGTTCCAAGCAGGATCATATCTTGCGTTGCGTTGGTATAGCCCCATCCTCCGGCTGTTGTATAGTAAAGGCTTAAGGGGCCATCGCTGGTGTCGATCACGACTGTTTCCGCTGTTGATGACGAGGTGAGGTTGATGGAAGGACCCTTGCAGTGAAAACCTACCTGGGTGGTGATCGGTGAAGTCGTTGTGTATTCGCATGAGGCCAGTTTCGACCAATAGTAACCATCGCTGAGACTGCAGGCCACATTGCCGTTGGCGCTCTGGCAGTTCGTCCTCCCGGAGGTCGTGTTGGCAAATCGTCGCTCAACGGCCTGGGTGCTCTGATTGGTCCTGAGATACTCGCTGCTGGTATAGCTTTCTCTGGTCTTGCTGCTGACCGTGGAGCTGAATGTGAAATAGTAGCTGCTCACTGCAGGCAGGCTTATGCTGGCTGGAATGACGGGAATACCCGAAATCGTTGTGCCGGCAATGTCCTGAGTTGTTCCATAGACCCCGCCCGGACTTGCATTGCGCAGCCAACCCCAATATGTCGCGTCGGTTCCCGTTGAGGTGGAGCAGGGGATCACTCTGCAATTGGATCGTTGGAAAAGGTTTGCCGATGCACCACTCATCCCGGTGACATCACCAATAATGTTATTGAGTGGAATGATCTGCCCCGAACTGTTTCGAGTTGTATAGGAGTCATTGGCGTAAAGTGTCCAATGCTGTCCGCCGTTCAATCCTGTGATCACTCCGAAATCGATTTGACAGAAGCGGCTATCGGCCCCAAGGGAATCGCTTGAGCTTCCGAGGCTGGTGCCACCGGATCCATTCGAACCAAAAGAGGCCCCACAGCACTTCGGAATCAAAGCGAACTCACGCGTTACCACCGCCCTCGAATAGGTGCCATCGCTTCGGTAGGCACGGCCCTCAACCGTGATGGTGAGATAGCCGCTGTTGCTCCCTGGTTGCAGCGCTCCTGTTCCGTCAGGGTCATCAAGGTTGATGAGTGAGCGAATCGATCCAGAGCCAATGGTGGTGACCGATGAGCTGCCTGCCGTGTTGCTGATCTGAATCTCGCGCCGATTGCTGCTTCCGTTGGCCCCTGTCGCGTAGGTGATTGCCTGCAGGGCAAAGCGCCGCGTTCCGCTGTTGGCTGTGTTCGTGCTGATATCGCGAAACACACCATCGCCATAGGAACGGGCCGTGTTGCTGGGCCGACCATCGTTCTGGGGGCCAGGTCGGGTTCCGTTCGTGTTCTGGCAAGGACTTTGAACCTGGGCGTCTGTGGCGGTGCTCCAGCTGTTGAGGGCCAGACCGGAAACGAGGAGACCACGGTTTTCCGGCCTATTCAGACTGGCGATGATGCGATTGATCCCTGCTTCAGCGGTGACCTTGGCATCGCTGCTGTTGCTAAGCTGACTGGTGCTTCGGCTTCGGCTCATGCTGAGGCTCACAAGGCTGGTGGTCCCCAGCACCATGGCCACAGCAGCCATGACAGCGGCAATCATCAAGAACCCGGCCGATTGCCGCTGCGGCCCCCGCCGGTTCATCAACCAGCGATGAAGCCCGGGCGGCTTGCCTTGTTGAAGCACAGTGCTTCTGACCTGTGCTCTTACGTGGCGAAGCTGTTGTGGATTTGATTTTGCCATTCACCGCACGGTGATGCAGTTCATGTTAAGCCATCAAACTTTCAAACCTGTCACTAAGGCCAATCGCGGCTGTGTAATCCATCGACATGACATCGACTGTTTGCCCGTGCGCTGCCTCAGCCATCGGATTTCTGATTCATCTGCAACCACAGATTCTCTTCGGATCTCCGAAACCCTCCAGCAGTTCATCCGCCCAGCCCTGAGGGGGGTACAACCTGGAGGTCGTCGGTCGACCCCTGCCATGCTCGACCCCCCGCTCCCACCGGATCCCTCGCAGCAGAGGGATCCCCTGCTGGGTCGGTTGCGCCGCTGGCAGACCGCCCGCACCTGGGCCCGTTTGATCCGGGAGGCGGAGGCCCTCTGGCATGTGGATGTGCGCATCCTGCACAGGCTGGCGGCCCTGGAGTTGGGCCAGCTGCTGGAGGAGGTGCCTCCCCGCATGCGCCGGCGGGTGAACCAGTGGCTCAAGCGCTTCCACACGGCCACCCGGCTGCGCTGAGTGGGGCCACAAAAAAGCCGCCTGAAGAAAGGCGGCGATCCGGTGGTTTCAGGCCGGTGAAATCGGAGCGGCGGGATTTGAACCCACGACCCCCACTACCCCAAAGTGGTGCGCTACCAAGCTGCGCTACGCCCCGGCTGAAGGAAGCTATCACAGCCCCTCACCCAACACGGCCAGGCCGCTTCTGTTGTTTCCGCAGCCGCCGCAGCAGGCGGGCCGTGAGCCGATCACGGCCCAGACCCCCGTAGCCCCGCAGCCGCTCATTGCGGGCGAGCTGGCGCAGCTCCGCCAGGTTCAGGGTGGCCAGGCGCAGTTCCGGCAACCGGTTCCAGGCCCCGGTGGGCAGGGGCAGATCGGATCCCTGGCGCACCTCCTGGAAGCCGAACAGGGCTCCGCCGGCCATCCACTCCGGCACCAGCACGAACAGCACCGCCAGCAGGCCGTAGAGCTCCACCAGTCCCCGGGGCAGGGGATGGAGCTGGCGGCGGGTCGGGTCGGCGGGCTCCTCGGCCATCAGATCAGGGGGCGTTGGCTGGGGACGGAGGGGGGCTCACGCCACTGCAGTGGGCTGCGCAGCGGCCCTGGAGCCAGCCGCACACTCCAGAACACCAGGGCGAAGCAGAGCATCAGGGTGGCCAGCAGGCCCAGGATCACGATGCGGTCGGGCAGGGGTTCGGGGTGGGGATTCATGCCTCTTGGGTGCGCAGGCAGGTGATCTGCCGGGTGGCCTGCTCCAGGGTGAGCACATCACCCTGAAGGGTCAGGCGCACATCATCGTTGCGGAAACTGAGTTCGCCGCCACTGCCACCATCACGGAACAGGGTGGAGCGGAACCCGCCGCTCAGGAGGGAGGCCTGGCTGTCGTTGCGCTCCACCACCACCGCACCACGGCCCGGACAGAGGTAGCTCTGGCGCACCGTGTAGTTCTCCCACCAGGGGGAGCCCATCGCACCGGGGAGGGCCAACGCCGCGGGTGCTTCGGCAGCGCCGATCAGCAGGCTGGCGCCGGCGATGAGGGTGAAGGCTCCGATGCGGGGTCTCGCGGGCCCAGAACAGGATCGATCGCGACCCGCTCGGGCGGAGAGCGGCGCTTCGCCGGACCGGCTTCGGGCTCGGTTACGTTCTGGCTTCACGGCAGGGCGATCGGCGTGTTCTCCCCCCGCAGCACGCAGTGGGCGATGGACCAGTCGTAGGCCTGCCAGATGGCTTCCGGGAGGCGGTAGGAGGCGCCGGGAAACGGGCCGAGCGGCACGCCGCTGGGCTGGGCGGAGCAATAGGGACGGCTGCCCGGCTTGGCCAGGTACTGCTGGTGGTAGGCCTCGGCGGGATAGTAGGTCTGGTCGGCCGCGATCTCGGTGGTGATCGCCCCGAATCCCGCCGCCGCCAGGAGCGTGGCGTAGGCCTCACGGCTGGCGCGGGCCAGCGCCAGGAGATCTGGATCGTTCACGTAGATCGCCGAGCGGTACTGGCTGCCGCGGTCATTGCCCTGGCGGTTGCCCTGGGTGGGGTCGTGGCATTCCCAGAAGAGCTTGAGCAGATCGCTGAAATCGATCCGATCCTTGCTCCACACCACCCGCACCACCTCGGCATGGCCGGTGCGACCGCCGCACACCTGCTCATAGCTGGGATTCACCACCTGGCCCCCCGCGTAGCCCACGGCGGTGGTGACCACGCCCGGCAGGCGCCAGAAGCCCTTCTCCGCGCCCCAGAAACAGCCGCAACCGAAGAGGGCCTCGCCTTCACCCTCCCCGGCCGGAGCCCCGATCGGGGTGTGGAGCACCGCATGGCGGAGATCGCCCTCGGCGGCGGGATTGCCGGCCTGGCCGCCGCCGGAGCCGGCCGTGCCGAGCAGATCGCTGAACAGGTTGCTGAACACGGTGGTCGGGCGGGCGACGCGCTGACTGGAGATCAGGAGCCTAGGCCGGCCTTCAGGCTTCCCGCTCCGGCACCAGAGCGATGTGGTTCAGCAGGGTGGTGGTGAAGGCGAACAGCAAAAACGGCAGCGACAACACCAGAATCAGCCCTACCCCCACCAGGGCGAAGATCGGCTTGGAAGCCCCCATCAACGCCAGGCCCGCCGCCAGGCTCACGAAGATCACCCCCATCCAGATCAGGATCTGCCCGTAGATGTCACCGAAGGTGAGGGTGCAGCGGAGGTTGTAGGGGCGGCTGCTGAGGCTTGGGGCGGCGGTCATGGGGGTTGGTTGGCGGTGGAGCCGGGGCGAAGGCGGTTCGGCGCCCGGGCCCGACGCGGTGCTTCCAGTGAAGCGACCTGCGGGCCTTCTGAGCGATTCGGGCAACATCTGTTCAGGCCGGCGGACCCCGTGTTCAGCCCGGCGGGCCCCCGCGAATCAGGCCGCCTGCAGGCGTTCCGCCTGCTCCCGCTCCCATAGGCGCCGGTAGGGACCCGCTACCGCCAGAAGATCGCGGTGATGGCCCTCCTGCACCAGGCGGCCCTCCTCCAGCACCAGGATCCTGTCGCAGGCGGCGGCGGCCGAGAGTTGGTGGCTGATCATCAGCACCGAGCGGCTGCGCAGGCGCCGCACCTCCGCCAGGATGCCGGCGGCGGTGGTGTTGTCCACGCTGGCCAGGGCATCATCGAGCACCAGCAAAGGGGCCTCCACCAGCAATGCCCGCCCCAGGGCCGTGCGTTGCCGCTGGCCGCCGCTGAGGGTGATGCCCCGTTCGCCCACCAGGGTGGCGTAGCCATCGGGGAAGCCCTTCACATCGCCCTCGAGCCGAGCCTGGCGGGAGGCCTCCTCCACCCGCGCCATGGAGGCCTCGGGATCGCCATAGCGGAGGTTGTCGGCCAGGGTGGCGGTGAACAGGAAGCCTTCCTGGGGCACCAGGGCCACCCGGCGGCGCAGATCTTCCAGAGCCAGCTGGGTGATGTCCACCCCATCGAAGAAGAGCTGCTCCGGCTCCACCACCACCATCCGTCCCAGCGCCCGGGCCAGGGTGGTCTTGCCGCAGCCCACCGGCCCCACCACCGCCACCAGTTCGCCGGCCTCGATCCGGAAGCTCAGGCCATCGAGGGTGGGGCGAGACGCGCCGGGGTAGCGAACGGTGAGGCCGCGGGCTTCGACCACCCCCCGGGCCGGCTGTTCGGGGCGCAGCGGTTGCGGCGGTGACACCACCAGGGACTGGCGCTGCAGGAGCGCCTCAATGCGATCCAGGCTCACCTGGCCGGTCTGGAAGCTGTTGAGGGTGAACCCCAGCAGGGCGGTGGGAAAGACCAGCCGCTCCACGTAGAGGATCAGCGCCACCAGGTCGCCGATGCTGAGCCGGCCGCTCTCAAGCTGGCCACTGCCGAAGGCGAGCAGCAGCAGCAGGCTGATCGAGGCGATGCCCTCCAGCAAGGGAAACAGGGTGCTGCGGGTGCGGCCGAGATTCAGGGCCGCATCGCGGTAGACGCGGTTGCGGCCATCGAACGCCTCCTGCTCCATGGCCTCCTGGCCGTAGATCTTGATGGCGCCGATGCCGGAGAGATCCTCCTGGATCAGGTCACTGAGCTTGGCCAGGGCCTCCTGCTGACGCCGCTGCTGCTTCATCATCCGGCCGCCGAACAGCCGCACCACCAGAAGCATCAGCGGATAGAGCCCCACCGCCGCCAGGGTGAGCAGCGGATCGATCGCCAGCATCGCCGGCAGGGTGAGGGCGTAGGCCAGGGCGGTGTTGGTGAGGCTGAGCACGGCAAAGCCCAGCAGCCTGCGCACGTTCTCCACATCGCTGGTGGCCCGGCTGATCACCTCGCCGCTGCCGCTGCTCTGCACCCAGCCCGGTTCCTGCCGCAACACGTGATCGAAGATCCGCTGCTTGAGATCGGCTTCCACCTGCCGTCCCACCCCGAACACCAGCATCCGGGACCAGAGCCGCACCAGGCCCATCACCGTGGCCAGCAGGATGATCAGACCCGCCCTCTGGAGCACGTCGCTGAGCGCGAAGCCCCCGTGCAGGGCGTCCACGGCGTTGCGCACGAGCAGGGGGAGGCTCACCCCGAGCAGGTTCACCACCACCAACGACACGGCGCCGAGCAGCACCGTGCGCCGATGGGGCTTCAGGTAATGGAGGATGCGTCGGAGCCGCGGTCCATCCATGCGATTCCTTCCGCCAAGAGGTGGCGACTAACCTACGCAGCCCCGCCGGAGCGCGAAGGCCATGCCGGAGAAGCCCATGCCAGAGAAGCCGGCGCCGGAGCAGAGCCATCCCCTCCATGCCATCGACCGGCAGGTGGTCGACGGGCTGCTGGCGGCGGCAACCCCCTCGGACGGGCATCTGGTGGATGCGGCCCGGCTGCTCCATCGCTACGAGGGGTTCCCCGGGGCCGTGGACCTCAAGGATGATCTGGAGCGGGTGCTGCGGCTCTGGGGCCTGGACCGGCCCGCCCTGCGTGAGCGCACGCGGGCCATCTGGGCCGCTGGTTACCGCCCCGGCCTGGACAGCGGTGCCGAAGCGGTGGGCTCTGGCTTCGACACCGCTGACGCTGAGTCCTGATCCGCCGGGGGATGCTGGTCAGAATCCTCGTTCCCGAGTGATAGTGGGGAAGTCCCCATCACCCGGCCCGGCGTGCCTGCACCCGGGCTTTTTTTCTGGGCCCCATTTGTGGGCTCTGTTTCTGCGCTCTATTTCTGCGCCTCGTTTGCGGGCCGCGTTGTTGGCCCGGCTGTCGGGCTCGGCCGACCGCTGATCGGCTTGGCTGAGCGTTTTGCCGGCTCTCCGGCTCTCACCCGTGCGTTCGCCTTGGCCGGAAGGGCGCGGCCCACGCCAGCCATCCCTGGTCTTTGTGGCCTGGAAGGCGTCCAGGTCAGGATCCGCTCCCCCACTCCCTCCCATGACAGCAACTGTCCCCTGGCCCCGGCTCCTGGATCGCCTCCTTCAGGGCAGGCATCTGGAGGAGGAGCAGGCCACCGCGCTGATGCACGGCTGGCTGGCCGGGGAGATCGAACCGGTGCTCACCGGCGCCCTGCTGGCTGGCCTGGGGGCCAAGGGGGTGAGTGGCCCGGAACTGGCGGCCATGGCGGCCGTGCTGCGGGAGGCCTCGCCCGTGCCGGCCACCCGGCCCGCCCTTCCCCTGGTGGATACCTGCGGCACCGGCGGCTCCGGACTCGACAGCTTCAACATTTCCACCGCCGTGGCCTTCACCGCCGCCGCCTGTGGCGCCCATGTGGCCAAGCATGGCAACCGCAGCGCCAGTGGTCGTGTCGGTTCGGCCGATGTGCTGGAGGCCCTGGGACTCGATCTGGCGGCCCCCGCCGAACGGGTGGTGGCGGCTCTGCCGCAGGCGGGTGTGACCTTCCTGTTCGCCCCCGGCTGGCACCCGGCCCTGGTGGCTCTGGCTCCCCTGCGCCGCACCCTGGGGGTGCGCACCGTGTTCAACCAGCTCGGTCCCCTGGTGAATCCCCTGCGGCCGGAGACCCAGGTGCTGGGGGTGGCGCGTGCCGACCAGCTGGAGCCGATGGCTGAAGCCCTCGCCCGGCTTGGCCAGGGCCGGGCCGTGGTGGTGCATGGCCACGGCGGCCTCGACGAGGCCACTCTCAGCGGCCCCAACGCCCTGGTGCTGGTGGAGCGGGGGGAGCTGCGCCGCCAGAGCCTCGCGGCGGTGGAGGTGGGGCTGGAGCCGGCGCCCCTGGAGGCCCTGCTGGGCGGCGATCTGGCCACCAACCGCTCGATTCTTGAGGCGGTGCTGCAGGGCGGCGGCACCCGGGCCCAGCGGGAGGTGGTGGCCCTCAACACCGCCCTGGTGCTCTGGGCCGCGGGCCTGGCGCCTGGCGTGGCCGAAGCGGTGCCGATGGCCCTGGAGGCTCTGGCGAGCGGTGCCCCCTGGCAACGCCTTGAGCGCCTGCGGGCCGCCCTGTCGGCCCCCGTTGGGGGATGATCG
>Ga0114976_10000653_pt1 | contig 21662 bp, 26 predicted proteins | sample S_130805_EF_Meta_FD_87319 | JGI IMG/M metagenome (GOLD analysis project Ga0114976, IMG submission 87319) | Freshwater microbial communities from Lake Simoncouche, Canada to study carbon cycling - S_130805_EF_MetaG | ecosystem: Environmental > Aquatic > Freshwater > Lake | place: Lake...
CCAAAATTTGCAATCCCATATAAGCTCCGCCCAAATCGCCAGTTACCACCAACAAATCATTTGGTTGAGCACCTTTTCTTAACGTCAATTTTGATTCTTCTACCCTGCCCATCGCAGTTAAGTTCAATACCAATCCAGAACGCGACGAAGAAGTATCTCCCCCTATTAAATCAACATTGTATTTTTCACAAGCCAAACGCATTCCTTCGTACAATTCTTCAACTGCCTCCAATGAAAAACGATTGCTTAAACCAATTGCAACCAAAATTTGGGTAGGAATTGCATTCATGGCACAAATGTCGCTCACTGTAGCTGCAACCGCTTTGTAACCCAAGTGTTTTAATGGATGAAACATCAAATCGAAATGCACCCCTTCAATATAACTATCAGTTGAAATAGCCATCATTTCGTTGCCCAATTTTACAATTGCGGCATCGTCACCAATTCCTAAAACGGTTGAATCGTTTTTACTCGTAAAGTGTTTAGACAAATGAGATATTAATCCAAATTCTCCCAAGGCAGAAAGTTCAGTTCTTTCGGTATTTTCAAACATTTTACAAAAATACAACGAAATGTCAGAAAACAGTTGGCAGCAGCCTAACCCTTATTCACTTTATTTTTTACGTCCTACAAAACGAATTACAGAACCAACTCCTTGGTGGAATGGTCCTTCATTCAATGTTTGCTCAACCACTTCCAATAAAACAACTTCAAAATTTGCAAATGTATCCAACAATTCCTCCTTTGAAAACAGCATATCCACATCTTTTGGACCTCCTATTGAGGGATATTTTTTCTGGTATTCAATGTGGTTTTTTCCAAATGCTTCAAAAAAGACCAAACCGCCTGGTTTTAGGAAATCCAACATTTTTTTATTATATTGTTGTTTCACTGCTGCCGGAAAGTGCGCAAATACAAAGGCAATTGCATCGAAGCTTTCAAGTTGATAATTTACTTCGTCGGCGCCACAAACCTGGTAATCTAATACAACATCGTTTGCGGTGGCCAAGTCCATCGCCTTTTGCTTTCCAGTATCACTTAAATCGAACGACGAAACCGTCCAACCCAATTTGGCTGCATAAACGGAATTCCTTCCTTCCCCATCTGCGGGAAAAAGTATTTTTCCTGCTGGATAATTCGGCAAAGTATTTTCTATAAACACATTTGGTGCTTCGCCATAAGCATACTCACTGCGGGCATATCTTTCATCCCAATATTCTTTATTCATTTTTTATAGTGCTATACACACATTTTTAGATTCAGTAAAAAACTTCATGGCTTCCCAACCACCTTCTCTCCCCACTCCAGAACTTTTTGTACCGCCAAATGGTGTACGCAAATCTCTCAACAACCAACAGTTAACCCAAACAATGCCCATTTGCAATTTGTTTGCCATTTGATGCGCCGTATTTAGGTTTGTTGTCCATATTGTTGCCGCTAGTCCATATTCGGTTGCGTTAGCCATCATGAGAACTTCCTCTTCAGTATCAAAAGGCATAATGCTAATAACGGGTCCAAAGATTTCTTCAGTGTTGCATCTGCAATCAAAAGGCAAATTTTCAATAATGGTAGGTGCTATGTACCAACCCGTTTCAAATCCTTCTGGTTGAACCGATTTCCCTCCAGTTAATATCACACCACCTTCTTCTTTTGCGAGTGCTATATATGACAAAACTTTTTCAAAGTGAGGCTTAGAAACAATGGCACCAATTCTATTTTCATCGAGTGGATTGCCAATCGTAAGGTTATTAACTTCAGCAACCAATTTATCGCGAACCTCATTGTAAACACTTCGTTGCACAAATACACGACTTCCACACAAACATATTTCACCTTGGTTCATGAATGAACTATTCACGGTGGTTTTGATGGCTTTATCTAAATCGGCATCAGCAAAAATGATATTCGGATTTTTACCACCCAATTCCAAGCTCAACTTTTTAAACATTGGAGCTGCGGTTCTTGCCAAATGTTTCCCGGTTGCTGTTCCACCGGTAAAAGAAATTGCTTTGGTAAATTCTGACTCAACAATGGCTTGTCCTGCTTTACCACCTAATCCGTGAACCACGTTCAACACTCCTGGAGGCAAACCAGCTTCATTACAAATTTCACAAAGCATAAACGCGGTAACAGGAGTAAATTCACTTGGCTTTGCAACCACCGCGTTGCCTGCAGCAATTGCAGGTGCTATTTTCCATGAAAACAAATACAAAGGCAAGTTCCATGGACTTATACATCCCACCACCCCAATTGGTTGACGTAAGGTATAATTTATTGCCTTGTCTTCCATTGCATGGCTTTCACTTGCAAATTGCATGGTAGCAGTTGCAAAAAACCTAAAGTTTTGAGCTGCCCTATTTATTTCATTTTTTGCAAGCCAAAATGGTTTACCTTGATCCATGCTCTCCGCTGTTGCCAACTCTTCTCGTTTTGCATCGATTAATTCAGCAATGCGATTCATTATTTTAAACTTCTCTTCAGCTGGAGTATTGCTCCAAGCGGGTTGCACCTTTCTTGCTGCTTCAACCGCCAAAACAACATCGGCTTCGTCTGAATCTGGAATTTCACCGTATTTCAAACCCGTCGAAGGTTGAAAATTATCTAAATATTGACCATTTACAGGAGCAACAAATGCTCCATTGATAAAGTTGCTTAATTTCATCTTTCTAAAAATGCTTTGTTTTGAATATCCCCAAAAATTTCAATGTTTTTAGGTGAAGCCCAAAGGCTATTTTCATTGATTTGAATGCGAAATCCTTTTCCCGGTTGGTATGCCAAAACTTGATCTCTGTCAATTAAAAAACTCCTGGTTTTTGTTCTCCATTGAAGCAGATCAATTTTGCCATTGATTCTTGTGACTTCAAATGATTGAATAAACACATTGGTATCTTTTGCAAAAAAACCAATCATAGAAATTTTACCCGCAGAATCTGTGTTAATGGCATATTTATTCTTTGCCGACTCTTTACTAAAATCAATATTCAAAAAGCCACCCAATTCATTTGCCCAATTCACAGAATCCATTTTCAAGGTTTCCACTTCCTCGCCTTGATTGATGGTTTTGATCAAACTTGGGTTTGCTTTTGTGAGTGTATCAATTTGGCTTGACATATAAATCTGCCACAAATCGGTATATTTTACTTTTTCGTTTTTCTGATTCCCTGAATTGCATGAAAATGCAAACAAAAATATACCAGTTAAATAGACTAAATTCTTTTTCATGCAATTAAATTTTTACCTGTCATTTCAGTAGGCTTTTCAATACCCATTAAATTTAATATAGTAGGAGCCACATCTGCCAAAATACCACTTTCGATTTTCAAAGATTTATTGTCGGTGATGAACCAAACAGGTACTGGATTTGTAGTATGCGCTGTATTCGGAGTTCCGTCATCGTTAATAGCGAAGTCGGCATTTCCATGGTCGGCAATCACAATGAATTGATATCGCAAAGGCTTTAAAGCATCAACAAATTTTGCCAAACACGAATCTGCTGTTTCAACGGCTTTAATAATGGCTGAATAAACCCCTGTATGCCCAACCATATCGGCATTTGCAAAATTCAAACACACAAAATCGGGTTGTTCTTTTTGAATAAATTCAATTGAAGAATTTGCCAATTCTTCGGCACTCATTTCCGGTTGCAAATCGTAGGTTGCCACCTTTGGCGAATTCGCCATGATTCTATTTTCACCCTGAAACGGCTCCTCTCTTCCCCCAGAAAAGAAAAATGTTACGTGGGGATATTTCTCTGTTTCGGCAGCCCTCAATTGGGTTGCACCCGCATTTTGGATAACCTCGCCCAAAGTCAAAACTAAGTTATCATTGTGAAACAATGACCCATCAATGTGATAGGTTTCGTCGTAAATGGTCATGGTATAATAATGCAAATTCAATTTATGCATGTTAAACTCATGAAAATCTTCCTGACTCAAAACACGGGTTATTTGACGACCGCGGTCTGTTCTAAAATTGAAACACAACACCACATCTCCGTCTTCAATTTGTCCCTCAGAACCATGCAAACAACGAATTGGCGACATAAACTCATCGGTAATGCCATCATCATATTTATTTATTATGGTTTGAAGGATATTTTCGGAATATTCGCCTTGGTTGTTCACCATTACATTGTAGGCCTTTTGAACCCTTTCCCAACGAGAATCTCTGTCCATTGCATAATAGCGACCAACCACAGAACTCAATTTGGTATTGGTATTTTCGATTGCACTATTTAATTCAGTGAGGTATTTCATTCCGCTATGCGGATCTGTGTCTCTTCCATCTAAAAAAGCATGGATATAAGTATGTGGAACACCAAATTCATTGGCAATATTACATAATCCAATCAAATGCTGAATATGGGCATGTACACCACCATCTGAAAGTAAACCAATAAAATGCAACTTCTTACCGGTTGACTTGGCTTTGTTCATTGCCTCTATGAGGGTAGGGTTTGATTTTATAGATTCATCGTTAAATGCCTTATTGATTTTGGCCAACATTTGCCAAACGATTCTTCCGGCACCAATATTCATGTGACCCACTTCACTGTTTCCCATTTGACCAACTGGCAAACCAACATTTTCGCCATCGGTGCGCAGTGTGGCATTTGAATAATTGACAGAAAGTGAATCTGTAAAAGGGGTATTTGCATTGAATACCGCATCAGATTTGGTATGGTTTCCAATTCCCCATCCATCGAGTATTACAAGGGCAACTTTTTGAATCATGATACAAAAATACAAAAGCAAATTCGAGATGACACGAAAAATAACGATATTTGCAGTAATGTTTAAAATCGCTGCTATCATTTTAGGTTTGTACTTGTTGCCAAACGTTGGTTTTGCTCAAGGAAAAGTAACTTTAGTTGTAGAAGATGAAGTGGCGCGATTAGAAAATTCTCGCATCCAAAGGCGAAAAAATGCGGATGTATTGGTGCAAGGTTACCGCATTTTTATTGGCATGACTTCATCAAGAAGCGATGCTTCTAAAATCCAATCGGAAGCACAAGAACACTTTGGCGACAATTTCATAGCACATGTCGTTTACGATGAGCCCAATTTCAAAATATACGTGGGCTCTTATAATAACTCGAATGAGGCCGATGACGCCATGAGCGAAATTCGCAAATTTTACCCAAATGCCAAAAAAATCAAAATGCCTATCAAGGCGGCAAAAAAGTAATTGGGGTAAATTGTTAATAGTTATTTAAATCATCCACTTAAATTTGTAGTGTTCGCATAACAAAACTTATGAAAACCGACCCAAGAATAGCCAAAATAAAAGACGAAGTTCGTGATTTGTTTACCCAATATTTAGAAGTAAACAAGCAAAGAAAAACGCCTGAACGTTACGCCATTCTTGACGAAATTTACTCAAACAAAGACCATTTTGATGTTGACCAATTATATATCAAAATGAAATCAAGAAATTACCATGTTAGTCGCGCTACTGTTTACAACACGCTCGATTTATTGGTAGATTCGGGATTGGTAAAAAAACACCAATTTGGCCAAAACACATCCCACTTTGAACAAGCTTTCGGATACAAACAACACGATCATTTAATTTGCAACAAATGCAAAAAAGTGATGGAGTTTTGTGATCCAAGGGTACAACAAATTAGTTCAACTATGGGAAATTTATTAAAGTTCGAAGTAAGTCACCACTCTCTGCATTTGTATGGAGATCCATTGGTTGACGATGAAGGACAATGTATTCAATGTAACAAAATTCAATAATAATAGCTATTTATTTATAAAATGATTGATGTAATTTTAGGTCTTCAATGGGGCGACGAAGGCAAAGGAAAGATTGCCGACTACCTTACTCCAAACTATCAAGTAGTTGCTCGTTTCCAAGGTGGACCAAATGCTGGACATTCTTTAGAATTTGAAGGAAAAAAGTTCGTTTTGAATACCATTCCATCGGGTATCTTTAGAAAAGAAACCATTAACCTAATAGGCAATGGTGTTGTAATTGATCCAGTTCGTTTGCGCGAAGAAATTGGTCGCATTATAAATGAATGTCCTGATTATAAAGACCGCTTACTTATCTCTCAAAAAGCGCATTTAATTCTTCCTACACACAGAATTTTAGATGCCGCATCTGAAAATGCAAAAGGCGATGCCAAAATTGGTAGCACTTTGAGAGGAATTGGACCTACCTACCGCGACAAAATTGGAAGATCTGGTTTGCGCGTGGGTGACATTTTAGAAGCCGACTTCAACGACCGTTACAGAAAAACTGTTGAAGATCATTTAAAACAAATTGAATTTTTAGGATTTTCAGATTTCGATTTGGCCAAAGAAGAAGAATTATTCTTCTCTGCACTTGAATTCTTGAAAACACACCAATTAATCAACAGCGAATATTTTATTCACCAATGCATTCAAGAAGGCAAGAAAATTCTTGCAGAAGGCGCACAAGGGAGTATGCTCGACGTTGAATTTGGAACATACCCATTTGTTACTTCAAGCAACACGCTAACAGGTGGGGTTTGCACTGGATTGGGAGTTGCTCCAAAGTATATTGGAAAAGTGTATGGTATTTTCAAAGCCTACTGCACAAGAGTTGGCTCTGGACCTTTCCCTACTGAATTGGATAACGATTTGGGTGAGTTTTTACGCCAAAAGGGAAACGAATTTGGTGCAACTACGGGTCGCAAACGCAGAACTGGTTGGTTAGATTTGGTTGCTTTAAAATACACTTGCATGCTAAATGGCGTTGATGAGTTAATTATGATGAAAGGCGATGTACTTAATGGTCTTGAAAGCATTTCTGCAGCAACTGCATATACCATCAATGGAATAAATACAGACCAAGTGCCAGCAAATCTTTGTAGTGCAGAAATTACCCCTGTTTACAATGATTTTGAGGGATGGAGTGAAGACATTCAATTGCATGGCGGTTTTGAAAAAATGGACCAATCTTTCCAAGATTATGTGGCTTTTGTAGAAAGTTATATTGGAGCCAAAATTGGTGTCATTTCAATGGGCCCAGGCAGAGACGAAACTTTAACCAGATAAATTTATTGCTATGAAAATAGTGTGCATTGGAAGAAACTATGTTGAGCATATTCATGAGCTCAATAACGACATTCCCGATGAACCCGTTATTTTCATTAAACCCGATACTGCATTATTGAGAAATAACGCACCATTTTTTATTCCTGATTTCACTTCTGATGTGCATCATGAAGTTGAATTGGTTATAAAAATTAAGAAAATGGGCAAATGTATTCCGCTGCAATTTGCAAAAAACTATTACGATGAAATAAGCCTTGGTATTGATTTTACTGCCAGAGATGTGCAATCCAATTTGAAATCAAAAGGATTGCCCTGGGAAAAAGCAAAAGGCTTCGATTCATCGGCGGCAATTGCTCCCTTCATATCTATAGAAGGTTTAAACTTAACTGATTTGAATTTTCGTTTAGAAAAAAACGGTGAGATTGTACAACGTGGCAACACACAGCAAATGATTCATAAAATTGATGAAATCATTGCACATGTTTCACAATATTTCACGTTAAAAATTGGCGATTACATTTACACTGGAACTCCAGCCGGCGTGGGTTCCGTAAAATCTACCGACCGCTTGAACGGTTTCATTGAAAACCAAGAAATGTTTAATTTCTTGGTAGGGTAAAATTTAATATAAATAACCAAATCTTATGTGTCAACTTGTTTTCATGATGAGTTAATTTTTGATTTACTTAAAGAGAATACCCTCCGAAATGATAGATTGAAAATAACTATATCGAAAAAATTAGGTTACTTTGTAAGGTGAAAAGTTTATTCATCATTCCTTTATCAGCAATAGCCGCCATTTTTATTAGCGTTCCCGCATATTCTCAAACATCATTACAAACTTTACCCTTACAATCAAAAGTTCAACCCAGAAAAGACATATACCAAATTACCCCACCTTCTTGGTATATAGGATTTAAGGATACTTCCCTAGAAATTATTTTACATGCAGAAAATATTGACCTTTTCAATCTTTCTATGCAAACATACGAGGGTGTCGAATTCGTATCCGTGAATAAAACGGCCAACAGACACATCGCATACATCAACCTCAAAATATCCCCCAAAACAAAACCAGGCACACTTACATTTATAGCTTCGAGTATTGATAAAAATCCGAACAGATATATCAAAGACTTTGCCTTCTCCTACGAATTAAAAAGTCGTACCGCAAATTTATTTGCACCCATTACATCCGCAGATGTTACCTACCTGATTTTTCCTGATAGATTTTGCAATGGCGACAAAACAAACGACAATGCATTCATGCAATTCAACGAACCAGTTGATCGTAGCGGTTTGAAAAAAAGACATGGTGGCGATTTGGCAGGTATCAAAAGTAAAATTCAATATTTGAAGGACATGGGTATCACCACCTTATGGCTAAATCCAGTGCAAGAAAACGACCAAGCCGAAGAAAGCTATCACGGTTATGCAGTTACAGATCATTACAAAATTGATCCACGTTTTGGTAGCAATACCGATTACATATCCCTCAATCAAGAAATGAAAAAACATGGTCTTAAAATGATTATGGACATTATTCCAAATCACGTAGGAAACAACCATTGGATGTACAATAACTACGATACGGGGTGGTTTAACTATCGAGATTCGTTTATTCAAACCAATCATAGAGTATCAACAATTATAGATTCATATGCCTCAACCCAAGAAAAGAACCTAAATTTTGACGGCGCACTTGTAAAAACCATGCCCGACTACAATCAAAAAAATACGCATATTGCTAAGTACCTAGACCAATTGTATTTATGGTGGATAGAAACCGCTGGTTTATCTGGATATAGAATTGATACCTACCCTTATCCCGATCAAAATTACATGAATCATTTGTGCGAAATGATTCTATCTGAATATCCTAAATTCACCATTTACGGAGAAACCAGAGTTCAAACCAACGCCGTTCAAGCGGCTTTTACCAAAAACAACATCAAAGGTTTTGAGAAAAACCAATTGCCAGGCATTACCGATTTTGTGCTTTGTTGGGCCATGCAGGAAACAGGCACCAAGCCTTTTGGTTGGAGCGAGGGACTAAACAAGTTATACTTAACCCTCATAGATGATTATTTATATCAAGATCCGAATAAAAACTGCACCTTTTTAGATAACCATGATTTGTCGCGCATTTACACCGTTGTAAATGAAGATTTAAATGCTTGGAAACGTTGCCAAATGATGCTACTTACCTTAAGAGGATTGCCATGTATTTATTATGGAACAGAAATTTTAATGACGGGTAACACCCAGGAAAGCGAAGCCAATGTTCGCTTTGATTTCCCTGGAGGATGGGCAGCCGACGAAAAAAACAAGTTCAAACCTGAAGACAGAACTCCCAAGGAAAATGAAGCATTTACCTTTATCAAAACTTTGGCAAAATACCGACAAACTCAAAAGGCAATTTCTGAGGGAAAAATGACACAGTTTACAGGAATCAATGGCATTTATGCCTATGCAAAAAAACTCGACAATGATGCAGTTATTTGTATTTACAGCCAAAATAAAGAAAAGACAGACGTCAATATGACCCGATTTACGGAAGTTACAAAAGGATATACCAAATTGAAAAATGTACTTACTGGAGAAATTTTTCCATTGGGAACAACATTGGGTGTTGAAGCTGAATCATCAAATATTTACGAACTCATTAAATAAATTCCATAAACATATTAAACGCAAAAAGGCTACCCTCGGGTAGCCTTTTTCATATCATTTGTATGATAGGTTAATCAATAATTTCATATCCCATAAGCGACTTGAATTGCTCCAGACGGGCATCTAAATCAGCTTTGGTAATAGAAGCCAATTTGGTAGTTCCAAATTGCTCAACGCAGAAACTTGCCATGGCGCTACCATAAATGATTGCCGTTTTCATTGCTTCGAAATCTGTCCTTCCCACAGAGGCCAAGAAACCAATAAATCCTCCAGCAAAAGTATCTCCCGCACCTGTTGGATCAAAAACATCTTCCAATGGCAAGGCAGGGCAGAAAAAGGTTTGATTATTTTCACCAAACAACAATGCACCGTGTTCGCCCTTTTTAATGATCAAAGTTTTTGGTCCCATTTCACGAATAACACGCGCAGCTTTCACCAAACTGTATTCACCACTTAATTGGCGGGCTTCTTCATCGTTGATTGTAAGCACATCCACCTTTGTCAATACCGCTTTTAAATCGTCCAGGGCAATGTCCATCCAAAAATTCATGGTATCGAGCACAACCAACTTTGGTTTTTCAGTCAAACGGTTTAGGGTAGTTAATTGAACTTGAGGACTTAAATTTCCAAGCATTACATATTCTGGGTTTGACCAATTTTGAGGGATAATTGGATCGAAATCGGCCAAAACATTCAATTCGGTTACCAAAGTATCACGAGAATTCATGTCCATATGATATTTTCCGTGCCAGAAGAATGACTTTTCACCTTGTTTGATTTGTAGTCCTGTGGTATCTACATTTCTATTATTGAGGGATTTTATAAAGTCAAAATCAAAATCTTCACCAACTACAGCCACCAAACCAACGTGTTTATGAAGGAGAGAAGTAGCCAAAGCGATGTAAGAAGCGGCGCCTCCCACAATTTTTCCGGTAGAACCGAAGGGGGTATCGATTGCGTCAAATGCCACAGAACCAATTACTAACAAACTCATGAATATATATTTTTAATTTTTTTAGAAACTTTTTTAAATATTTTTCACAAAGGTATTGATTTATGCGAAGAATAATACTATTTTTGCATTCCTTAAAAAAGGGTAACAGATTCCTTGATAGCTCAGCTGGTTAGAGCAATTGACTGTTAATCAATAGGTCGCTGGTTCGAGTCCAGCTCAGGGAGCAACAGAAGTCATCAGAAATGGTGACTTTTTTTTATGCCTTAACCTGTGGATTCTAGGGTTGTAAGAGTAGAACAGCGAGCGAAATTATCTTTCTGGGACCAAGTGCAAAAGTTAGGAGGTACATTTTAGATTTACTAAAGTCAAATAGATTTTCTATTGGCACAAATACGCATACGTTAAATCTTCAAATCCAATCCTAACACTGGATTATATCCATTTATTGTAATTTGATATTTTTATGATTAATTTCGAATATGAGCAGGATTAAAATACTTAAAAATAACTGAAAATAGAATTATTAAACTAGATATGTTGAATCATTTTTTGAATATTGTTATAAGCGCAATTACTGGTGTTGGAATCACTTATTTATTAAGAACCTATTTTAATGAAAAAATAAAGAATTCTATTAAACACGAATATGACATAATACTTGAGAGTCATAAATCAGAATTAAAATATATGATAGTTATGGATTTAGAATCTTATAAAAGCAAAATCAAAGAACTCGAATATCAAAACTTGGATAAATGGGCAATAAAAAGAGAAGCTTGTTTAAAAGCACTAAATATTGCCGACTCTGCTCTTTCTAATATGGATTGGGTCGGAGTTACGGAAAAAGAAATTGTAAAAAGCGAAATTGACACTATAACAGTTCGACATTGCTACAATCAACTTTCGTGCTCTTGTGATTTACCAGAAACTTTATTAGAATTTAAAAAAGTTTTAGGCTTGTTAGGTCCAATTAATGGAGATGCAATTGTTGACTTCAGGAATGCAATTAGAAAAGAGTTGGACTTCGGCAAAGAAATTGATATTGACAGAGAAAACGCATTTATTGGCAGAATTAATGGAGATAAAAAACAACTATAACGAAAATTCAACATTTAAGCAATCAGGTAGTTTAGATTGCGCAGAAGCATTAAATTCAGCTCAAATTTTTTTTTCGACAATAGACTCATTTTGAAAGCCAGACAAGGCGACAATAATGTCGCTTTTTATTTTACTTGACTCTTGGAAATCGTTGATAATATTGAAGATTAAAGCAACTAAAATACACATTCAATTGATTGGTTAGATGTTATCCCATCTCAAAAACCTTGAAATCCTTGAATATAATACCAATAATCTCCGCCTTTCCTCTAACTTGCGTTTTTTGTTGTGTAAATGAATAAAGTTAAGTCTGCTTAAAAAAATCAAATACTTGAAACCTCAAATTCTAAAAATACAGATAATCCATTCTAGGTTCAAATCATTAATTAATTCAATGAAATTGAAAAGACAAATCTTAGTTCAACATTTGATGCATTGATTTATCGCTGCACGAAAAAACTCAATAAAAGTTGTATACAAATAAATGTACGAACAAAATCAGAAGAAAAGTTTCTTAAAGAAAACAACGACGTTGTAAAATTATTAAGAATGGATATTAGGTAAAAAAGATTTAAAGACTGGTTGACAAATAAAGCGAAAATGTATTAATGCAAATATACTCTAACGCAAGTATAAGTAAATAATAAAACTAAGATATTCTAAATTTAAACAGGTAAAAGAGATTTTAATTTAATAAAAAAATAAATTTGCTAATTTATTAACTGCCGAAAAAAACAAGAGTTTTTATTGATACGATAATCCAAAAACCTTTTCCCAAAATAAATCAACCCGTACATTATCTCCTATTTTCTTTTCAATTCGTAATTGTTCTTCATTTTTAATTTTAAGTAAAATAAATTCATCAATTTTCACCATACTAAAATGTTCGTTTAAATCTCTCAGTTCATATTTAAAGCCTCGAGGCACATCAGCCTTATCAAAATACTCCAACCCTTGTTCGAATAAACCACGATAACAATTTCTACAACAAACGGTATCCTGACAGTTTTTATATTTTTCCCATTCTCCGGGATCACTAACTTCCTTATTAAATAAAAAGTCTACACACAGATACAGCACAACCACGCCTATGATCATGTATATAAAAGACTTAACAAATTCAAAAATTGATTCAATTTTATTTTCCATATTTCAATTACATTATTTTAAAATCTATGAACATTTCAAATTTAATAAAAAAAATATAATTATTATGATTACTTTAGAATAGAGCATAATTATTACACAAAACATAAGTATTTACTGCTAAACTTCACCCAAATATATTACTCCAGATATATTTTCCTTAAACTCAAATTCTAAGTGTCTAAATTCTGTTAAATTTCTTGTAATGCGATTTAAATGAATATTCCATTTAACATTGTCATGTTTAATTGGAAATACAATAAATAAAACAAATTTATATTTTAATGATTTAGTTTTGAGTTTCTCAATATCCGAAATAACTCCATTAACATTATTTGTAATTGGTTTAGTTGCTTTTATTGTATTTGGGTAGTTAATACTTGTATTTATTGTTTTTAATTCAATACCAATATTATCAAAACACACATCAACTCTATCTACCTCAGGAAAAGCAGAAATATTTGAACTTACAAGGATATCAATTAATTCAACTTTTACCCAGCACTCAAATTTAGATCGTTTTCTCGCAAAAACTGACAATCCATTTTTGGATTCTATTCGTTTTGATAATTCGAAAATTACTAAATCATATAAACTTTCAATATTCAATTTGCTCTTTTATATAAATTCTTAGAACCATTAGAGATTAAATCATCACCACTAGGATACATAATATACATTGCACCTGGAGTATTACCATCTGGATTGGGAGTATTAAATTTTCCAAAAACAATTCCATTATCTTTATCAATGTAATACTGAATTTCATCTATTTTTGTTTCACCAGTTTCTTTAACAAATTCTGTAGTTTTGGCTTTCCCATTTCTTAAAATTGATTGTGTAATTTTCATATTTGCAGATACACCATATCCAATATCTCTCTTACCCTCCCAAATAAAATCACCCAAGTAATTATTTTTTTTGTTCTACAATTTCAGAATTTGTTTTTTCAATATTGACCGTGCATCTAATTGCAAATATTGATGTTATTATCAAATATATAAATTTTTTCATAAAACAAATAAACTTTTATTCAATCAAATTCAAAATAAAAGTCAATTGAAACACAAAATACTATTAATCAAATAATTAAGCAAAGCATAAACCCTCAATTCATCCCAAAATTGGTTCGAGAATAGACCACATTGGGGAGCCAAAAAAGAAAAAGCCTAAAAGAAATGTGCCGCTTTTTTGTTGTTTGAAATCCAAAATATTAATTATAACTTCGTATTATGACAGAATTTTCATCAACTGAAGAAAGAGTTGCCTATTATCTGAAACAGATGGAGAAAGCTATGCCTGAAATCAGAAGACAAATAAAAGTTTATGAAGAAGCTGTTAAATCAGGCAAACGCAAAAAAAGCGAGATAACAATCACCAGAAATGTCTAAGCCAATTTTATTGGTTATAGCTGGGTGCAATGGTTCAGGAAAATCATCTTTTTCCAATATTCTAGCAGCAGAAAACTTTCAACCCTTCGATTACGATTTGCATTATTTAGAGCACTATCATAATTTGTTCGATTCAGATATTCGGGATACAATGGCACATAACATGGCATTTTCAGACTTAGAAGAGAATATTCAAAATGCAATATCCAATAAAAGCAACTTCTGCTATGAAACCAACTTCAATTCTACACCACTCTATTGGCCTAGAATTTTCAACCAGAATAATTTCGATCTTCGTTTGATTTATTTATGCCTTTATTCCATTGAAGAAGCACAACGCAGGGTTGATATCAGAGTCGAAAACGGAGGACATTTTGTCTCTAAGTCAGAAATTAAAAAACGATATTTTGAAGGCTTTGAGAATTTAAATTCCCATTTTTCTTTTTTTACAAAAGTTGATTTATTTGATACAAGTGAATATGGCAAACCACCATCACATATCCTATCTATTGAAAATAATTCATTAATTAAAACTGCCGTAATACCAAATTATCTTCAAACTTTAATCCCTAAAATTCTAGAAATCAAACAAATATAGTATATTTGCTAAACTCCAATTAAAAAGCTAATTTCTAATTACTTACAATTAACTATGCCATTGTTTTTTATCCTATTAATTCCTGTTGCTATTTTTATTGCACTGCATTTTTTGAAAAACCGTAGTAAATCATTGCATTTTATTGTGATTGAAATTTCCCTTGCTGTACTTTTTGCATCTCAAATCAATAATTTCAACAAAAATCAATTTCCTCTCATTCTCATACTGACATTGATAATATTCGGCAATTTCTACCGCAATCAAAGAAAAACTACTCCGTAATTATTGCTTTTCAAACCAACAATAATTGCCTCTTATTTCCCTCAACCAACAATTAATACCAATTAAAATTTATCTTTGTAGTAAAATTTTGTTGTGCTCGAAAAACCCAAAGTAAATTCAGTGAAAGTATCGGTATTAATGACCGTTTTCAATACCAATTTTTCTTACACAAAAAGAGCCATCGATTCTGTTTTAAAACAAGACTTTCAAGATTTTGAACTCATTATTATCGACGATGGCAGTAAGGAAAATGACAGAGAGTCGTTGTTGAAATACATAGAAAAACACGAGAACAAGATCAGTTACATACGTCACAGCAACCGCGGGCAATCGGAATCAATTAACAGAGGCGTTCTTTATAGTTTGGGGGAATATATTACCATTTTAGATAGCGACGACGAATACAAACCAAATCATTTGAGCCTTTGTTTGAGCGAAATAAATGACCTCGATTTAATTTGCTCAACCTCAGAAACTATTGTGGATAACGACAACGATTATTATGTACCCGATAAAAACGACCTAAGCAAACTCATTCATTTAGATGACGTTATCTTGTTTGGGACATTATTCGGAAAAAAAGAAGTATTTACGAGCATAGATTTCAAAACAGGATTCTCAGCTGATTCAGATTTTTACGATCGTGCTAACAAAATATTTAAAGTTAAAAAATTAGACCTGCGCACCTACATCTATCACCGAAATATCCCCAACAGTATTTGTGCTAAAATGAAAACCGCCAATGCTGCTGGCGCATAAACATGACGGCCAAATCGCTTCAATTCCCTCAAAATGCAAATTTAGTAATGGGTTGCCTCATTACAGGTTTGCATGATGTAAACCGCAACGAAACACTCATTAACGATTCATACGAATTGGTGAAAGATTGGGCTGAATCAATTACAGCAAAGAATTTACAAGGAGTTATTTTTCACAATAATTTTTCAGAAGAAACCTGCAAATCTTTTGAAAATGAAAACATTACTTTCATCAAAATTGAACACAACCCTGAATATAATCCCAATGTATTTAGATATTTTACTTACCGGGATTTCTTAAAGAAACATATTCAGCAAATCAACGGAATTTTCATCACCGACATTTCCGATGTTGTGCTCGTAAATAATCCATTTACAGATCCTCTTTTTTGCAACAATCCAAATGCGATTTTTTGTGGCGACGAACCCAAAATATTGAACAACGAGTGGATGATCGCTCATAGTGAACATTTGCGAAACAACATCATTGATTATGCCGATTATGAAAATGCTTTTGCGAATGAAACCCTGCTCAATTGCGGAATTATTGGAGGATCAGCCCCACTGTTTTTCGATTTCCTACAACAGCTTTGTGAGATTCATCAAAATGCCAATCGAGATAACAAAACCGCCTACACCGGCGACATGGGCGCATTTAATTATCTAGTAAGAACAAAGTTCAATGAGCAAATCATTCACGGCGCTCCTGTAAATACGATTTTCAAAGGGTATGAAAACGATCGAACCGATTGTTGGTTTAGGCATAAATAAATTTTTTAAATTTGTTTTCTATTAGAAAACTTTTAACTTTGCATTGTGTTCAATATTATCACACGAAAGACTTTGTTAGCTTATTCCGAGAAATACCCCCCTGCTAAAAATGCACTATATGAATGGTATCATGAATTAGTGAAATCAGATTTCAAAAACTTCAATGAACTCAAAGCTGTATATGGTTCTGCAAGTTTGGTCGGTGATGATCGAATTATTTTTAACATCATGGGAAACAAGTATAGACTCGTAGTAAGAATTGTTTTTGAATATAAGGCTATACAAATAAAGTGGTTTGGAACACATAAGGAATATGATAAAATAAATGTCTCAACTATTCAAAACAAAATAAAGTAATGGAACTGACAGTAATAAAAAACAATTCACAGTATGAAGAATTTCTGAAATGGATTGATGAAATGTTTGATAAAAATATTTCGCCAACATCTGCAAAAGGAAAAAAAATAGAAGTGGCGTTATTACTAATTAAACAATATGAAGACGAGCATTTCTCAATTCCATTTCCTGATCCTCTCGAAACTATAAAACTTAAAATGGCTGAACTTGGATTAAAAAACAAGGACCTAGTTGGTAAATTTGGCAGCAAAGGCTATGTATCTTCTCTATTGAGCGGAAAAAAACCATTGACACTAGAATTGGCAAAGCTTTTTCATCAAGAACTACATATCCCAGCAGAAGTCTTTTTATCTTGATAAACCAAACTTCTAATTTTACACCTATTCAAATACCACAACTTGGCAGCATATATTGGTGAAGTAAATACGAATGCGAAAATGAACTGTTCTAAAAAACAAGTACCTCTATTTCAATTCCTTCACAAACCAATAATCAGTTTGGGGTGTAGTTCCAAGTGGAAAATCATTTTCAACGCCGGAATTTACAAAACCATGCTTCTCGTAAAAACCTCTGGCGCGGAAGTTGTATTCCCAAACCGATAAATACATGATTTCAAACCCATTTTTAGTGGCGTAATCAATTGCGAAATTCATGAGTTCATTTGCCACACCCGTACCATGAAATTCCTTCAAAACATACAACCGAACCAACTCAACGGATTTTTGATTTGAAAAAGTTTCCAAAGGACAAGGATGTTTTGCATTGATGCGCATATACCCTTTTACAACGCCTTCATCCTCCAAGAAAAAGAAATTATCGGTATCATCAAGCAGTTCCATCTCTACTTGTGCCGTATTGAAATACAATTCTAAAACGCCCCGCATATCGTCTTTGGTACAAGTATTTCCAAACGTATCGTCGAAGGTCTTTCTACCAATTGTTTGCAATAGCACAGCGTCATCTAAATTACCGCGTCTGATCATACGACAAAGTTATAACTTTAGAATTCAATAAATAACCAAGTTTTTTGCTCAAAAATTTACAGTTAAATTCAGTTGATAAACAGCCCAATTTTAAATACATTTACAACATATAAATAAATGCAAAACAAATCCCTAAAAAAAGCCGTATCCATCTTGGGATTATTGGTATTGTTTTTTCTCTCAGGTAAACTAGATGCTCAAATTATATATACCGATATTCCCGACGCTACTCCCAATGCAACGTATCCATTAGATTTAAACAATGACAGTATCGTTGATTTTTTAATTCAATTTGATTTGGGGGACAAAGTGATGTGCAAACCTCAAAATGACAACGCATATTCAGGATATTATTTTGACAATGTTTATTTACCTTGGGCAAACCCAACAAATACAAGTATTTGCGACACGCTTACAACATGGTATGATACGATGAATCCAGGAACAATGGCCTCGGGAACAAACATGGGCTACTGGATTGGAGCAACAGACAAATATTTGGCGCTTAAACTTATTGTGGGAAAAGATTCCTATTATGGTTGGGCGCGATTGGATGTTACAGCATCATCCACATCTTTCACTATCAAAGATTATGCTTACCAAAGCACACCAAATAAATGTATTGAATCCGGTCATACTGCATTGGGACTAATTCAAAATTTAAACAATAAAGTATTATCAATGTTCCCCAACCCATGCACTTCCACAACAACAATAAAAACAACTTTTAAGTTCAAAAATACAACTATTAGGATTCAAAATGCATTCGGACAATTAATAAAGCAACTAAAAAACATATCTGATGAGCCATTCTCTTTTTCTTGCGACAACATTCCAAAGGGTGTGTATTTCATAACAGTACAAGAAAACAACAAAATCATAGCTGTTGAGAAATTAGTTATCACGGATTAAAACAAGTGGAAATATCAATTTAAAAGATTAGATTTGATTATACCTCAATTACAAATGAGTAAATGCAAAAAAACAAGTCTTAATCAAAAGTTAGCAGCAATTCACAATTGGCAATAAATGATTCAAATAAATGAAAATGAAATTAAGCCATCGCAATAGATAGAATTTTCTATAATTGACCGAGTTAGCAAGTTACTCAATTCTAGACAAGGTATATAATTAACTATTTGTCACACCCTATTGAATGCTATATCATTTTGAAAAGACCCTAATATTTTGTAACTTCGTATTAAACCGAAAACTTCCATAATAGAAGAAAACAAGATCGTTACAATGTACCGCGAAATCGACATAGACCGAGAAAACCTTACTTTAATGGGCGTTAAATTCCCAACTCTCTCTGCATTGGAATCTACTGCAAATGCCATTGGCAGCAATATGTTTGAGGGTTTTGAACCTAGCACGGAATTGGTGCAATTGTATGTTAATTGGAAAATGGGTTCAGTATCAGAATCAAGTTTTTTGACTGCACTCTATGCCATCTCCAAAAAATAGTTATAGGTATCTAGATCCTATAAACCAATACACGTTAAAAAACGGTGTATTGAAAAATTTAGCAAACATTGAAGATGAAAATGTATTGCTAATTTATGAAAGTTTAAAGGTATCAAAACGATTAGAAGAATTACATACCAACCCCATAAGCATTATAGATTCCAGTTCTTTATTGGAAATCCACCGCCACCTTTTTCAAGACGTTTACGAATGGGCCGGAAAAGTTAGAACTGTAAATATTAGCAAAGATGGCAAACCTTTTTTCGAAGGTGAACGATTTCAAATGGGATTTAGATATATCGATTCCCTCATTGTTGAATTTGACAAAATTAATAATGAGAATCAAAAAGCGATTTGTGAGAAATTAGCAGAAATACTCGATAATATAAATTTCCTGCATCCTTTTCGAGAAGGCAATGGTAGAGCACAACGAGAATTTATCAGAACCCTTGCTTTTCAAAAAGGGTATACCCTAAATTTAAATCCCCCCAACAACAAAAACATATACAATCAATATATGGAAGGCACAATCAATAGCAACTTGACTATATTGGCTGAATTAATTAGAAATCAAATAAAACTTTTGTAAAAGCGTTATTTGTTGGTGGAAAACGGGCTTAAGAATTCAACAAGTTCAATTATAAAAAGAACATCCAATTGGAACATTGCACTCGCTTTAATTTCAATGGTTATACCTTTTATTTACATGGAAATTGGACCTATTGGAATTAAATATTACGGCAAAGATGTACCCGACATCTATATTTTGGGCGGTTATATAATTGGAAAAGACACTTCTTTTTGGGGAATTAATTTTGCGTATAAATTCCAATTACTATGCATTGCCATCATTATTGGGTTGACCTATTTTTATAGTATCAATAAAAAAGTCAGCTACATTGTTGCAAATTTAGTTTTGTTGTTTTGCTTCCCATTTTGGTTAAAGTTGTATATTGATGGTGTAAAATGCAACAGTGACGGAGCAGCTTCTGACCTCACAGTTTACCCAATGCCAGGTCTAATTCTTTTGGGATTGATATTCATTCTGCATATAATGCTATTTATGAATCATCTAAAAGCGAATAAAATAAATTAATCATACCTTAAATTTGCAACAGAACAAGATTCTATGAAAACAATATTAAAACTTGAATCATTGGGTTTGCTCATTCTTTTCACTGCAGCCTATTTTTATTTATATCCCGGAACCTGGGGATTTTATTTAGCACTATTTTTTGTACCCGATGTTTCGTTTGCATTATATCTCATCACAAAAAAACTTGGAGCAATTGCGTATAATGTATTCCACCACCAAGGAGTAATGGCAGTATTATTTCTATCTGGACATTTCCTCAACAATGAAACTACAATGAAAATTGCGCTCATTTTTCTCGCTCATTCCACCTTTGACAGAGTAGCGGGTTACGGCCTAAAATATTTAGACCATTTTGATCACACCCATCTTGGATGGATTGGCAAAAGCAAACATTTGAATAACGATTAAGAAAAATTGATTATTTTCCCGTTTTCAAAGCCAAATGTCCCTCAAAATAAAAGTCAAACAAATAATTAATGCTGTTTTTTCAAAAAACAACAAACAACCGTTTGAAAAAGTAATGTTTAAGGATCGCTTGATTCGATATGACGAGCAAATTGAGATGGAATATTTGTCACTAAAAAATGCCGAATGGTTTAAGTTTGAACCAATTGATAATGACACACCTTTCCAAGTTAGTCCAATCCAGTTAAAAGCAGAAAACAGACATGAAATAAACGAAAAGTTAAAACAATTGAAGATGGTACGAAAAAAGGCAAAACTATCTTCAAAACAATTAATTGAGGGAATTGAGCTGTTGTTGAATTACGGGGTATGGACAGACCACATTGTTTCTTTATTAGATGATTGTATAAATAACGAAGAACTTTATACAAGTGATGCCCATTTGATTATCACAACCCTACTTGAAAATTCAATCAGAGCTGTTAAAAATGAAGACGAAGAGGACTTCGAAAGCTATATCGCTTTTGATTTTGAAAAATATTTCGAAGAACATTTGAGCCTAAAATTGAAATTAGCAGGATTTCTCGACATTAAATTTAGTCAAACTGTAGCACCTTTTGACGCAGATGACCTTGAACCGCTATTGGTTTA
>Ga0114976_10000657_pt1 | contig 21601 bp, 45 predicted proteins | sample S_130805_EF_Meta_FD_87319 | JGI IMG/M metagenome (GOLD analysis project Ga0114976, IMG submission 87319) | Freshwater microbial communities from Lake Simoncouche, Canada to study carbon cycling - S_130805_EF_MetaG | ecosystem: Environmental > Aquatic > Freshwater > Lake | place: Lake...
AAAAATATTTTTAAAAAATATATTGAAAAATATAGTAATGATACTAATATGTCTGTATATGACGACTCTTGTTATACACCCGAAAGGTAGATCGACAGATTTCTTAACACCTATATACGATAGCTTGAATGAAGCGAAGGTGGTTAAAGGCAATAAGAACATGGGTCAAATTATTAATGAACTAGAGCATCATGACCGAACATTAATGATGGGTCACGGATGTCCGAGTGGTCTTTTTAGTGTCGGGCAATTTAACACAGGGGTATATGTTATTGGTAATTGGTGTGTAGATATACTACTCAAGAAAGAGAATAACGTATATATTTGGTGTAATGCAGATAAATTTGTAGAGCGTTATAAGCTTAAAGGTCTATACAGTGGTATGTTTATTAGTGAAGTATCAGAGGCAAATTTTTGCGGATTAAAAGATGTAACTCAAGATATGGTTGATGAATCTAACGATTCTTTTGCTGTCCTTCTAGGTCAATATATTGACTATGTAAAAGAAGATATGTACATTCTAATAAAAGAGAGTTACGGTAAGCTTGCTAAGATTAACCCTGTAGCAAAATATAATTGGAATAGATTATATATTGCTTAGTTATGTGCAAAGAATACTATAACCGTATTATATTCTTCTCTTTGTCTGGTATTTCTTGACTAGATACTGTTTTGGTTTGAGAAGGGTAGTTATTTAAAAACGGGTATAAATTTTGAGAAATAGCGTTTTGTTTAACCCCGTTTCTCGATAACTGAGCAGCAGCAGCTCTTAAAGTTGCCCATTTATCAGAATAAGTTGCTTTTGATTCCACGTACCAGACAATACGAGGAGTTCCAAATCTTAAAGAAGGAGGAAAAATAACTCGTTTAAATACATACCCGTCTTTAAGAGGGTACCGTACAGGTAAGTCAAAGCCCTCAACTCCCTCTCCTTCAAACAGACACGATAAAACTATACCAGTAAAATTCATACGCTATAACTATATTTATAGCGTTTTTTGTAGTTACGCAGATTCTGATGATCTCTTTATGGTCTCTACAAGAGCTCCCATGTACGGAATCATGTCAATTGCAGTATCGTGCTTGTAACCACCTGCAAATCTCGAGTACTTTTGATCAATAAATGATGCTAAAGCAATAGCTTTTATGTCTTCATCTTAAAGATCTTTATCTGTATACTTTTTTACAATAGCTTTTGTAAGATGCCAGCACCCATCTTTACCCCAGGTATCAGCATACTGGTTACCGCGTTCATGCATTGTTTTAGCAGCTTCTTTAAGAGAAGCTGACGCCTTTTCAATAAAATCGTTCATAAAAAGAAATGATATACGATTTGGAGAAAAATTCTACTATAGAGTTTTTATAATCGCTTCTAAGTGGTTTTGGGGTTGTACAGGATCGACAATGATTGATTCTTTTATGTGTGTAAGCGCAGCAATTAATTTTGAATTGACATTTGCGTTTGTAGATGCTTTTTTCTTTGCGTATGCGCCAATGATCGATGACTCATTAACAACAGAGGGCTGAGATTGTTGTTGCGCTTCTTCTTGTAACGTCCGAACGTGAGTGTTTACATGCTTAGGTAGCATTGATTGATATACATCTGATATTGCTTTTGCCATATTATTTATTTATCTAAAAGGCCATAAATATAAACATATAGTATGAATAATAAAAACGAAATAAAAGAAAATACCTATCCTCAGATGCCTATGGCCCAAGAATTTGGTAGTGCAGTATTTACTGCAGCTATGATTTTTTTACCGTATATTTTTGACAAAATTCGTATGAAGCTTACCAATAGTCAGTTATCTGATTTTGCAAAACAAGTAGCTAAAGATGTTAAGAATGACGGTGGTAGAGATAGTTTAAAGTCTAAAATTTCAAGAGCTGCAAATAATGTTATTCAAAAAATGACCGGGGGAAAAATTTCCTCAGTGCAACAAGATGTATTAAATATACTACCTGATAATATTGAGAAGAAATCTGAGAGCGAAATTTCTGCAGAGACTACAAATAAACTAGATACTGTTAGAAAACATAATCCAGTACGTAATTTTAGAGGTTAATTAACATACTGGTTATTCAAACCAGTATATACCATTTTCCATTTTAAAATCGCTATTCTTAATACCAGTGTGAGCAATAAGTTTACCTAATCTTTCGTCATAGTCAAAAAAAGACCATTTAGTTTTAAACGTATCCTTGTATTGCTTCTCTAGGTCTAAAAAATGTTCTTTTGATTGTTTAATGTCGAATTTAGTAAACTTTTCATTCTTAAAAGTCTCTCGTAACCTATCAGTAAAAGCATCTTTTAAATAATTATAAGCTACGGATTGCTCCTTCGTGATTGTTTTACTTTTATATTCTGTATTCATTATTTGTAATGTAAACACAATTTAAGGAACATGCAAATTTTTTTTATAAAAAACTATGAAATACTATTTTTACAAAACTCTATCCCTAATATTATACTATATTGGTGACTTTTGCTGTAAGTTACCATTCTACTGGTCAGCGGTTTTATATCAGTGGGTTATGAAACTCTATCTTGAATGTAACGATAAAGTTAACGCAGGAGTTTGGAAAGATGTTTAATTAACAATTCGTTAATGTGAATTCTTCAGATGGTCCCTGGAGATGACCTTTTACGTCGTTGTATATTGTTTGATTAATATCATCAATATTTGTGAGTTTGAGTAATTTTACTCTATCTCTTATTTTCTGTAAATGTTGTGCTATAAAGTTAACCGGTACCTTCTTATATATCGAGTTTAAGCGAAGAGGTTTGTCAGGTAAATAATTTTGAAAAAGCTGTTTTACTTTATTAATAGCATATCTATCTGCGGTTACTTCTACTTTAATCAGCGTTTTTGCAGCGTCAATTACCGGTATTTGATCCTTATATAACTCTTCAACAAAATTTTCTCCGTGTTTTGAGTATTGATATTGATGGGCTAGCTCATGAAAAATTACGTAAAGACAGTAATCGAGACTTCCTTGTAAAACGGATAATGAAACAACACACTTATCTGAAAGACTTATACCTAAAGCTCCACGAAGAGGTTCAAATACTATTTCCGGGCACAGAGACTGCTCGATAAAATCCTTAACATCTAGAATCATATCAGCAGGTATATAGCTATGAGCTTTATAAAGCTGAGATAAAAACACATTTAACCCTTTTACACCTTCGCTTGAATTTCTTCGAGCTTCATATATTGATTTATACTCTTTTAAAAGTTTAGAATCATCAAAAAAAGATTGCATAAAAAATATATAACTAACTTGTGTTTAAGTTGTAGTGTAACCTCTTAGCTCTATTGCCCCGTTAATCCAGGCATTGACAACATCGTATACAAATTTTTTCCAGAGCTTATATGTTTGTCCCTTGCTCTGCATCATAATAGGATCTTCATAATAAGGCTCCATGCCTCTGTTACCAGCTGCATAATCCTCATCAGTCATACTTTCTAGTATTTCAATCATCTGTAATCTTGCTTGCTGAATTCTTTCGTGATTACCTGGCATTGATCTTGAATCTGTGAAAAGATATAATGTTTTATTAAGACGAGCCTGAATGCTTCTATCAGCCACATCTGGTCCGCATATTACGTTCACGTAAAGGTGCTGAAGTTTAGGATCCAACTCCAAATAATCTTTGCTCAAAAGCATCTTGCCAGAATTAATATAAGCCTCTTTGGCTCTAAAAGAAACAAGAGTATGAAAATCTTTTGCAGTTGCATACTTGACCATGTTACCAATTTCTTCTTCTTCAGTAAATGGATGAAATTTTATTATGTCTTGTAGACCATTGAGCTTAGGTTGCCATTTAAGCACCGTACTCCAATCAGAAACTGTTTCGTTATTATTAAACGCATTTGTTAAACGGTATCTGTTATCTTGCTGGGCATGAATAACAATAACGTGGTGACCGTCGTTTAGCGGCAAACTTTCATCAACCACGTAGTACACTGAAGCTCCTCGTCCTCCGGTAGCAAATCTATAGTTATCAAATTGATTATTATTAACCCAACCTATACACCAGTAGTAAATCTGTCCAGGTAGTCTAGAGGTCTTTGATTTAATTTCATCCTGTATATCTTTAAACCCTTGTTCGTTTTTTTTGTTTAGATAAGCACCAAAAGCTATACAGTCTTTTTTACTTTTACCCCAATATATTTTTATACTGTCTTTCTCGTAAATAAGCTCTGCTCCAGTTTGCTCTCTATCACCACCCTTGGCAAGTTCCTTCATGGCTCTCCTTTCAGCCGGATCGCTGAATTGATGAACAACGTGCTCTAAGTCTTTCCATGAATAAAGAGTTACGTCAAAAGGTGAATTCTTAAGTCTTTCAACTCTTTGTTTTTCTTTTTGCTGGTCACGAGCTTGTACGTCAGGCTGTATACTGTTAACAATTTCTTTTACTCTATTACCAGACTCTCTGCCTGTTTTAAGCTGATCAAATCTTACGATTGTTTGCTTTATAGTGTCATCAGTAATGAATAGACCAGCCTGGCGCCTAAGACGGATTACTTCTTTCTTGATAAAAGGTTCGCTGTATTCATTTAACAGCATTCTTTCGTATATTAACTCTATTTCATCCGTCTTAAACATAATATTATTTATAGTTTACAAGTGTATTAGTCCCAATTGAGACAATCATTGATCTCTTCCCAGTTGTCTTGAAGGTCGTCTTCAGTGTAATCAAAGAATTTAGAGTTTTGAGATAGAACAATTATCATAGATTCTTCTCCGGTGCTAACTCCAGCCACTGTTCTATCATCACTCACTACAGGTCCATAAACCCAATCGTTAACAAAGTTTTGTAATTCATCTTCCCCGTCTTGTTCATCGTTCTCAAAGTCTACTCTAATACTATCTATATAGTTTTCCTTAGCACTAGTAGCAACAGATTCTATATCTGATCCTTCTTTTAGCTCGTCACTAATTACATCTGTCTCCCCCCGGCTCATAGCCAGATCCAATACTCGGTACTGTACAGTGTTCGGAATACTCTTTAAAGCTGCTATTCTTTCTTCTCTAGAAGAATCTTCCCCGAGAAGTTCGTTAATAATGTCATTGAATTTCATATATAGAATATTATTTAAGTGAAACTAGGTTGACGGTTAAAATAATCAGGATCTCTTTCTTTTTCAGTTACTTTATTCCAGGCCTCATCATCTATATGTTGATATAAATTGGGTACAGTGTTTCTATCAAGAACAACAAAATAGTTCTCCTCGGCAATAGGTCTTAGGTTAGCAAATATATTAACAACTTCCCAGTCTTCTATCTCTGCATCTTCGTCGTTGTAAACCTCTATGTCACCGCAATTATATTGTACTTCAAACAAAATGTTAAACTCTTCAAATACAATAGAGTATGTTCCCCAATTTTCTTCAGTCAGGTCTTGCAAGGTAACTCTAGGAAATTGGGTAGTATTGAAGTCTTTAAGCCGGCTTACATCATACATGACTGTGCCTGGTGCTTCTGTAGGAATTATATGATTTAAAGCATCTATTCTTCTTTCTCTTTCAGAAGATTCTTCTCGGAGAAATTTATTAATGATATCATCAAATTGCATACAAACAAATACTTATGCTGTATAGATTAATTATTTGGGTATGAAGTTCAATGATATTGTAAGTAAACTTTTAAATGAGGAAGAACCTTCTTTTTCCCGTGCAGATAGAATAAAAGCTTTAAAGAATGTTGATACTACCTATATTATACCAGAAGAAGAGATAGAGTCCAATATTGCCACAATTGATGATATACTTTCCTCTGGTCATCACGGCTTTGGTAAATGGCACGCTGATGCACTTAAAGAACTATTTAAACAAATAAGAGATGAGTACGGAGAATCAGGTATTGAACAAACTAAAAAAGCTTATACTGTTAGACATAACGAACTTATAGCGGGTCTTGATCCAGATGATGATGAAGATTGCAATACAGGAGAGCGTTATCAAGAAGAATATGAATATATAATGTCTTTATGAACTTTAATACTATAATACAAGAAGAACTTTCCCGTCTAGATAGAATAAAACTCTTAAAGAGCCGTGCTTTAGATAAACCAGAGTTTATATTTGCAAGAGTACAGTGGACAGGAGATAAAGAGTTACCTGTTGACGAGCTCATGAGATATGTCAACGATAAAGAACTACCATATGCTATTGGAAACTGGTGGAGAAGACCTTATCAATCCGAAGATGATAAAAGCATAGATAATCTTATTCGTAAATATAAGCCAAGTCCTGAAAAGTCTAATTATCACTATAAAATATACTACATTAGTATAATAGTACACGGTACGGAGACGCTAAATGCTATTTACGAAAAACCTGAAGCTTTCAGTCAGCATATAATGTACGATGCTACAAAAAAACATTGGCTGAGTTTTGCAACTCTTAAAACTCTTTGGGATATAGCTCAAGAACACGATCTTTTACCACCTTTTTAATCAAGCTCTTCTATAGCTTTTTTCAGTTCTTCTAAGCTAACATAGCTTACATAAGCATTTTCATGTTCTAAGTATTCAGCCTTACCTATATCTCTTAATTCATCTATATAGGCTGTTACGGCAGTTAGAGCGGAACAATCTCTCTCAGATAATCTTATATCAGAGAAGAAAACAAAATAAGCATCTGAACCTAAAGATGTTTCATATTCAAACGGAAATTTCTCTCTATCATTAAACCGTTCAAGTTCTTCATTGGGTTGTGGTTCTTTCCAATCCCAAGATACATAATTGAATTTAAAGACAGGTTTTAATTCTGGTATGCTTTTTAGAGCCTTTATTCTATCTTCTCTGGATAGCTCTTCACCCAGAACATTATTAATAATTCTATCAAACTTCATATGAAGTTATTTATGCATTAAAGCATTACAAGTTAATCGTAATCTGGTTCATCAAAGTCTGGTTCATCGAAGTCATTTCCAGCTATATCCATAGCCTGGGCTTCAGTTTCTTCACAGGCATGCTTATCAGCTTCTACTTTTAATTCTTTAACAATTTGATTATAAAGATCTTCTCCAATAGTCTCCGGTAAAACAACATCAATACTACCATCAGACTTAGCTCTAAAAAGTGTTACATCACTCCACTCCACGTCATTTATCTCAGGATATGGATCCCAGGAAGGATCATCCCGACCACCATTTTGTCCAGGCTCTATATCAAATCCTACAGTAGCCGTACCATTCAGGATGAACACATCTTCATTACTAGTAGCATCTTGCAGGTATTTTGAAACCTCTGTTTGAGGAAAGTCATCTTCAAAAGCTACCTCGTTCTCGTAAGCAGAATGATACTTCTTAACTTCTGGCTTACCTAGGTTCTTTAAAGCATTTATTCTATCTTCTCTAGAGTTGTCTTCTTCTTTTAAGATGTTATTGATAATGTCATCGAATTTCATATAAGTTTATTTATGCTACAAGGGCTGGGAAGTGAATGCTTACACCAATCTACATCGAAATCTCTTGTGAATTCAATCTCGTCATGATTATGATAGAACTTAGAGAATGAAGAAACTATGTAAGTTTCATAACATTCCCCTGTTTTATATGCAGCAACAAGACCATCTGTAGAATAACATATTTCGCCTACATTTTCCTGAATCCATTCTAACTGTTCATCATACTCTCTGCGTCTTCTAGCATAATCCAGTAAGTTGTTAACATATCGTTCTTTCTCTTCTCTAACAGCTTCTGCAAGCGATGTAGAATAGATAATGTGCTCTGCTTTATCTTCTACATCAAAGTAAGTAATACCTTCTTTATCTGATTCCACAAGGATTCTTATGAAAGGCTGTAGTGCTGATACACTGTTGATGGCTTTTATTCTCTCTTGTCTTGATGGAGTGGCACTCATATTATCATTTGTTAGCATATAGTGTAAGATCTGGGTAGTTAAAAATCTCTTCTACTTCCTCTCTCATTTGCTTCTTTGCATTGCCTTGTTTAGAATGGATCATATAACAGCCAAAACAGGCTGCATCCACGTACATAAAGAAAGCAAAGCAATAAATAAAATGAATAATGGTTTTGTTTCTCATGTTGAACTTGCATGGTAGGAACAACAAAAGGAACCTACAAGCATTATCTATTAAGTGAACTACCGAACGACTAAAGATCGTTCGGCTTCAGAACATAAATGTCCTTTCTTTTTAAGAACTTCATAGCCGCTGCTATTAAATTGCTTTAAGAGTCTTATGTCAGCTCCATTCCTGTAATCGACAGTTCCTGCCGATCTAGTTCCATAGTAACTAGTTTTTGCCTTTGATATACTTGGTATCAGCATACAAAAGAAATTAATCTTGCTACGCCACTGAAAGGTCTTTTGTTGTTTTGTTTTAGATCTATCTCCATTGAAGGAGTATATTTATATTTATTCTTTTCAAGTTGTATTTTCAATTATTTTTTCTAATTATTTTTAAGGCTGAGTTTCATCCCATAGGCTAAAGACCTATGGGTTTTCACTCAGTCCAATTCTATAAAGATATAATGAAGACATTTAAAGAATATATTGAAGAGGCCTGCTGGAAAGGTTATAAGAAGGTTGGCATGAAGAAGAAAGGCGATAAGATGGTTCCAAATTGTGTTAAGAAAACTAAGAAGAATAAATAAACTTATATGAAGTTTAATGAATTTATTAATAGTTTCTTAAAGGAAGAAGAGATTTCCGATAGAGAAAAGAGAATTAGTGCTTTAAAGAACTTAAACGACGTAAGAACCTTTCATGTTGAATATCAAGGATATGAAAGACATGAGTACGTACCAGTAGAAAAATATGTTGTATCTGGGGTAACCTTACGGGACGCTCTTCAGGAATTACCAGAGGGAGTAATTGAGGATGTATTTTATTTAGATGAAGAAGACTTTGCAGAACTTGCTAATAATGAAGAAGCTGTTAAAGATTATTTAAACAATATAGATACTGGCGGTTTTCCTTTCCTGACTGTTTATGAAAACGGAGAGCTCTTATGCGGGTTCCCAGAAGAAGAAGGTTATGAAGATGACTTTGATGGAGATTACTAAAACATTATGAATTTTAGTAATCTTGTTAACAGCATCTTAAAAGAAGAATTATCTAGAGAAGATAGAATAAAAGCTTTAAAGAGTATAAATCCATCTAAGCATTATGTTGTTATACAGATAGGTGGAACAAATGTAAATAGATTTGACGGTCGTAAGGAGGTTGTTAAAAAAATAGAAGACTTTCGTTTTATTCGTTTTCTTCATCAATATGAAGAATGGGTAATTATACATTACGATATAACTTCTGAAACATTTAGTGATTCAAAAGAAGCTATATTACAAATTTTAAATACAGCTGCTGTGGAAGGAGATTGGGAGATGGTATCTATATATAATCCTTCTAAAGATACTCGTATTATTGGAGTTGAAAAAGAGCGGTGCTTGTATGTAGTTTTTCCTCTAGACCAAACCGATATTCTAAACACATTTCTTAAGAGTGTAGATATAACTTTAGAAGAACTTATAGATAACCCGGAAAGAATTAAAGAAGCTCTAAAAAAATCAAGTAAGCAGCTTGCCCAGTACTTCTTAAATCTACCTGGCAACGGGGAAGATTCTGAACATTTATAAATAACTATATGAAGTTTGATATAATTATAGATAACCTTTTAAAAGAGGAATTATCTAGAGAAGATAGAATAAAAGCTTTAAAGTCTCTAAGGCCAGATCGTACATTTACTGTTGATGTTTTCACTGACGGTCTAGAAAGAAACTATCAGGTAATGGGAAGAACATTGTATGATGCTTTAACTAAACTACCAGAACATGCATTTTATGAGTTATTTAAAAATGTTTCAAATCCAGATAAATTTAAAGAATCTGAAGAAGATCTTTTAGAGTATATTAATTCCCGTATTGATGGCTATACAAATAGTTATTATGTATATATCTTTGAAGATGGTAGATTACTCTGTACTTCAGATGATCAATATTTAGAACAATACTAATATGAACTTTAATAAACTTATTAATAGTATTCTAAAAGAAGAAATGTCTCGAGAAGACAGAATAAAAGCTTTAAAGTCTTTTGGTGATGACAAACAATATGTTGTATTTAAAATATTCGGCTCGTACTCTCATACTCCAGAGACAATTGTAGATTCTTTTGGACAAAAAAGAACTACTAAAAATCTTGGAGTTAAAAAATTAAAGTTTGAAGACTACTTTAACACCCATTCCTTGTATGAATATATAGAGACAGTTTATATACCTGTCGATCTATCAAGAGATTATTATAGTAAACCAGACGATGTTTTAAAAGAATGGTTAAAAAAAATACCATCAGAAGAAGAAGATAGGTTATATGGTGTTCGTAATAGCTCTAAAGACATGGTTATTGCTGGTATTGATTATGAGGATAAAGATATGAAAAGTGAGATATATGTTGCTTTTCCTTTAGAACAACGCGACCTTCTTATTACTTTACTTCGAGGTATTAGGAAGAGTTATAAGGAATTTATAGATAGAATAAACGAAGAAGAAGCAGTAAATGTAAGTATACTTACAAATTCTTACTTACACCTAGCTGAATACTTCCTAAATCTACCCGGTAATCAAAGACTCAAATAGTATTTTATTTGATCTCTTTAAAGAGATAGCTCACAAACCCCATCCAAGACTTGTAGTCCAATAGATATTTCATATTCTTTATAGATCTTTAGTGGGAACTTTCAACTATTATTCTTCTTCAATAACCCTCAAATACCTCTCTTCATCTATCCTATACCCCATTCCATCATCTATACTCTCTTTCTCTACTACAATCTCCTCTAATACTCTATCTAAACTATCAAACTCTTCACCCATTATCTTCCCAATACCTCTAATCACCTCTTCTTCACTTCCCCATTTTTCTATCAATACTTCTCTTATTATCTCCTCTATCACCCACTCTTCATGATACTCTCTTGTCTCTTCTATGTTCTCTACTCCAAAACTCTCACTATATATCTCAATCTTCATATATAAAATATAAAGACTTTGAAAAGAACTTTAAAGATAAAAATAATAAAAGAAAAAGCTTGCAAGTTCATAATAAAACCTGCAAGCTTTTTATCTTTCTAACTTAATTTTTATTCTTCTTCATTACAAAAATTACTAATTAATTCTTCATTAAACATTACAAAATTACTAACTTCATTAAATTCTTCTTCACTTAAATCTTCTATACCTTCAAAATCTAATTCTTCATCTCTACTAAATAAGACTTTTACATCTTTATTTTTATAACTTATAATTGCTGTTCTATCTTTTATATTAATAGTTTTTATCTTCATTAGACTTATATAATATAAAAGTATTAAGGAACTTACAAATACAAAATAAAAAAAGAAAAAGCTTGAAGGTGCCTGAGAGAGTCTGCACACTCCTCGGTATCAGCTCGGTGTAGAGTCTAGTGCCAAGGAGTAGCACTCAGACGGTAGTAGAGAGAAAAAAAGAGCTGGCTCTAGCAATCCTAGAGCCAGCTCAGTCCAATATAGACCTAGATACCACTCTAGGTCATTTACCACTACCTAACTACAAATTCAATATCGATAATTGGCATAGCATACTTCATAGTAGCTACCATAATTTCTTACAATTGCTTTTGGATCTCTGTAGATATACTCCGGTACCGGGCCACCATGACGTACCCAAGGTGTATAGACGATGGAGCTAACTGGATAGACTGGACGAGGTCCTATTCCGTTATTGTAATTACTACCCATACGATAGGCGTAATCAAAATTTGAAGTAGATTGATGGTAGCATGATTCTCTATTAGATAGATTATCTACTGACCAATTACCAGCGCATCCCATTCCAGTAAACAAACTGCTAATCAGTAATAGTACAATAAGAGGCTTATTCTTCATATGATCAATATATAATATTTTTAAAGACCAGGCAACTACTCTTTAATCCCAGATGAGCTCTCTCCAGATACCTTTGGCATAGAATTTCCATCCTTTAGGGTTACAGCACATACAGAACAAATGCTGGAATACTCGTGATCGAAATAGCATAATAAGATTATTAGAGGGTTAAAGACCAACTTCCATTCTCTTGTACGTCACCGTCAAGAGCCTTAATGATGATGCTTCCAAAAGAACCACATTCTTTATAGAGTGCCACAATGGCATGATTGATGTCTGAAGAGCCAACCTCTTCTGCCCCTTCTTCAATCAGCTTCTCACTAGCACACCTGCGTATAGCCCACTTCATGGTCTGTGACAACTCTCTGTAGCTATCCATAATTGATTTGAAGCTCTCTAGTGTATTGGTGTTATTCATTGGACAAAGATAATAGGAGTTCTGGGAGGAACTTTCAACTACTTTTTAATAATCCCCTAAAAGCATTTCGAGAAGAGCATCTCCATTTTTGTTGAACTCCATCTCAAGCCACTCTTGAAATGTCCCACCATCAAGACTCTTCAATTGCTTCTCAAATTTCTTAACTACTTTTGTATCTAGATTTAGTGTTATTTGTGTGGTATTTTTCATTAGACAAATATAATAGAAGTTCTGGGAGGAACTTTCAACTACATTTCATTCACAATATCTAAAAGAAGATCAAATTCCCCAGCATGATAAAGATCAACTCCATTAAGGCCATATTCTTCTTCCAGCTGGCTTAAGGCTAGGGCAAGCTTTGTTTTGCCAATTGTTGCTTCGAGTTGATCTTCGAGATCCCAGTAGTTTTGTGGTAGTGTATCAATCATTAGAATTTAAGAATATGCCAAAGCAGGGGAACTTTCAACAGGTTTCTCCATCATTTTTTTCTTGAGCTTCTTGAGAGCTCCTTCTTGAATCTGGCGAACCCGCTCTCTAGTGATTGAAAGACCTCTACCAATGTCCTCAAGGATCATAGCGTCTCCTCCATCTAGACCAAACCTATGAGTGATGATGTGCTGCTCTCTTTTGTTGAGAATAGGGAGGAGTGCCCGTATACCCCGGGAGTCATTGTTCATTTGAGCAGCATTATCAGGACGAATGGCATGAACATCCTCCAATATATCAGCAAGAGTAGAGCCATCCTCTCCGTCTCTCCGCCAAGTTGGAGAGTCAATGGGGATCATGCTATATTTGTAGCCAGAGTATTTGTCGAGCATCTCAACACTCAAGCCAGTTACCTCAGAGAGCTCTTCATGAGTTGGTTCATACCCCAGCTCGGCACTCAACCTCTCAGATACTCTCCGGATCTTAGACATCATCTCATGGGTGTGATTGGAGAGCTTTATGGTTGATGATCGTTCAATGTGTGCTATGATGTGTTGTCTGATCCACCACACGGCGTAGGTTGAAAACTTAGCACCAAAAGAAGGATCAAATTTTGTAGCAGCTCGGTGTAGCCCTATTGTCCCCTCAGACATCAAGTCCTCTTGATCGCTGAAGTACCCGAAATCTTTGTTCACAATCTTTGCCACTAAACGAAGATTGGAGAGGATGAGAGTGTTAACAGCTTTGGCAGCCTTAGCCTTTGATTTACCATGAACTGCTCGACCGAGCTCTTGTTCTTGCTCTTTGGTCAGAAGAGGAATGTCAGAGATGGATGAGTAGTAGGTGTCAGATATTGGTTTCATTTCTCTGCTATACTAGCTGCTTCTACGGAACATTCAACAGGAATCTCGATTTTTTAGGAGACCAGCTCGCTCTCCTAGAGCCACCATCGCCTCGATTTTTTTCTGCGACCTCTTCTCCCAAGGGCTAGAGGGTTCTAGAGGGTGATAGAAGCGTTGTTTCTCGGCGACAATACGCGCTTCTCCTTATTTTCTTGTAGGTTCCATCAAAGTACCGTATAATAGATGGACAATAAGAGATCGGTGAGCCTCGACCGACAGAAAACACAATCAGGGCGAACTAGCGATAAAACGTGAAGGATGGGGGATGGAGGGGTGCTTGCAGCTAAAGAATTAGCTTGCCAGTTCCTAAAAAAGTCGTGAACATGATCTCACTTTTTGCTTCTGTGGACCAGATGCAGAAAAAGCTTGAAAGTTCCTACTCTAGTCGGTATAAAGAGCTGAGAGAAAAAAAGTGTAAGAGAGAGAAAAAAAGTGTAAGAGAGAGAAAAAACAGGTAGAGAGAAAAAAACTCTATTCTCTTGAGTCGTATAGCTCCCCGGAGACTGGATCATAATAAAACTTATTAGGCTCCACATCATATGTTCTAGGTGGCATGGAGGAGACATACCGCTCCCTTGGACTCTCTCTCTGCACGTGCTTGTGACTAGAATAGGGGTTAGGCAGCATCACCTCACTATCCCCATTCACCGTGACTGTTGGACTGTAGGTATACTGCCTTGGGTATGTGGTGCATCCCACTAACAACAATGCAGTAATTGATAGGTGTATTAATTTCATGCTATTTCTTTGTAATTTTTTGAGAATGTTTTTACCGATGATTGACAATTTTCAATATACACACAATCATCACACTTACGGCCAGCATTTAGAAAGATATCCGGTCGAATGCAGCTACCGTTCAGTGTAATGCTACGAACGAGCTCAGGAGAGTCTTTTAGAAGCGGTGTCGGTTTACGAATACTGACATTCATCTTTGGTGCATTGTGAATCATTTCACGGACAAGGGCAGCTCTAGTGTCAGCTTTAGTGATCTTTGTCTTTTTCTTCTTCACCACCTTTACTGCTACTACCCCCCCTGAACGGCATTGACGGCATTTGAACTCCGTGAGAAGCTTCTCTAGGCTACCAGCTTTTGTGATCCGGCTTTGGAGATTCTGACCAAAGCATGTAGTCTTAGATTCACATCCCTCGGTAATGCACGGAATGTAAGGATGGGTGAAAAGTTTACCGGTATCGTTATACGAACTGATTTGTTGTTTCATTATATTATATGTAGAATACGAGGAGAGGAGTGACCTAGCATTACACTAGATCACTCCCATCCATTATATGAGTCTTTTAGCCATTCCAACCTAAACGCATTTTGCGTTCCCAGTCTTGACCAATATGCCAACCCATTTCTGTTGGTGTGTATTTGTTGTTTTGCTTTTCAAATACCCCGGACGTAGTACCGAAATCAATAGCATCTTGAGCAAATTCAAGAGCAGCATTGGTATCGACCTTACCATTATGGCGCTTATTAAGCTCGTTGACGAGTTCGGAGATAGTAGCAGAGATGAGAGACCCGCTAATAAACAGAGAGCATAGTGAGGCACATTGTGCCATGAGTATGGTGCTAGGTGGGAATTCACTTAACATTTCTCTGATTTGTTTATTTTCTTCTTCAGTTGGTAGTTGTTGTTTCATATTTTGGACTTCTATTATGTGTGGTATTACAGGAACGTTCAACTCTTATTTGTAATCGTTGTCTTAAAAATAACAAAGAGCACGAACATAGCTAGCCAGTTCCTAAAAGTATATTCTATCTTAAACAAAAATAGTTCATTTAGTGACCAGATGATTCCTAGAGGCGCTAGAGCTAATACGATGAGCCCTACAAAGAGTAGAGCAAACATGCTTGCAAAAATAGATTCATTGTTCATAGTTCGTATCCTCCTTCATAGTCTTCGTCTGGTGCTCTATTTGTACCGTACTTGTCATCGTCGTCGTAATCGTTTTCCATATAAAAAAGCTCTGGGGAGAACAGTTGAGGTGGAAGTGTTAGATTAAGATAACTGTCTTTGCTTTCTCGCTCTTAATGCAGGTGATAGTGACCTTTTGACCGTTTTTGCTACGACGTGTTGCAAAACGAGTTTTGTTATGTGCTTTGTGAGTACGTGAGAGGGAGTTAGCAAGAGTTTCAGCTTCCTCTACAACGCCGTAAACCTTGACGACATCTCCAGGGTTCATGGCGTGAAAGATTTCTGCCAATTCTTCGTTGTTTGCCCGGCGACCGCGTTTATCTAGTTTAATCATATAATGGATTTTTTGTATTTGTGTTTGTTGTTTAATAGAACCGACCTTCGATTCTGTTAAAGATAATGAATGCTCGAGGAGGAACGTTCAAGGAATTTTTTCCAAAAGTGTGCCGTTTCTGAGATTCTCAAGAACAATCATTTCGATCATTGCTTGTTTATCTTTGTTAGCTGATGCATTTTGAAAATTTTCCTCTCTGCTACTACACCACTGATCATCGGATTTTATGAATTCTGTCAGTGCTGGTTCTTGGAGATTTTTGATAATTTTAGCCCGAAGGTTGTCGTGAAATTCGACAGCTGAGTTGTACTCTCCGAGTAATCGCTCTATTGATAGATCACTATACTGTTTATAGAGGAAGGAGAGCTCCGGGGCAGTATAGCCTGATACCGGATAAAAAGCCAGCAATAGGGTAGCCAGACACCACCCTATTGCTAGAAGCTCTCTACTCCTCTTCATCAACGTCATCTTCGTACTGTTCGATGTACTCGATGTCTTGGATAGCGTCGATGAGGTATTGCTTAATGCTATCGAACTCTTCCTCGTTTTTATATTTACAATCCTCGTAGAAGGTAATTTCAATGACCTGATTGAGGAGGTTGTCTAGTGTTTTTTCGTTTTTTGCGGACATATATTAGTCTTTTTTATGTTTCTTGGAAGCTGCTTTACGGGACACAAAGCCATCGAGGAAAGCTTCCACCGAGCCGAATTTCTCAATACGGTTCCGGAGATTAGCTCCAAAGATGGTTACCATTTCACCGGTGACGGTGCAGGGTACTTTGCGCTGCTTTGGTGCTTTGGTAGCGTTGAATTGAGCAATGAAAGCTGCTCGATCAAAGGCTGTTGGTTGATTATTTACACCCTCTACAGTGATGACCGTAGTTGGCGTGTTATTGACTTCGTTGGTTGTTTGGATGGTTGTTGTGTTCATTTTATGTTATTGTTGTGTGTTGTTTTGGAACTAGCAATTACGAAATTACTTCGTGATTGTATTTTTTTGGTTCAAAGCCTGTATGACAGGTAATGAGATCATGGAGGTCTGCTTCTACAGAGAAGTCTTCCCCGTAAAGTTTATCAATGGATTTTTGCTCAATAACGAGCGCTGGTGGAAGCTCAAAGTCTTCAGCAGTAATCTCGTTATTTGGATTTGTCTCTTCGTCGTAGAGATCGTACTCTATGTTGGTTATTTTAATAGTCATATTAAATAAGATCTAAGATATAATCTGGCTCCAAGCCTTCTTCGTACAAGACCTCCTCTGGGTCTTCATTGTCTTCGAGGACACGGCGGCGCATGTCTTCGATCATTTGTTTAGCTTCGTCACGAGCAAGATCGTGACCCTCCATTAGTGCTTTTAGTAGTGTCATAGATTAATATTTGCGAGTTTCAATTCCTAGAGTTTTTTGAACGAGATCAAGAGCTTTTGTAGATTTGCCACCAATATGCCAGCTATAATCTTCTTTAGGGGTTGTACCTGTTTTCCAATCATAGATAGTGGCAATAGTACCATCTCCAGATTCCAATACCCATTCTGCTGTTGTTTTACCGTCAGCAGAACCTTTATTTGGAGCCCCAAGACGATTTACAAGATCTTTATATGTGGTGTTGAAATAGCCCTGAAGACAGGTACCATCTGTTTTACTGGTGCGTTTATTATGTATAGTTAGGTTAGTCATAGTATTGATAATAGATGTTCTGGGAGGAACGTTCAACGGTTATCTTGAATACCCGTTCCAGCCATAATCAAAGAAGCCCCAATCAGTGTGGCGATAATCTTCATCACCCTTACAGAGAGGGTCTCCTTCATTTGCAATCATCATTTCCAAAACTTCACTGATAGGTTTAAGGATGGCTTGAGCGCGAGCTGAATCATCATATTCAAAAGCTGCAATAGCTTCAACAGCAGCCCACCAGAGGGAAAACTTTTTCCCATCATATGTGAGATTGCAGCAGCTCTCGTGATCATCTTCGAATACGTTTACAAGTTGGAATTTTTTCATTGGACGTATATAGTATAAGTTTTAAGAGGAACGTTCAACGTAAAAGGGTGACAAAATCTCCAAATTCTTTGTCGAATACTTCTACAAGGTGCTCGTAATCTTTAGAGGTCATCTCTTCAGTAATTGGTTTCCATTCTCTTCCAAGCTGCTTACACCAGCGCATAGCATAGCCAAGGAGAGCGTAAGCGTTGCCATCAGGACCAGTTAGATCAATAGTGAGAGGGGCGGAGTGTTGTTCTTTTTTGATAATCATAAATTGTTTTCAATTCCAAAGTACAAAAGGATTGGTTTTAAGATTGCAAGTGTTAGGCCGATCATACAGGCTCCGAAAAGCATTCCAAAGAACCAGAGTATTGCTACTACTGCATCTGCTATTTGTTCATCTCTTGAGTATTTCATAAAGGTGAATGTTCGATTTGAGACATTGGAAGAACCTTTGCCGGTTTAAGGGGATGGTAGAGATGAACGAACTCTTTGGAGCGTGCATCAATTGTGTATATGGTTTCAGCTTTTGGATCCTCAGATGGGATATAAACTGTATCTCCGAGTTGGAATTTGTCTTTCATTGGACGTATATAATAGAAGTTCTGGGGGGAACTTACAACTACTTTTTAGGATTGGATAACTTTTACTGCTCCATCTTCAATAGTGACAAAGACTTTATTTGAATCTCCATCCCCATGGCTATCCAGCATCTAAAATGCCTCATTGACATCCTTCACATCACAATCTTCATCATCTAATAGCTCTTGGAGGTGCTCTTTGATGAATTGAGGTTTGGTGAGTGGTTTAGAGATCTTTGTGACACCATCTCCAAAGTAGTCATCCAAATCAATGATTTGAATAATTTGATCTTCTTTCAGGTTTTTGAACTTTACTTGTGATTTACTCATTGGACAAATATAATAGAAGTTCTGGGAGGAACGTTCAACTATTAGTTCACTTGCACTACGGCTTTTTTCTTCTTATTTTTGAGGAGAAGAGAGGTGAGCCCGTTTTTGAAGTGATCGTTGGAGCTCGTGAGAGCCAGCTCTGTACCCTTCCATAGCAGCCGATTTACACGAATATGATCATCATATCCGCGCAATGGACGAGTTATTCCTTCAATTCCACGCACCACATTCTCTTGAACGCGGTTGTAGACCTGCCAGGCTGTATCTCCGTTGTCCTCTTCCCGGCGTACGGTCAAGAGGCGCTGGGCCATCTTTTCAATATCACCAAGCACCTTTGGAGGGTTCTGGCGATACAGGTAGCGACCGAGGATGGCATATTTGGCATAATCCATTTGCTCCACGTCAGAGAGGCGGCGCTGCTTGAAGCTCTCAATCATTCCCAGGATCTGGGGATAGTACTGAGAAGCCTCTTGGATCTTGGTCATGATGGCTTCCAGGCGACTGTCGGAGAAGCGGTGTTTGGTGCGAATGGACTCTGCTGGCCCATAGGCTGCAATGAGCCCATTGGAGCATGCCCATTTGAAGTAGGCAATAGCGGTCATAAAGCGCTTGGTCTTGTTGTGAGAATTGAAGAGCTCCATACGAAGAAGCCCTTCTCCGTTGACGTTCTCTAGGTCCTCATTACGCACAAGAGTGACTCGATGCTGGGCACTGAGTGCTTTGCCAGCAGCTGAGGCTCCAACAATTGTCCAGCCATTGTCGATGACCTGCTCGAGGGTCTCTCTTGTTGAGATGAATTGGTAGGTGTTGGCAGGATTGATGTCTGCCCGAGTAGCTCCGATAGAAGGAGCGAGTTGAATTGCTTGCTGCAGTGTCATTGGTGTTATCATATCGAGATAGAGGTTAGGAGGTCCTTTAGGAACGTTCAACTAATTTTTTGATTATTCTAGGTTGTGCTGGATATTATGCTCAAATTCTTTTTCAGTCTCGATTTTATTGTACTCCATTTTCTCGCTATGCTCTTCGAGCTTGCTCTCGATCTCTTGAATCATTTCGTCGATTTCGTCTTTAGCGTGCTCGATAGCCGTATAGACGGGATCGATAGCCTCTTTTATAGAATCGTACTCCGCACAATCATCAGCCCAGGCACAGCGATCGGAGAATTCTTCCAAGAGCTCAGAAGCTTCGTTGAGCTGTTTGAGCTTGTGTTTTGCTTTTTCAAAAGCCGATACTTCGTTTCCGTCAATATAGTATTTCTTCATTGGACCTCCATAGTAGGAAGTACACTGGGAACCTTCAACAGGAATCTCAGAAATTAGGGAGAGCGCTTTGGTTTCCTAGAGCCACCATCGCCTCGATTTTTTTCTGCGACCTCTTCTCCCAAGGGCTAGAGGGTTCTAGATAGCTGTTCTTTAGATTGCTGAAGAGGAATTCTATCTCTCTTCCTTTTTTTCTTGTAAGTTCCGCCTGCTCTTCGTATAATAGACGGACAATTAAGGCAGAAGGTGAGCCTCGACCAAAGACCAGGGCGAACAGGATGTAAGACTCCAAGGGTAGGGGATCGGAGCCTGCACCGAGCTAAACAAAAAGCTTGCCAGTTCCTTTCAAAGTTCCTATAATAAAAGGTTCAAGGCAAATTCCGTACGGAACTTTGAGAGAAAAAAAGTGTGGAACTTTGAGAGAAAAAAACATGGAAAAAGAGCTTAAGATTTCACTCTTAGGCTCTTTACTGTTCCAGTTACAGTACTTTGAGAGAAAAAAACTGTTAGTATTGCAGGTAGTCGCTGGAGATAATCTCCACAACCTCCCCATCTCTTACAACCTTGAGCTGAATTTCTTCTTTGTCCGGATCATCTGCGAAGAATTTCTCCACAAATACAGACTCTTCATGGCTAAGAAGCATCATTGTGTAGCCTTCCTGACAGACATTTTTCATTTTATGTTGCTGGATATCCTTTACTGCTTGGGTATAGCTTTGAAGGTGCATGTAAAGTTCCTCTGTATTATAATCGACTAGATTGTTAGTAATGTCGTTATTGAGCTCGATAAAACGCTTGAGAGCTTTGTAGTAGTCAATTTCCAGGGTGTGAACTAGAGTGGTGGTGGTTTTCATATTAGATTATAATTGCTGTTTCGTTTTCGATTGTAATTTGAGTGGCCTTGCCTGTCATGACACAACGTGGTTGCATGTTTCTGTTTCTCGTCTTGATTGGTACTCGGCAATCCAATCCTTCAACAAAATGACAAGCTCCATCAAAGTGTACAGTGAGTATGTTTTTCTTTCTCTGTAAAGATAATGGCTTATTATAGTGGAACCAAAAAGCTTTTTGTTTAGCTGTTACCATGACTTTATTCTGCAGTTTTGTATTCCTCCAGAATAATGTATTTTTCATATTCAAACTCCCACACAACATGATGTGCTACCTGGTCAATGATAAAGCTTTTTGCTTTCTCCTTACATCTATCGCGGAGCCCAACAAAGTTTATGACAGACTGAAGTTCTGAATCAGTAAGTCTTTTCAAAAAAGTACACATTGTGTTATAACGCTGCTGCCAAGGGTTTTCAACGAACATAGTTTTTATATTAGAGGTTTTTGTGCTTATAATGTTCCCGGAGCACTTTAACAAATCGTTTAAGACAGAACCGGTTAACAGGTAGTTGACGATATTTCCAGCACTCTGCTACAGACATGCGTAGAGACATGGTGATAGTCTCGTAATGATCCAATGGCATATTGATGTTCATAACACGGTCTATACTAGTGCTAGGAAGCGGAACTGTCAAGCTCAAAAACTTCGATGTATACA
>Ga0114976_10000661_pt1 | contig 21553 bp, 31 predicted proteins | sample S_130805_EF_Meta_FD_87319 | JGI IMG/M metagenome (GOLD analysis project Ga0114976, IMG submission 87319) | Freshwater microbial communities from Lake Simoncouche, Canada to study carbon cycling - S_130805_EF_MetaG | ecosystem: Environmental > Aquatic > Freshwater > Lake | place: Lake...
CCAGCAGAACGGCGCCGAAGCACAGCATAAAGCTCAGGTAATGGCCGTAGGCCACCGCCGCGCTGGTGAGCACCGGCGTGGGGATGGCGGCGATGGCAACCATGCGCGGATTGGCGAGGTGGTACGGGCCGCCAGACGGTAGCGGGTCGGCGCGGCAGGCCGCTGTCGCCACCGCCGGCACCTGGGTGAAAACCGGAGAGAATAAGGAGCAATCCTGATGCCAATCAGGAGCTTCGCGCCAGACGAAGCATCGCCAGATTTGCTCCATGAACGCGAAGCGAATTGGAAGGGAACTGAAATTGATTCCAAACTTGGAAACCTTTCTGCTGGTTGATACAAGTGCGTCAAAAAAGCCTAGGTTCGATCCAGTGTTTAAAGGCCCATGGCGAGTTCTCTGAGTGCTTTTCTCGGTGAGATCGGTCGCCACCAGCTCCTCACGCCTGAGCAGGAGCTCACCCTGGGACGCAAGGTCCAGGCGATGGTGAGCCTGCAGGAGCGTTGCAGCCTTGCTGGTGGCAGTGGTCCCGCCTGCGATTACGACGACCTTGAGCGGCGCACCCTCCGCACCGGCGAGCGGGCCAAGCAGCAGATGATCACGGCCAACCTGCGGCTGGTGGTGAATCTGGCCAAGCGTTACCAGGGCAAGGGGCTTGATCTGCTCGATCTGATTCAGGAGGGCACGATCGGCCTCACCCGCGCCGTGGAGAAGTACGACCCCACCCGCGGTCATCGCTTCAGCACCTACGCCTACTGGTGGATCCGCCAAGGCCTCAACCGCGCGCTCTCCACCCAGAGCCGCACGATCCGGATCCCCGTGAACGTGAACGAGAAGCTCACCCGGCTGCGGGCCGCCAAGGCGCGCCATCTTCAGGCCAACGGCATCGCTCCGAGTTCCGCTGATCTCGCCCGCGCCCTTGATGTGCCTGTGCAGGAGGTTGAAGAACTCCTGGCCTGCGAGCTCCGCAGTGTGACGGTGAGCCTGCAGGGGGCGGTGCGTTCCAAGGCTGACCCTTCCGAACTGGTGGATGTGCTCGCCAGCGATGAGATGCCGCCGATGGAGCGGGCTGAACTGGCGGAACGCAGCGCCTCGGTGTGGATGCTTCTGGAGCGCGCCAACCTCACGCCCAAGGAGCGCACGGTGGTGATGCTGCGCTTTGGGCTGGATGGCACCAACGAGTGGCGCACCCTCGCCGAGGTGGCCCGCCAGCTTTCCTGCAGCCGCGAGTACTGCCGTCAGGTGGTGCAGCGCTCCCTGCGCAAACTTCGTCGGGCTGGGGTTGAAAGCGGCCTGGTGGACGACTAGGAAGCTTCGCCCTGACGCACAACTAGGGCGCACAACCAGGGAGCACAACCAGGTTCGATTGGCGGGCGGCATCCCCCAGGGCCGCTCAGTTTCATGGGTTGACGCTTGAGCATCCATGGCGGCAACGGGCATGCACTCCCCTGCCATCCGGCTGCTCCTCTCCCGCGTGCTGAGCTCCAAAGACGAGGAATGCCGCGGTCAGGTTTTGCGCTTCATCGCAAGGTTGCCGGCAACGGCCTGACGGTGAAGAGAACCGTCCCGGGCCGTGGGGACAGCCGTTCTGGTCATCCCTGCCCCTTGCCCGGAGACTGACTTCGTTGTCGCCCCTGTGGCGCGCCCCTGAGGAAAGTCCCCATGTCCGCCGCTTCTTCGGCCGCGGGCCCGAACGGCCACTCCACTCTCCAGCCTGAGGTGCTGGAAACCACGGTGATGGATGAGGCCCTGCTGGTCAGGCTGCTGCGCCGCGCCGGCCGCACCCTGGCCCGTCCCGCTCTCGAATGTTTCGAGATGCTGATTGATGGCGCCACGCCCCACCAGGCCCGGCTCACCGTGTTGGCGGCGCTCACCTACCTGGTGCTTCCCATCGACCTGATCCCGGATTTCATTCCGGCTGCCGGCTTCAGCGATGACATGGTGGCGCTCACCGCCCTGCTGGGCTTCTGCGGCCGGCATCTCACCCCCGAGATCAAGCTTCGGGCGCAGCGCAGACTGGATCGGTGGTTCCCCTCCCCCCGCTAGCGCCGCCCCGCCGCGATGCCTTCCCCCAGCCTCCCCCTGAGCACCGATCAGCTCGATGACCTCCAGTCCTTCCTCAAGGATTGGTTGCGCCACACGGGCCGGACCCAGGCGGACCTGCGCCGGGCCCTGCGGACCTCCTCGATCCGCATGCCGGTGCTGATCGAAGAACTGCATCGCATTCACACCCAGCAGGGTCTGGCCGCATTGGCCGAGCGTCTGTGCGGCATTGAGGCCCTCTGGCAAAGCGAGGATTCCGGCACCCCCGCCGGTGGGAACGGCGCGTTCCAGGAGGACTCTCTCGGCCAGTTGGATCTGCTGCTGGAACAGATCCGGCTGGAAACCGGTCGAGATGGTTGACCCCTGTCACCGTCTGGGGGATCGCGATAGGTTGCGCCCCGGATGGTTTCCTGCTTCTCCAGTGATCCCTCCGATGTCTCCTGATCCCCCGATGCGCTCTCCCATGGTTTCCGCTCCTCGGATGTCATCCCCAGCCAGGCCTTGGCGCCATCGTTCGTCCAGGGGTTCCAGCGCCCTGCTCCTGGTGCTGGCCCTGGCCGGGGTCTCGCTCGCGGCTCAGCCGGGCCTGGCCCAGTCCGAGAGCTTCCTGCTCAAGCCCGGCAGCAAGGTCGGGCCGGCCTCCAAGGTGAAGGCCACCAACTGCAAAACCAATCCCACGGACGGCAGCATCACCTGTGACACCAAGGTGGAAAATCCTCCCGGTGACACCATGGCCAAGCCGCAGTACAGCCCCGTCAAGCCCTGAGGCTGAGAAGCCTGGCCCCGGCTGGAGCCTGCGCCTTGGCTGAGCCTCAGGATCCAGGGTCCTTCCAGAACAGGGCCAGCCACACCGTCCCCCGTCCCCCATCGGTCGCCTCAACCCGGTGGCGGTGGCGGGGTGGGATGTGGAGTTGGTCACCGGTTTGGAGCCGCAGCGGGCGGCTGGCGTGCTCGAAGCGGATCAAGGCTTCGCCCTGGAGCAGGCAGAGCCATTCATGCTCCAGCTGGTCGTACCAGAAGCCCTCCGGGGTGTGGGCCAGACAGGAATGAATCCGCTCAAGTCGCCAGCTGGGACCCTGGTGGAGCACGGTCACCGTCTCCTCCCCGGACGGGGGGGCGGAAGTTCCCATGAGCAGGTTTCCGTCACGGGGCGCGTCCGGGTCGGGATCGCCCCAGCGTCGGCCGATCTCGAAGCCCTCGGAGCGGGCCAGATCCACCACCTCCTGATGCTGGCTGCAGTCGGTCAGCCTCTGCCGCAGGGCCGGATCGGCCTCGCTGGCCGCCACGAAGGCCTGCAGATCCCGCACCTTTCTGAGGAATCGCTGCAGGTCCTCCTCGGCCATCGGGGTGTGCGCCCGCCCTGGGCGGTGTTCAGAACAGCTCCCTGATCATCCGCCAGCGCAGGAAGGCCACATCCGCATAGAAAGCGGTTTCCTCGGCCTCCACGAGCCAGCCCTTTCGCTCCAGCAGGGGCCGTGACAGCTGGCTCGCTTCGGTGCGGAGCCGGCGATACCCCTGGACCCGGGCGTGGCCCTCGAGGGCCGCCAGCAGGGCCGAGGCCCTGCCCTGGCGTGCCGATCGGCCACGGCAATACAGCAGGGCCAGGCGATCGGGTGGATCCAACAGCCCGAAGGCTTCCACCGCCGCATCAGCGCCTCCGCGGCAACTCACCAGGCCGTAGCCGCGCAGCAGGGGGTCCCGGAAGGGCCCGTGGTCGGCCGCGCCATGGGCGGCCCAGGCCCGCACCTGGGCAGGGCTGTAGAGGGCCCTGGCCTGGCTGGTCACGGCATCGCGGTAGACCTCGGCAACCTGGGGAAGGTCGTCGGGCCGCAGCGGCCGCAGCGCTGGCACGGGATCCGGGGTGACCTTCTGCTGGGCCTGGGACATGGCGGGCTTGGGAGAGGGCTGGGGGTGGATAGCGTTGAGGATGGTTGTGTTTCCCGAACCGAGCCTTCCATGGAGTTCCCCGCGCTGCCCGCCCCCTCCGGTTTCGCTGCTCCCACGGCGGAGCGGCAGCCTGCGGGCGCGGCCGGTTCGGCTCCAGGCAGAGCGCTCCGCTCCTGGATGGCAGCGGTTCTGCTCCTGGCTGTTGCTCTGGTGCTCCTGTTCTGGAGTCTCCCCGCCTGGGGGGCGAGCGATCCAGTGGTGGTGCAACGGGGCGGCAAATTGTTCCAGAACCACTGTGCCGGCTGTCATGTGAACGGTGGCAACGTGATCCGCCGCAATCGGACGCTGCGCCGCCAGGATCTGCTCAGCCAGGGGATCAAGGGGCCGGAGGACGTGGCCCGAATCGCCGCCCAGGGCAAAGGGCAGATGTCCGGCTACGACAAGGTTCTCGGAGAGGGTGGCGCCGATGCCGTGGGGGCCTGGGTGTGGCGTCAGGCGGAACTTGGTTGGCCTCGGCATTGAGCCGGGTGAGAAACGCCGTGATGGCGAAATTCCCCTCTTTCTGATCGCTGGGGGGGCATTTGTTTCTCCTGTGCCACGGCGATCAGTGTCCATCGCAAGATGTATCCATCGCTGCCGCTAACTAGACAGGCCCTGGTGTGAGAACCCTTTCCCCAATGACCAGCATTCGCAAGTCGCTGCTTCGCGGCCTCGGCTTCGCTGCCGCTAGTGGCGCCCTGATCGGCGCTCCTGTGATGGCTGCCCCCGCTGAGCAAGCCGCCGCTCCCCAGCAGGTCGCCCAGGCCTACGGCACCACCACCACCACCACCGTGGACGTGATTCAGGTTGAGTCCGTCAACGGCTGGTACCTCACCGTGGGTGCAGGCGCCATCTGGCCCGGCGACATGAACTACTGGGCCAACAATGCCCCCCTCAACGCCCGTACCCAGCCCCGCGGCGTCCTCAAGTACAACGGTGGTTTCTCCGTTGATGGCGGTATCGGTTACGACTTCGGCGCCATCCGCACCGAACTGACCTACGGCTACTCCGCCCCCAGCGTTGAGACGGTTGTCAGCCGTGACCTCAGCCGCTCCTTCAGCGCCGGCGGCAAGATCAACAAGAACGACATCATGCTCAGTGCCTACTGGGATGTGCTGCCGTTCAGCCGCTTCACCCCTTACATCGGTGCTGGTATCGGCTACTCCAACCTGAGCACCCCCAGCTTCAACGTCGGTAACTACTACACCGGCGGTCACAACAAGGGTCTGTTTGGTTGGCAAGCCAAGGCTGGTATCAGCTACGCCCTGGCCTACAACTGGGATGTCTACGCCGAAGGTACCTACTCCGGCACGGGCAACCCCCAGTTCGACAACGTGAACTTCAGCTCCTACAGCGACTTCGGCGCCAAGCTGGGCTTCCGCTACCGCTTCGCCTCCCCGGCTGTGGTGGTGATCCCCGAGCCCGCTCCGGCTCCCGCTCCCGCTCCCGCTCCGATCCCCATGCCCGAGCCCGCTCCGGCTCCCGCTCCGATCCGCGGCCTCTGGTGATCCCTTGGGAGGGCTCTGGCCTTCCCTCCATCACTCCCCGGGACCGGCCTCGCCGGTCCCTTTTTTTATGGCTGGCTCCGCTCGCTCAGGCGGGCCAACCGTCAGGGCCAGCAACCCTCCTCGATCCCCTGGCCGGTGCCGGCTGCCCTCGCTTGCCGGGCTCGCCGCCGCTCAGAAGGCCTGGATCCAGGGGTGGACCTCCACGGCGGTCCAGATGCCATGGCGCCAGTACACATCGTTCTTCACCAGGGCTTCCACCGCCGCCTGGCTCTCCGCCTCATAGATCCCGAACACATGGGTGCTGCCTTCGGTGGGGCCGAGGGTGATCAGCACGCCCTCCTCCTTCTGGCGCCGCAGCCCAGCGAGGTGCTCCTCGCGGTAGGGGGTGCGCCGTTGCAGCGCATCAGCACAGTAGGTGCCCCAAAGAACAAATTTCATGGTGGCCGTTGGATTCGCGGTTCAGAGCAGCGATTCACGCCGCAGGTAGACGCGAATCAGTTTTTCATCCATGAGCCCGACCCGGGCGTTGGGGGTCTCCTGCGCTCTCTGCAGCAGGGCGATCAGGGTTTCCGGGCGAAAGGGTTGCCCCTCGGCTGTGGCCAACTCGCTCACCTCGAGGGCGGTCTGCATCCAGTTGATCTGCTCCCGCAGCGCCGGCTCCGCTTGGATCCGGCCCAGAAAGGCGAAGAGCTGCTCCAGCTCCTGCCGTTCGGCCGGATCCGAGGCCGCAGCCATGCCCGTTTCCGCGGGGGAGGCCGGGCTGGAGGTCACACCGTCGCGTTGCTCGGACATGGGAGGGGCTGGCATGGGACAGGGCGCGGGCCGCACCCCTTCCCCTCCAGTCTTCCGCCGTGGGCCTCAATCGTCGAGTCCCTGGCGCAGTTCCCGGCAGAACGCGCCCGCGGCGGCGGCCCCATCCTCCCCGGCTGCCACCGCGGCCGCCATGGCGTTCACCAGGGCGCTGCCCACGATCGCGCCATCGGCGCCCCAGCGGCGCACCTCCCGGGCCTGCGCGGCGCCGGCGATGCCGAAGCCCACGGCCACGGGGGTGTCGCCCTGGGCCTTGAGCTGTCGCACCAACGGTTCCACACGGGCTTCGAGGCTGCTGCGCACACCGGTCACCCCGGTCACGCTCACCAGATACGTGAAGCCGCGGCTGGCCCCATGGATGCGCTCCATGCGCTCGGATGGGGTGGTGGGCGCCACCAGCAGCACCAGATCCAGGCCATGGGAGGCGGCGATCGAGGAGAGCCGGAGGGCCTCCTCCAAGGGCAGATCCGGCACCACCAGACCGGCGGCGCCGGCGGCGGCTGCCTCACGGCAGAAGGTGTCCATGCCCCGGTTGAGCAGGGGGTTGCTGTAGGTGAACAGCACCACCGGGGTGTTCAGCATGCCCCGCAGGTCGGCGAGCATGGCGAGCACGCCGCCTGGGGTGGTGCCCGCCGCGAGGGCCCGGCCAGCGGCTGCCTGGATCACCGGACCATCGGCGAGGGGATCGCTGTAGGGAATCCCGAGCTCGATCAGATCGGCGCCGGAGTCTTGCAGGGCCAGCAGGGCCGCGCGAGTGGTGCCCAGATCCGGGTCACCGGCCACCAGAAAGGGCATCAGGGCGCAGCGTCCCTGCTCCCGGAGGGCCTGGAAGCGCCGGGCGATCGGCGTGGAGGAGGAAGGGGAGCTGATCTCTGGAGCGGCGGCGCACATCGGTCCGGATCGGGGCGGGCGGTGCTGGCGAGCCTATGGGGTCGTGGCGTCGGCATCGCTCCCATGGCTTGGTGTGCCGTCGAGTTCCGCCAGCAGCCTGGCCTGCTCTTCGGGCGGCAGGGCATCGAAGCGGGCCTGGAGTTCAGCCGTGGTGAGGGCGTCGTAGGACTCCCGGTAGATCCTGCGCTGTTCGGAGAAGGTCATCCGGCCGGTCACCACCCGAGCCAGGTAGGTGCCTGTCCAGCCCACCACCACCAGGAGCAGGAGCACCGACGCGGCGATGCCAGGCGTGAACCCCTCCATGCCGCTGGCGGCAAACAAGGCGTAGCCGGCGCCACCGAGACCCAGGAGGGCCAGCCCGAGAAGCAGGGCCTGTCCGCGGGTCACGCGGCGGACTCGCCCTGACCACGCAGGCGGAAATTCAGGAAGGGGGCGAACAGGATCAGGCCTGGGAAGAAGAGGAACACCAGGCCATAGACGGCCGTGCGTTCGATCTTGCCCATCACGGTCCAGCGGCGTCCCATCCACCAATAGAGGAGCAGGGGCACCACCACCAGATAGGCGGCGGCCAGGGCGCCGTAGACGCCGAGGAGCAACAGGGTCTGGCCGCTGAGGTCGGCCAGGGGACCAGGCAGGGACACGGAACAGCAGGCCGTTGTTGGGGCCAATGTAGGGGCAGGTTGTGGGGATCGGGGCTGGTGCGCCGTTCAGGATCCCTGGGCCAGCAAAAAGCCCTGCAACCGAAGGTTGCAGGGCTCATCGCAAGACTTGGGTGGCAGAGGGCGGGCAAGACAGGGCTGATCGTGGAACAGCCTGACTGGCTCGCCCTGGGCCAGGGGATCAGCCCAGGCCGATCTGGCCGAGGATGCCCTGACCGGTGAGAAGCTCGGTGGCAAGGCCGATCACGAAGCCGAGCATGGCCAGGCGGCCATTCCAGGTTTCGGCGAAGGCCACGAAACCGAAGCGGGGGGAGGTGGAGTCAGCCATGGTGTGTTCGTTGATTACGAAACTTCAGGAACTGTAAAGCATCGTGAACGGTCCGGGTGTGTCCGGCGATGCCGATTCGGAGCGCCGGGGTTCGGATATCCGTGATTTCCCCAGCGGGGAGGCTTCGGCATCGCCTGGGGCTGGTGGTCTGGCCAAGTCCTCAGGTGGCCTGGAGCAGGTGGTCGAGCTGTTCGGCCGGCATCGGTTTCGAGAAGAGGTAGCCCTGTCCGAGGCGGCAGCCCAGGTTCACGAGGGTGTCACGCTGCTCCACCCGTTCCACCCCCTCCACCACCACGCGCATGCCGACGGAGTTCTGGAGGTCCACCACACCCCGCACCATGGCTTGCTGAAGCCGGTCGGTCTCGATGGCATCGATCAGGCAATGGTCCACCTTCACGGCCTTGAACGGGAGGCTGTGGAGCCGCTGCAGGCCGGAGTAGCCGGTGCCGTAGTCATCCATGGCCAGGGTGAAACCCATCTGGTCAAGGGCCAGGAGCCGCTCTTGCGCTCCGGTGTTGCGATCGAAGGTCTGATCCTCGGTGATCTCCAGCATGATCTGGCCGGGGTTCAGTCCGTGCCGCTCAAGCCCGTTGCGCAGCACCTCCACCAGTCCCTCATGGTGCAGCTGCAGGGGCGACACGTTGAGCGAGACATACCGCAGACCCTGGGGCATCGCCAGCCAGCGCCCCACCCTGGCGAACACGGTGTCGATCAGCCAGGACCCCAGCAGATTGATCTGTTCGGTGGCCTCCGCCACCGCGATGAAGTCGGTGGGGGAGACGCTTCCAAGAACCGGATCCTCCCAGCGGCAAAGCACCTCCACTCCTTCGATCCGCTCCGGGGCCATGGTCACGATCGGCTGGTAAAGCAGTCGCAGCCGTTCCTGGTCGAGGGCAATCGCCAGGGGGCGCGCCAGCAGCCGCAACTGGCTTTGCTCCTTGGCGAGCGGGGCCGCCACGCAGATGCTCGCCTTGGGTTGGCGGTGGGCGGTGATCAGGGCCTGGTTAGCGGCGTCAAGAAGAAATTCGAAGCGTTCGCCATCCTGGGGCGATCGGCTCAGGCCGATGCTGAGCACCGGGGTCACGGTCTGGTCATGGAGCAGGAGGGGCTGGGAAAGGACCTTCTGCCACCCCCTGGCCAGCGTCTGAAGCTCCGGGAGGCTTCGCTCACCGGGCACCAAAGCAATCAAGCGTTCCGCGCGGCTTCGGCAGATCGAACTTCCTTCTGGAAGGCAGCTCAGAAGGCGCGCTTCAAGGGCACCCACGATGGATTCGATCCGCTCAACCCCCATGCGCGTGAGCAGCCCTCCCTGTTCCCGCAGTTCGATCTGCAGCAGGGAGGCTCCCGGCACAGTGCAGGCGGCGAAGCGTTCCGCCAGGGCCTGCAGGGTGACGGCGCGGGAGGCCAGTTCCACCAGATGCCAGTCGTCGGCTCCCGTGGCCCCCATGGAATCGAGCCGGGTCACCACCAGCAGCATCGGCAGAGTCTGGCCACGCGCGTCGTGCAGGCAGCCTCCGACGAGGGTGAGCTTCGGCTCGGCGCTGATCCAAATTCGGGTCTGGGCGCGGAAGGCGGCGTTCATGGCCACCAGGCAGCCCTGGCCATCGCTGATGGCGGCGGGCCGCTCGAAACGGTTGAGCAGGGCCTGGGCCAGGGAATGCCTGGCCCCGGGCTGGCTCTCGGGGAGGGTGCTCAAAGGGGTCAAAGGACAGGCATTTTCATGACGGCGACCCGCAGCAGCAGTTCGCCGAACACCGCTCCATAGACCAGAAGGGTGAGGAGGCGCACCAACAGGATTTCGCGGCTCGGGCGACGGCTGAACCGCAGCGGCGGGGCACTGGCGAGCCAAGGAGCTCGGGGAAATTGCCTCTGCACGCGACGTTCCGCGGCGATCAGGTTGGCGGTGGCCAGGGCCAGGGCCAGACCCGCCAGGGTGAGCCGCAGGCCGGTGTTCATGCCGATGGTCTTGAGGGCGGGGAGCAGCGCGGTGAACAAGGCGCCGGCCCCGATGGCGAGGGCCGCAGGTCCCAGGCTGAGCATGGCCGCACAGGGGGCTGCCACCAAGGCCAGCAGCAGGGCCAGCGCTCCGGCCGGCGGACGGCGACCGCCGACCAGACCGCCCGGCAGCTCCACCAATCCCGCCTGTTCGAGGCCATAGGCCCGATCCCAGCGGAGGGTCCCGCCCGCCCCGGCCAGACCGGCCGCCGAGAGGGTGGGGGCGTCCACGTTGATCTGGCCCGGCGGGCTGACCCTCGCGATCTGGGCAGCGGTTTCACCCACCTGGCCGATGAGCCGCAGATCCTGGGGGCCGACGCGCACCGTTTCCACGTACCCCGCCGCCACACCCACCCGGAGAGGATGGCGCATCCGGCTGATCTGTTCTTCGCTGGCCACCAGTTCCAGCACCTCCCTGGCCGCGGCCAGCGCCTGACGCGGGGGATCCTGCACCGGGACCGGCACATTGAAGTAGGCGATCAGGCCCAGGCCATCGGCATCGGAGCGCTGCCGCTCGACATGCCCCCCCAGCCCCTGAAGGGCGCGCTCCAGCCGGGCGATCAGGCCCTCCTGGCTCGATCGGCTCGCTTCAAGGGGAATGCCCCCAAGCTTGAGTTCACCGGGCAGGCTGAGGGCCAGGGCGCTGGCCGCCTGGATGTCCCCGGCCACGAAGTGGCTGTTGCAGCGGTTGCAGAGTTCGGGATTGCTGGGATTGCGGCCCAAGCCCAGGATCCGGGCGAGCCTGCCGCTCAGCCCCCGGAAGGGAACACCGCAGACCAGACAGGCGGGGGACTGGGGAAGCGTGAGGACCATGGGCGGCTGCTCGAATGGCCGAAGAAGGTGCTCAGAGAGGGGGTTCCGGGGAGAAACCGCCCGCAACACACACCCGCAACACAAGACGGCTACAGGAATGCTACATAGCCAAACTTTATTGGACATCGATCAAATCCAGGGTGATTGGGCTCACCTGGCCTCTGATCGCGGTGATGCCCTCCCATGGCCGTATGGGCGGCGGCCGCCCAGACTTGGGCATGGCCAAACTCCCTCTCCCGTGGAGCATCCGGCTCAAGACATGACGGTGTGCGGCCTGATTCCGGCGCTCCTGCAGCGCCACCTCATCGGGCTGGGCTGCGCCGTGGGCGCCAGGTCCAGGCGTGGAGGCCGGCAGGGCTGGTTCTGGGATGAGGCCGTTTCTCCGGACGAGGTGGAGGCCCTGGTGCAGTTGGGCACGGAGGCTCTCGGCACCGATCGGGATGCCTTGCTGCGTTCCTTCGGGCGCTTCTTTTTCGATGGTTTGGTACCGCCGCCGCCGGCCTTTGCGATCCAGCCCGACCCCCAGCGGCCCCGCTTCGACGTTCTGTTCGGTCCGCCCATGGCAGCAGCGGACGGCCCAGGCACGCAGCATTGGCCGTTCCCAGGACCTCTGCTGCACCTGGAGGACATCCAGAGTGAGCTCCAGAACTGTTTCCCCCGCATGGTGGGACCCACCTGGGCGCCGCCTGTTCTCTCCAAGGATGGCGCGGAGCTGCGCCTGGCCTGCAGGCCCAGCCGGGCCGGCTGGGGGGGGATGGCGGTGGGCATGGTGGAAGCCCTGGCGCCCCGCTGTGGCGCTGTTCTGCTTGCGGCTGGCGCTCAGCCTGCGGCCGAGGGGCGGGAGTGGGTGGCCTTCACCCTGGGCCGGGTGGCGAGCGGGGGGCGCCTGTGAAACGAGGCAGAGCCCTGCAGCATCTCGGCCGGTGGATCATGGACCGTTGGCGGGCGACCTTGGGCCCTGGCCCGGCAGGTATCGCCCTCGAGGCCGCGGAGCTTGAGGTGCTCCTGCCCTTCCATCTTCGCCTCAACGACCGGGGCCGCATCGCCCATGTCGGCCCATCCCTGGCCAAGTTGCTCGGGGGTGAGCCCCTGGGGGATCCCATCGAGCACCATCTGATCTTGGCGCGGCCCCGTGGTCCTGAATCGTTGGGCGCTCCGGATGCCGCCGCAGAGACCTCGCCACCCGAGACCGGCTCGTGGGGCCGGCTGCGCCGAAGCAAGCTCGTGGGCAGGCCCCTGGTGTTCCGCCTCCGGCGGCCGCTCGACCAGCCGGTGACCTTGCTGGGACAGCTGATCCAGCCTGCCGGCCAGCACGACCTGCTGGCGCTCAATCCCCTGTTCGAGACCCTCGACCATCTCGAGGCGGCGGGGCTGCACCTGCACGATTACCCCATCCACGATTCCACCCGCATGCTGCTCACCGCCCACCTGCTGGTGGCGGGGTATCGAACCGCCTTGGAGGAGATCAGCCTTGCCCGCAGCGGCTATCAGATCGGTGAAGGCGATTAGCCGCTGGCCGACGCTGGCTGCTTGGGGGCGCCAATCGGGCCAGGGTTACGGAAGGGGCGCTGCGGAAGCGGGGCCGGCGGCCGGCGCGGCCACGGGGCGGGCCGGTGCCGAGGGCTGTGCCGGGTCGAAGCGCACCGAGCAGCGGTAGCGGAACGACAGACCGCTCAAGGCGATGGTGTGGCAATCGCTGCCCAGCACGCGGGCGCCGGCGGGCACCAGGGAGGAGGCCGCCCGAAGGGCGCTGGCCTGATCGATGATCGATTCGGCGGTGACCTCGGCGGCCGCCACGGCATTGGCGCTGATCAGGAGCACGGCCGTGACCGACGCCGCGCTGATGGGCAGGCTCGCGATGGGGAAAACCTTGGCCATGGCAGAGGGGTCAGCTTCCCAACGCGACGCCGGAAGCGATCACCTGGGCGGGATCCGCTGGCGCCTCGGCATGGGTGGCCAGATCGATGGAGAACAGATCCGCGGCGGCGTTGCGCAGGGCCGCCACCCGCTGCTGCAGGGCCTCCCGCCGCAGGCGCTCCTGGGTGAGCTGGAGGCGGAGGCTTTCAAGATGCTCGCGCTGCTGCCGCTCCCGCTCCTCCTCAGCGGCCCGCTCCTGCTCGGCGCTCTCGAGCTGGTGGGCGATGGCGGCGTGGATCGCGTCCACCTCCTGCTCCGCGCGCTGGCGGACCTGCCGCTCCTGGCCCAGCTCCTGCTCCAGGGTCTGCAGCCGGGCCAGGGCCTCATGGAGCCGGGCCTGGAGGTCGTCGCCCCTCAGCCGTTCGCCGGCGAGATCGGCCTCAAGCCGGCCCTTCTCCGCCTCGACAAGCTCCAGCTGCTGGCGGCTGCGCTCCGCCAGTTCGGCCGCGAAGCGGTGGGTGAGTTCCTGGATGGAGAGGTCGGGATTCATGGGGAGGACGGCGCGGAAAAGTTTTCTAGCCGGAGATGCCGGCCCTCGCAGTCGCGCCGCTCACCCATGCCCGGGCGCCGGCGCACCGATTCCGAGGCGCCGTACGGATGACCCGCCACGGCAACCGCTCCAACCTTCATAAAGTTTTATTTCGCCATGGTTGGTCAGCTTTTGGACGGTCTCTCCCTATCGCGTCAGTTCACGCTCGAATCCGGTGCCCGGGCCATCGATGCCTGTGACGACCCCGCCGAGCTGCGCCGTATCGCCAAGATGCTCCTTTCCGCCTGGCAACTGCAATCGGACCTCACCCGGCACTACGGCGCCCAGACCCTGGGAATGCCGAGCAAGCCCTGAACCCCAGCTGCCCATGGGCAGCATGGAGGGGTCGCGCCGACGCCGGAAGCACCGATGCGAACGCTGGGCTGGAATGAGTTTGATCAGGCGGTGCAGAGGATTGCGCTGCTCTGTGGTGAGCGCCGCTTCAGCGGCATCCATGGCATTCCCCGCGGCGGCCTGGTGCTGGCTGTGGCACTGAGCCACCGGCTGGGGCTGCCGCTGTTGCCCGAGCCGAAGCCCGGCTGCCTGGTGGTGGACGACGTGCTGGAGACCGGCCGCACCTTGGCGCCCTTCCGGGAGCTGGAGGGGGCGGAGCTGGTGGTGTGGATCAGCAAGGTGGAGCCGCTGTGGTGGCGGGCCGTTGCGGTGATCCCCTCGGCGGAGTGGATCCTGTTTCCCTGGGAGAACGCCGAGCGGGCGGCGGCCGATGAACGGCACTATCGCCGGGAGCGGAGCCGGGGCTGACGCTACCGGTGCGGGGCCGGCAGGCTGGATGCAGGACGGCTTGCGATGGCCTTCGCTGGGCAGGCGTGCCGGAAGGAAGCGCTTGAACCGGCAATGCATTTTCCTGGCACGTTGGCGAGCACCGTTCTTCCCGTGGGGCCGTGCAAAATCAGGCCAAGTCCTCCCTGACGGATCGGCGGATCGGCTCTCCATCAGCCAGCCATGCTCAGCCCAGCGATCCGTCGCGACGATCTCCCCTTGTGCCCCTGCTGCGGTCAAGCGGTTGAACCAGCGCAGGCCAGCGCTGGCTCCAGGCCCGTGGATCCCCTGGTCCTGCTCTGGAGCTCCGTGTTGCAAAGGCTGCCACTCCCTTCCACGCGCCTGCTGCTCAGCCAGCAATCCGCGCTTGTGGAGTTGATCGAGACCCCTGAGCACCTGGAGGCAGTGGTGGAGGTGGCGGAACGCTGGGCCGGATTCACCCAGAGTCGCTGCCGCCCGCTGGAGCAGTTTCTGGAGGAGGTTCTTGCCCGTCCCGTGGCGGTGAGGCTTTGCCTTCATCGCGCGGATCGAGGGGAGGCTTCCCCGGGGAACGGCTTCGCGATGGCCGAGGGGTTCTCCGCCGCCGACCCACCTCAGAGACCATGCCCCCCCAGCACCCCGCGCAGCCGGCTGAGTGAATGGGCCCGGCAAGGGGTGGTGGGATTCGGGGTGAGCAGTGCCGCGATCGCCCTGGCATACCGGCGGCTGTTCGGCACATCGGCAACACGGGACCCTGCCCAGAAGGGCCATCGTGTGTACAGCTACCGGGAGGTGTGTCTCTGTCTGCCGGCAGCGGGCCACCACACAGCGGATGCCACCGGGGTGATGTGAAGCGGCGGCCCTGGCGCGGTGCCGGTGGATTCAGCCCTGCGCCACGCTCACGCCCTTCCAGAAGGCCACCCGGCCGCGGATCTCGGCGGCGGCTGCCTTGGGATCGGGATAGAACCAGGCGGCATTGGCATTGACCTGGCCGGCCACGACCACATCGAAATAGTGGGCCTCACCCTTCCAGCCGCACACCGTGCGGTGACTGGAGGGACGGAAACAGGCGGAATCCAGGGCTTCCGGGGGGAAGTAGGCGTTGCCTTCCACCGTCACGATGTCGTCACTGCGGGCGATCACGGCGCCGTTCCAGCTGGCCTGCATGGTGCGTTTTGGCGGTAGACCCATCATGGCCGCTCCGCCGGCGCATCAGCGGCATGGAGGGCAGGCCTCGGGCCGCTGCAGACGATCCAGCCCGAGCGATGACGGGGTCAGGCACGCGCAGGGAAATGGCCGATTCAGGCTGGCGGGATGGTTCAACGACTCGGCTTGATCGCTTTCGCCAACACCGCCAAGGTGCTCACCCAGGACGGATTAGACAGGAGGCGGACACCCCGGACAGGCATCGCCGGCGCTGTCCTCCCTGGAGATCCGCTGATGCCCCCCCATGCCCTGCCGCCGATCGCCGGCCGCGAAGCCGCGATCCTGGCCCTGATGGAGCAGCACGCGCCGGCCTCTTTGCCGGCTGCGGGCCGGAGCTTCGAAGACATCCGCGCAAGCTTTGCCTGTGCGCTGCACATGCACCAGCCCACGATTCCAGCCGGTGAGCAGGGAGCGCTGATCTCCCACCTCCAGTACATGTTCGAGCACCCCGGCGAGGGGGATAACCACAACGCCGAGGCCTTCGCCCACTGCTACCGGCGCATGGCGGATCTGATCCCGCAGTTGATCGCCGAGGGGTGCGAGCCGCGGATCATGCTCGATTACTCCGGCAATCTGCTCTGGGGATTCGAGCAGATGGGCCGCCGCGACATCCTCGAGGCGCTCACCTTCCTCGCCACCGATCCCACGGTCCAGCCGCATGTGGAGTGGCTCGGCACCTTCTGGAGCCACGCGGTGGCGCCCTCCACGCCGGTCCCGGATCTGAAACTGCAGATCCTGGCCTGGCAGCACCATTTCGCCGCCCTGTTCGGCGACGCGGCCCTGCAGCGGGTGAAGGGCTTCTCGCCACCGGAGATGGCCCTGCCCAACCATCCCGACACGCTCTTTGAACTGGTGAGGGCCCTGCGGGAGTGCGGTTACCGCTGGCTGCTGGTGCAGGAGCACAGCGTGGAGAACCCCGATGGCTCCGGCCTGCGCCAGGAGCAGAAGTGGGTGCCGAATCAATTGGTGGCGCGCAACTCCCGCGGCGAGGAGGTGAGCATCACCGCCCTGATCAAGACCCAGGGCTCCGACACCAAATTGGTGGGCCAGATGCAGCCCTGCTATGAGGCCCTCGGCCTGGGCCGGCAGGCGCTCGGCGGCAGCACCGTGCCCGCGATCGTGGCCCAGATCGCCGATGGCGAGAACGGCGGCGTGATGATGAATGAATTCCCCGCCGCCTTCCTTCAGGCCCATCAGCGTCTCGCCCGCGAGGGTGGAGACGGCGGCGCCCGTGGTGCCGCGGTGGCAATCAACGGCACCGAATATCTGGAGCTGCTGGAAGTCAGCGGTGTGAGCTGCGCTGATTTCGCCCCGATTCAGGCGGTGGGGCAACACAGGCTCTGGCAGCAGGTGGGTGGCAACCCCAGCCCGGAGGCGGTGGAGGCGGCGATCGCCGCGCTCCAGGCCGCCGACCCCGCCTTTTCGATGGCCGGCGCCTCCTGGACCAACAACCTCAGCTGGGTGGAGGGCTACGCCAATGTGCTCGAGCCGATGAATCAGCTCAGCGCCCAGTTCCACCAGGTGTTCGATCCGCTGGTGGCGGCCGATCCCGCCGTGACCGCCAGCGAGCCTTATCAGCAGGCCCTGCTCCATCTGCTGCTGCTGGAAACCAGTTGCTTTCGCTACTGGGGCCAGGGCGCCTGGACCGACTACGCCCGCGAGATCCAGCGGCGGGGCGAGACGCTGCTGGAATCGGCAGCTGGGATCAGTGTTTCCCCGTTGCCAACGGGTGGGTGAGCCTCGGCGCAGCCCTCGACTACAGAACCACTCAGCAGGGCTCTATGCACGGCGTGGCTGTGGCGGAGCTTGCCGGGAGCGCCGGGAGGCGATGCTCTGCCGCTCCCTAAGCCCCGATTGCTGCCTTGGAACGGGCGGAGCTCGGAACCCGGGCTGCGGCGCCCGTTCGGCTGCCGCCACAGTCTTCCCAGCTGCTCAGCATGGTGAGCAGTTCGCTCTGCAGGGTGTGGAGGGCTTCGATCTTCTGGCCGATCTCTCCAGCCTTGGCCCGGATCCTGCTCTGCAGGGCGGTGCAGGTGCACACCCCCGAGCGCCGCGACTCCAGAATTTGGCGCACGTCCTGCAGGGGAATCTCCATCCCCTTGAGCGTGCGGATCCATTGCAGCTCGGTGAACACCTCAGCACGGAAGAGGCGGTAGCCCCCCTCGCTGCGGCCGCTGGGCCGGATCAACCCCTCATCGCAGTAGAAGCGGATGGTCTTCACGGAGAGCCCCGAGCGGCTGGCCACCTCGCCGATCTTCAGGGGCGGGGCCTGCTCACTTGACTCTCCACCCACTGGAGGCTTCACCGTAGACACTCAACCCCCCTGCCCGTTCTCGATGCGTGCCGTTCTGAGCTCTCTGGTGCTCGTCGCTCTGCTGACCCCAGGGGCCCAGGCCCAGGTGGACCTTCATCAGCACCACCACCAGCCGCTGCTGGCGCCGGCGGGGGCACCGGCAGCGGGCACCGCTCCGGCGGCTGCGGAGGGTGCGGTGCCGGCGGCGCCGATCGATCCCAGCGCCCATCTCCATTCCCACAGCCACGATCTCGGTCCGGCAGGAAGCACCTACGACCTGCGCTGGATCGATGCCATGGCGGTGCACCACACGGGCGCTCTGCGCATGGGCGAGTTCGTGTTCGACATCGGTTCACCGGGGGTGGGATCGCTGGCGAAGGAGATCTGGCGGGACCAGGCCCAGGAGATCAAGGCGATGGGCCAGTGGCGCAAGGCCTGGTACCCCGAGGCACCGATGGCTCCGGTGGCCCTGAGAGCCGGGGGAGATCCCGATGCAATGGCGGATCTGATTCGGATGGGTCCGGCCCAGATCCAGGCGATGCAGATGATCAACACCCCCCCCACCGCCGCTACCCGGGTGACCTGGTTCCTGGAGGGGATGCTCCATCACCATGGCGGGCGCTGCTGATGGCCCATGACGCCCTCGCCAAGAGCAGCAATCCCACCATCCGGCGCCTGGCGCGCACGATCATCGTGGCGCAGCGCCAGGAGATCATCCGCCTGCGCAGGATGCTTCAACACGATGGGCTCAACAAGCCGGCCTACCACCAGTACGACAGCCTGTTTGTGCTCAAGTGAATCACCCACCGTTCTGCCCTGGATGGGATGATGGGTTTCCAGCCTGCAAAAATTGCGCTAACCACGCCGAACCTCATCGGGGCCCGGCATCTTTTTAGGCAAGCCCTCAGCCGAGGGATTGGGAAAACCCTTGCAGCAACTGGCTTGGGGGCATGGCGGAATGGTAGACGCAGCGGACTTAAAATCCGCAGGTCGCAAGACTGTGGGGGTTCAAGTCCCCCTGCCCCCATCGCGATTGCGGTGTCATCCGGTTTGATTCACCATGCGCCATGTGCGGCAGTGGGTGCAGGGGGCCACTGGCTTGCCGTAACCAGGGCCGCGGGGTGGTGGTCACCCTGGCTCGGTGCTGTTGTGCGGAGCCTCTGCGGTTGAATCGGCTGGTCGTTGGCTGGCCGCCATGCCCTCTCTGCAGCTCAGCACGGAAGCCGGCTGCGCTCTGGCGATCGGCCGCTATCCCCGCTTCCGCTACGACGCCCGCGGCGGCGGCGGTCCTGGCGAGCTGGAGGCCCCGGATGGCGAGGGCTGGCAGCCGCTCTCCTTTGCGCCGAATGGCCTCACCATTCCGGCGCTGAACTGGCGCACCACGCGGGTTTTGGGGCTGCCCCTGCCGCCAGGCCTCGCGATCGCCATCGCGCCGCAGCGGCTGGAAGGGCGCTGGCAGGAGGCGAGCGGCGCGGTGGATCTGGACTTTTTGGCGCGGTTTGTGTTCACCGTGGCCGGCCTGTATCAGGCACCGGATCTGATGGTGCACACACGGCTGGGAACCGGGGAGGCACGGGGGCGGCGCCACAGCGCCTTGGGCGTGCCGCTTGATCGCGATGGTCGGGGGGTGCTGGTGGGGATCGCCACGGTGGAGCCCACCGGCGAAGCCTGGCTGGACCGCTTTTTGGGGTTGCCCGATGAGGCGCTGGCGGTGCTGCGCTGCCGGCTGGTGGAGGAGTGAGGGTCTGGGGGAGGACGGTGGAAGGAGGCAAGGGTCTGCCGGTTCTGCTTCCTGTAGGGGCTGAGAGGTTTGGCGCGCTGGAGCGTGTGGCCGTGGCCACGCTGAAGAGGGGCCGCTGCTTCGTGGTGGATCTGCCGGCAATCAGGGGCGCATTCGTCGCGCCGCTCCTGCGGGACCACTCCCCCCTCTAGGACCGTTTCAGGCGCCGGGATCCTCCATGGCCTGCAGCGGTTCGGATGGCGGACATCACCGCGGAAATCCCGCGGGCTTGGCGGCAGGATCCGGCTCAACTCGCGCCGCAGGGCTGCCTTCGGCGATCAGCCGGGAGATCCGCCGCGTCGGCGCCGATCCCTCCGCCCTGATCGAGGTGCTCCATCGCCTGCAGTTGCGCGATGGCCATCTGGCGGCCGCCACGCTCCATCAGGTGGCCCGGGAGCTGCGGCTGCCCCTGAGCCGGGTGTTCGGGGTGGCCAGCTTCTACCACCTGTTCCGCCTCAGCCCGCCACCCCGTCATCGCCTCGCCCTGTGCCACGGCACCGCCTGCTTCGTGAACGGTGCGGAAGATCTGGAGGCGGTTTTGCGGGCGCATTTTGCGGTGGACGATCCGGCTGGCTCGCGCCTGGAGATGTCAGCTTTGCTGCCGGCCCAATCGGCGATGGGATCCGCGGCCCGAGAGGCTGCAGCTTCGATGGTGGGCTGTTCTGGGGTGGGATCCGGGGCGCGAGAGGCGTCCGTCTTGATCGCGGAGCGATCGGCGATTGGATCCGTGGCACTAGCCAGCGATGGGGGGCCGATGGGTTGTGGGGCGGCCCCGTCGATGGCGGCCGTTTCCGGTGTCCGACCGGACGACGATGGAGGGAGCGAACCGGCTCACCGAGGCCTGTCGGAGGGGGCCGGGGGCTGGCGCCTGGAGCGCAGCGGTTGTCTCGGAGCCTGTGGCCACGATCCGGTGCTGCGCCTTGAGGACGGCCCGCTGCTGCGGCTGCCCCTGCGGCCGGGCGTTTCCCTGGTGGAGCGCCTGGCGGCGCTCGGGTTGCCGTTGTTGCCCCAGCTCACGGCTTCGGCGCCATGACCATGCCAGCTGCTGCCATGGAGCCCGGACCGACCCGCCGCCTGCGCTGCTGTGATGCCAGCGCCTGCCGGCATACCGGCGGCATCGCCCTGCGCCAGGCATTGCTGGCGGCGCGGACTGCGGCGGGCTTGGCGGAGGACGCCCTGCCGATTCAGCCTGTGGGCTGCCTGCGCCTGTGCGGCCGGGGGCCCCTGGTGGCCGCCGATGGACCCGCTGGCAGTCGGCTGTGGGGCGGGGTGCCGCCGCATTTGGCTGATCGGCTGGTGGCGGCGGTGCTGGCGGTGGGTGCTGCCGATCCAATTCGAGCACGCGAGCCAGGTCCAGGACCGCTCGACCCGCAAGGCCCCGATGACAACCTCGCGCCCTTCCGCCTCGACCTCAACCATCCCTTCTTCCGCCTCCAGGTGCCGGTGGTGCTGGAGCGTTGCGGCCTGGTGGACCCCGACAGCCTCGAGGATGCCCTGGCCCAGGGCGCCTACGCCCAGCTGCGGCGCTGCGTGCGGCAGCTTGCGCCCGAATCGGTGCGCGTCGAGGTGCGTCGCAGCGGCCTGCGGGGGCGGGGCGGCGCTGGCTATCCCACCGGCCTCAAGTGGGACACGGTGGCCCTGCAGCCCCCGGGCCCGCGCCAGGTGGTGGCCAACGGCGATGAGGGCGACCCCGGCGCCTTCATGGACCGCACCGTGCTGGAGAGCGATCCGCACCGGCTGCTGGAGGGTCTGGCGATCGCCGCCTGGGCCGTGGAGGCGTCGCACGGCACTGTCTACGTGCGGGCGGAGTATCCCCTGGCGATTGCGAGGCTCCGGCGGGCCCTGGGGCAGGTGGAGGCGCGGGGGGGCTTCGGGCCCGCCTTCACGGGCACATCCTGGCCGCTGCGGCTGGAGCTGCGGGTGGGGGCCGGCGCCTACGTGTGCGGCGAGGAAACGGCCCTGTTGCAGTCGATCGAGGGACGGCGGGGCACGCCGCGGCCGCGCCCTCCCTATCCGGCCCAGCGGGGGCTGGGGGGGGCGCCCACCTTGATCAACAACGTGGAGACCCTGGCGGCGATCCCGGCGATCCTGCGGGAGGGCG
>Ga0114976_10000665_pt1 | contig 21514 bp, 12 predicted proteins | sample S_130805_EF_Meta_FD_87319 | JGI IMG/M metagenome (GOLD analysis project Ga0114976, IMG submission 87319) | Freshwater microbial communities from Lake Simoncouche, Canada to study carbon cycling - S_130805_EF_MetaG | ecosystem: Environmental > Aquatic > Freshwater > Lake | place: Lake...
GAGTGCCGACAGCTGCGGCTCACCTACGGCCGGCCGCTGCGGGTCTGGCTGCGGCTCACCCGCGAGCAGCCGATCGAAGAAGAGGTCTATCTCGGCGACGTCCCCATCATGCTCGGGGGCGGCGAGTTCATCATCAACGGTGCCGAGCGGGTGGTGGTGAGCCAGTTGCACCGGTCGCCGGGCATCGACTTCGTGGCCGATACGGAGTCGAGCGACCGCAAGACCCACAACTGCCGGATCATCCCTGAGCGTGGCAGCTGGATCGAGCTCAACGTGTCGAAGAAGGACACGCTCCAGGTGCGGATCGACCAGAGCGGCAAGTTTTCGGCGCTCACGCTGCTGCGGGCGATGGATCCCAAGTACACGTCCGACGCCGAGATCCTCAAACTGTTCTACAAGACCGAGAAGGTGAAGACCGAGGGCGGTCGGTATGTCGTCAAGGTCGAAGGCAAGCTCGCCGTCGACGACATCGTCTATCCCAAGGGCAGCGAGCGGGCCGGCGAGATCATCGTCGATGCCGGCTGCAAGATCACCCACGATCAGGCGGAGCTGATCTGCACGTCGGGCCTCAAGGCCGTCGAGGTGATGCTGGAGCAGAAGGTTCCGCTGATCGTCAACAGCCTCCGCGAGGATGCCGACGAGTCGAAGCGGCGGACCGGCGTGGCGCCGAGCCACGAAGACGCGCTGATCCGCATCTACCAGCGGCTCCGGCCGGGCAACCCGCCGGCGCTCGACAAGGCGAAGGCGCTGTTCGATGAGAAGTTCAAGGACACCAACCGCTACCGGCTGGGCCGCGTCGGCCGCTTCCGCATCAATCGCAAGCTCGGCCTCGACGTGCCCGAGACCGAGATGACGCTGCGGGCGGATGACATGATCGCCGCGATCCGCTACATGCTGCAGCTCAGCGAGGGCGAAGGGGAAGTCGAGGTCGACGACATCGATCACCTCGGCAACCGGCGGCTGCGGACGATCGACGAGCTCGCCAGCGACGAGCTCCGCAAGGGCTTCCTCAAGCTCCGCCGCACCGTCCAGGAGCGGATGAGCCTCAAGGACGTGGCGGAGATGTCGCCTCGCACCCTCATCAATCCCAAGAGCATCTCGGCAGCGATCGAGTATTTCTTCGGCCGCGGCGAGCTCTCCCAGGTGGTCGACCAGACGAATCCGCTGTCGATGCTCACGCACGAGCGGCGGCTGTCCGCGCTCGGCCCTGGCGGTCTGAATCGCAAGCGGGCGGGCTTCGAGGTTCGCGACGTTCACATCTCCCACTACGGCCGGATCTGCCCGATCGAGACGCCGGAAGGCACGAACATCGGCCTGATCTCCAGCCTGGCGATCTACTCCGGCGTCGATTCCTACGGCTTCCTCGTCACGCCCTATCGCAAGGTGTCGAAGTCGAAGCTCACCGACGACGTCGTCTGGCTGCGGGCCGACGAGGAGCACGATGCCCATCTCGCTCCGGCCGATGCCACGGTGGTGGACGGCAAGATCGTGGGCGACACGATCATCGCCCGCTACAAGGGTGACTTCGTGCTGGTGCCGGCGGAGGACATCGAATACATCGACGTCGCCCCCAGCCAGATGGTCGGCGTGTCGGCCGGCCTGATCCCGTTCCTCGAGCACGACGACGCCAATCGCGCCCTGATGGGCTCCAACATGCAGCGGCAGGCCGTGCCGCTCCTGGTGACGGAGCCTCCGGTGGTGGCGACGGGCATGGAACGCGACGTGGCGACCAACTCCGGCCTGCTCGTGCGGGCTGCGAAGAAGGGCACCGTCACCTACGTCGATGCCGAGACCATCGAGGTCACGTCCCCGGGCGGCATGGCTCCCGATGTCTATCCGCTCCGCAAGTACGTGGGCCTCAACGAGCGGACCTGCCAAAACCAGAAGCCGATCGTCACCCTCGGCCAGAAGGTCGAGAAGGGCGAGGTGCTGGCGGACGGGGCGGCGACCTACAAGGGGGAACTTGCCCTCGGTCGCAACGTGCTCGTGGGCTTCATTGCCTGGGACGGCTTCAACTTCGAAGACGCGATCATCATCAGCGAGGAGCTGGTGGAGGACGATGTCTACACCTCGATCCACATCGAGGAATACGACATCGAGATCCGCGACACGAAGCTGGGCCGCGAGGAGTTCACCCGCGACATCCCGAACGTGGGTGAGCGGGCCCTGCACAACCTCGACGAGAGTGGCATCGTTCGCATCGGCACGTACGTGCGGCCCGGTGACATCCTGGTGGGCAAGGTGTCCCCCAAGAGCAAGACGGAACTGACGCCGGAAGAGAAACTGCTCCACGCGATCTTCGGCCGGGCCGGTGAGGACGTGAAGAACGACTCGCTGGAGGTGCCGTCGGGCGTGGAAGGCATCGTCACCGCCACCGAGAAGTTCTCGCGGCAGATGAGCCTCTCCGAGGACGAGCGGCGGGAGTTCCAGAAGCAGCTGAAGGAGGCCGAGAGCGAGGGCAACCTCAAGATCGCCGAGACCTTCGGCGCGATGGTGGCCGAGATGGAGAAGGTGCTGCAGAAGCCCCTCACGGCCGAGGACGGCAGCCCGCTGGTGCGAAACCAGGATCACAAGGTGGTCGCGGAGCGGGCCGTGGCGTTCAAGCCCGACGAGTTCGACATCCGCTCGCCGCAGCGGAAGGCCGACGTCGACAAGATCATCAAGACGATGTGGCCCGCGGTCGAAGAGGCGATCGACGGCAAGGATCGGCGGCTCAACAGCATGAAGCGGGGCGACGAGCTGCGGCCCGGCGTGCTCCAGATGGTGAAGGTCTACGTCGCCGCCAAGCGGGTGATCTCCGTCGGCGACAAGATGGCTGGCCGCCACGGCAACAAGGGTGTGATCGCGAAGATCCTTCCCAAGGAAGAGATGCCGTTCCTGGCCGACGGCACGCCGCTGCAGATCCTGCTCAACCCGCTGGGCGTGCCGAGCCGCATGAACGTGGGCCAGATCCTCGAGACCCATCTCGGCTGGGCCGGGAAGATCCTCGGCTTCCAGGCCATCACCCCGGTGTTCGACGGAGCCAGCGAGGAGGACATCAACAAGGTCCTCGACGACGCCAAGCTCCCGCGGCACGGCAAGGCGCAGCTGTTCGACGGCCGCACCGGCGAGCCGCTCGAGCAGGAAACGACGGTGGGCTACATCTACATGCTGAAGCTTCACCACCTCGTCGATGACAAGGTCCACGCCCGGTCCACCGGCCCCTACTCCCTGATCACCCAGCAGCCGCTCGGTGGCAAGGCGCGGTTCGGCGGCCAGCGGTTCGGGGAGATGGAAGTCTGGGCGCTCGAAGCCTACGGGGCGGCCTACATCCTCCAGGAACTGCTCACCGTGAAGAGCGACGACGTGGAGGGGCGGACGAAGATCTACGAGAGCATGGTCAAGGGGGAGAACACGCTCGAGGCCGGCACGCCCGCCAGCTTCGACGTGCTCACCAACGAGATTCGGGGCCTGGCCCTCAACATGCAACTGGAAAAGCGTCGCGTCTAGATTCACGCGGGCGAAGCCGTCATGGCCTTCGTCCGCAGGGAAGCCGTCCGGCGTCTCGGCGCCCGGCGGCTTTCGGACCGTCAAGCGTCGGGCATCGGAACAGCAGGCATCAGAACCCAAGGTTGATCAGCAGTCGCCTCGACAGGCACCAGGAGAATCTCCCGTGAGCATCGGTGAAGCCACCTACGATCGCGTCAACGACTACTCGGCCGTGAAGATCAGCCTGGCCAGGCCGCACGACATCCGCAGCTGGTCGTTCGGCGAGGTCAAAAAGCCGGAGACGATCAACTACCGCACCTTCCGTCCCGAGAAGGACGGACTGATGTGCGAGAAGATCTTCGGACCGGAAAAGGACTGGGAGTGCTCCTGCGGTAAGTACCGCGGCATGAAGTACAAGGGGATGATCTGCGACCGCTGCGGCGTGAAGGTCACGCACAGCCGCGTGCGCCGCAAGCGGATGGGCCACATCGAGCTCGCCGCTCCCGTCGTGCACATCTGGTTCTTCAAGGCGATGCCGAGCCGCCTCGGCGCCCTGCTCGACATGAAGACGTCGAGCCTCGAGAAGGTGATCTACTTCCAGGATTACGTGGTCCTCGACCCCAAGGACACGCCGCTCAAGAAGCAGCAGCTGCTCACCGAGGAAGAATACCGCCAGGCGCGGACCGATTACGGCGACGGCAGCTTCGAGGCCGAGATGGGAGCGGAGGCGGTCCGCAAGCTCCTGCTGGGGCTCGATCTCGTGACGCTGTCGCGGGAACTCCGCGAGGAGCTCGCCACGACCAACTCGAAGCAGAAGAAGAAGGATCTGGTCAACCGGCTGAAGATCGTGGAGAGCATCCGCGACAGCGAGAACAAGCCCGAGTGGATGGTGCTCGACGTCATCCCCGTGATCCCGCCGGACCTCCGGCCGCTCGTGATGCTCGACAGCGGCAACTTCGCCACCAGCGACCTCAACGACCTGTATCGCCGGATCATCAACCGCAACAACCGCCTCAAGAAGCTCGTCGACCTCAACGCGCCCGAGGTGATCATCCGCAACGAGAAGCGGATGCTGCAGCAGTCGGTCGACGCCCTGTTCGACAACAACCGCTGCAAGCGGCCGGTGCTCGCCTCGAGCAATCGCCCGCTCAAGAGCCTGACCGACATGATCAAGGGCAAGCAGGGCCGGTTCCGCGAGAACCTGCTCGGCAAGCGGGTGGACTATTCGGCCCGGTCGGTGATCGTGGTGGGCCCGAACCTTCGCCTCCACCAGTGCGGCCTCCCCAAGAAGATCGCGTTGGAGCTCTATCAGCCGTTCATCATCCGCCGGCTCAAGGAACTCGGCCATGCCGACACCATCAAGAGCGCCAAGAAGATGCTCGAGCGGAAGGACGCGGAGGTCTGGGACATCCTCGAGGAGGTGATCCGCAATCACCCCGTGCTGCTCAACCGGGCGCCGACGCTGCATCGCATGGGCATCCAGGCCTTCGAGCCGGTGCTTGTCGAGGGCAACGCCATCAAGCTGCATCCGCTGGTCTGCAAGGGCTTCAACGCCGACTTCGACGGTGACCAGATGGCCGTCCACCTGCCGCTCTCGATCGAGGCCCAGGTCGAGGCGCACACCCTGATGCTGGCGACCAACAACATCTTCAGCCCCGCCAACGGCGCGCCGATCATCTCGCCGTCGCAGGACGTGGTGATGGGGTGCTACTACCTCACGATGGCCATTCCGGGCCGCAAGGGCGAGGGGATGGTGTTCAAGGACTTCGCCGAGGTGGAGATCGCCCACTCGCTGCGGAAGGTCGACACCCACGCGAAGATCAAGGTGAAGCTGCCCGCGAAGCGGCGGCTCAAGACCGACGTCGAGGCGCTGGGCAAGCCGGGGGCGGTGATCGAGACCACGGCGGGCCGCGTGCTGTTCAACTCGACCCTGCCCGAAGGGATGCTCTTCTACAACATCCCGATGCGGTCGAGCGAGCTGGCACGTGTGATCTCCGACTGCTACCAGACCCTCGGCCGGCGGAAGACGATCGACCTGCTCGACGACATGAACCGCGTTGGCTTCGGCTGGAGCACGAAGAGCGGCCTGTCGTTCGCGACCGACGACCTGATCACCCCCATGAGCAAGACGCGGATCATCGGCGATGCCGAGAAGGAGGTGATGAAGATCCTCAAGCGCTACCAGAAGGGCGTGATCACCGACGGCGAGCGCTACAACTCGGTGCTCGATGCCTGGACGCACGCCCGCGAGCAGATCACGAAGGAGATGATGACGGAGCTCGAGCAGGATACGGATACGAAGCCCACCCGGCGCCCCGGCTACGTCAACCCGATCCACCTCATGGCCCATTCGGGTGCCCGAGGCGGCGTCGAGCAGATTCGCCAACTGGCGGGCATGCGCGGGCTGATGGCCAAGCCGTCGGGCAAGATCATCGAGACGCCGATCAAGGCGAACTTCCGCGAAGGCCTGACGGTGCTGGAGTATTTCAGCTCGACCCACGGTGCCCGCAAGGGTCTGGCCGACACGGCTCTCAAGACCGCCGACTCGGGATACCTCACCCGCAAGCTGGCCGACGTCGCCCAGAACGTGGTCGTGACCATGCACGACTGCGGTACCACCCAGGGGATCACGAAGGGGGTGATCTACCGCGGCGAGAAGGTGGAAGTCAGCCTCGCCGACGGCATCCGCGGACGGGTCAGCCGATCCGACATCCGCAATCCCATCAGCGACGAGGTGATCGTCCGGGAAGACGAACTCATCACGCCGAAGACGGCCCGGCAGGTCGAGGAGCTCGGCCTGGAGAAGATCCAGGTCCGCAGCCCGCTCACCTGCGAGGCCCCGCTGGGTGTCTGCCGACTCTGCTACGGCATGGATCTCTCGACGGGTTCGCTCGTCGAGGAGGGCATGGCGGTGGGCATCATCGCCGCCCAGAGCATCGGTGAGCCGGGCACCCAGCTGACGATGCGGACCTTCCACATCGGCGGCGTGGGGCAGCGTGCCATCGAGGAGAGCGAGAGCAAGGCGAAGCGAGCCGGCACCGTGAAGTTCACGCGGCTCCGCACCGTCACCAACGAGCAGGGCGAGGCCGTCGTGCTGGCCCGCAATGGCGAGATCGCCATCGTCGACGCCAAGGGCCGGGAACTCGAGAAGTTCGAGATTCCCGCGGGCGCGATCCTCAAGGTGAAGGACGACGAGGAGGTCAAGGCGGGCACCGTGCTCGTGCAGTGGGATCCGCACTCGATCCCGATCCTGTCGGAAGTGGCGGGCAAGGTCCGCTACGAGGACGTGATCGAGAACGAGACGCTCCGCATCGAGAAGGACCCGAGCGGCCACTTGCGGCGGATGATCATGGAGCACAAGGGTGTGTATCACCCGCAGGTGGTGCTCGAGGACGAGTCGGGCAAGATCCTCGACTTCTGCTATCTGCCGGAAAAAGCCTACATCGAGGTGTCGCCGGGCGAGATGGTGGCCGCCGGCCACATCCTCGCCAAGACGCCGCGTGAGGCGTCGGGCACGCAGGACATCACCGGCGGTCTGCCGCGGGTCACGGAGATCTTCGAGGCCCGCAAGCCGAAGGATCCCGCGATCATGGCGGAGATTGACGGCAAGGTGGAACTCCTCGGCGAGAAGCGCCGCGGCAAGCGGACGATCGTCGTCAAGAACGAGAGCGGCATCGAGCGCGAGCACTTGGTGACGCACGGCAAGCACCTTCGGGTGCATGCCGGCGACATCGTCAAGGCGGGCGAAGCGCTCGTGGACGGGCCGCTGGTGCCGCACGACATCCTGCGGATCTCGGGCGAGGAGGCGGTGCAGCAGTATCTCACCCGCGAGATCCAGAACGTCTATCGCAGCCAGCGGGTGGACATCGACGACAAGCACATCGAAATCATCGTGTCGCAGATGCTGCGCAAGGTGAAGATCGAGACCGTTGGCGACACCACGCTCCTGCCGGGCAGCGTGATGGACAAGTTCGAGTTCCGGGCGGCGAACGACCGGATCGCCGACTGCGTGCGGATCACCGACAAGGGCGACAGCGAGTTCGAGGTGGGCACGATCGTGCCCAAGGACGTGCTCGCCCAGGCGAATGCGCAGATCGAGACGCTCGGTGGGGCGTCCGCCAAGGGGGCGAAGCCCAAGCCGGCGACGGCCAGCACCCAGCTGCTCGGGATCACGAAGGCGAGCGTTCAGAGTTCGAGCTTCATCTCCGCGGCCAGCTTCCAGGAGACCACCAAGGTCCTGACCGAGGCAGCCCTCGCCGGAAAGACCGACAACCTGGTCGGCCTCAAGGAGAACGTGATCCTCGGGCACTTGATCCCGGCGGGTACGGGCTTCAACACGTTCCAGTCTGCCGAGGTCCGGGTGCGGCCCGAGGCACTGGAGTCGCTACGGATGGACCGCGAGAACGTGCTGGCCCGCCAGTTCCCGCTCTTGGAGGCAGCCGCTTCCGCCGATGCGGCCGCCGAAGGGGCTGCCGCCCCGGCAGACGGCGGGGTGGCCACCCTGGACGCGAGCGGCGACGAGTAACCCTCCGCCCCGGTCAGCCGATCGCTCCCCTGCGGGCGTGGCCAGTGGCGAACAGCCCGGCCACGCCCGTCGTCATATTCGGCGCCGCCGTCACGACCGGGCCGCGGGGCTTTTTGCGGCCCTGCCGATGTCGAAGTAGTGTCGAGGCAGGAAGGGTCTCACCATCCACCGCGACACCACCATGACACGCCACCTCCGCCAGTCCGTGCTGCTCGTCATCGTCGCCTGGGCCTCCACCGCCTGCGGCCAGGCGGACCCGTACAACCCGTACGCCGAGGCCCACGCCGCCCCGCCCCCGCTCGCGGCCGACGGCACGATCCACTGGGGCACGTTCTACAAGTCGGCGAAGATTCAGCAGGCCTACGAGCGGCTCTGGAACCTCGGCGCCTGCCGCGGCTCGAACAAGGCGATCACCGTGCCGGTGGCCGAGAACAAGCTGGTGATCGACCGCCTTCCCGAGGCCGAGTTCAAGGGGATCGTGCGGGGCGTGGTGGGCCAGGTTGCCGGCGGCGTCGTCGCCTTCGACGAGAACTCCGCGACGGCGGGCCGCGGCGAACCGTTGATCGCCCAGTTGCATCCGGCGGGAGTGACCAGGTTCAAGGTCGTGGGGCAGGTGCCTGCGTCGGTGCTGGTGCCGGGCATGGTGGTCCGGCTCCGCGCCGAGGTCGACGGCAAGGGCCGCGGCGTCCAGCCGGTCTCGAAGCTCGAGATCGTGACGCCGCCGGAGGGCTTCGTCCCGGATGCCGTCCGGCCGGATCAGGTCGACACGATCGTGGGAACGGTCGTGAGCATCCGCAAGGGCATCATGAGCCTGCGGGTCGATGCCGGCACGCTGCGACGCATCACGCTCGAGGTGGATCCAGCGGCCATCGCGACGATCGACGCAGCCCGTCTCGACCTCGTCGCATCGGGCGACGAGATCGAGGTCAAGGGCCGCCTCTGGACCGGCGACGGGGCGCTGGGGGCGGGCACGATCTTCGTCTCCGACGTGGTCGTGGCGAAGCGCACGCTGCCGGAAGCTGCCGCGAGCCAGCCGGGATCGCGGACGGTCGGGGCCCGCTGAGCCGCCCCGTGGGGCGGCTGGTGGAACCGGGGCCACACCGCCCGTAGAGTGACGCGGCGGGCCGGAGCGCCGGCCCGCGCCGTGCTCCCCCTCGCGAATGTTCCCATGGCGACGCGCACCGTTCGGGCAAATCAGCCGCAGCCGCTCGCGCGCGTCGCCCGGGGCCTGCTGCGCCGGCGGCTGAGCGCCGTGGGCCGGGCGGTTGCCGCGGTCTCGGCGGCGAATGCCGGTGCGGCGGCCGTGCACCGGCTGCGTGTTTCCACGCGACGCGCGACCGCCGCGATCATCGTCTTTCGCCCGCTCATCCCGCGCCGGCAGCGCCGCTGGTTCAAGAAGGCCCTGCGGCGGATTCGTCGGGCGGCCGGGGAGGCCCGCGATCTCGACGTGCTCGTTGCCCGCGGCCGCGGAGCCGCGTCCGCCGTCCGGGCCGGCGACGCGTCTCGAAGGCTTGCCGAGCTGCTGGCGGCCCGCCGGCCGGAGACGAGACGCCGGCTCCATAGCGGCCTGGCCGAACTGCCCATGCACGCCTGGGAGGGCGAGACGGCGGCGACCGTGGCCGCGGTCGCTTCGCGGGCGCCGGCTGAGACGGTCGCCTCGTTCGCGAGTCGCCGGGCGCGGCGGCTCGTCGGCCGATTCCTTGCCCGGCTCGACCGGCCGCTCCGCCAGGGTCGAGCGATCCATCGGCTGCGGATCGAGACGAAGAAACTCCGCTACGCGCTGGAGGCGATCGCCGAGATCGGGACGCCTGCCGCCACCTCCAGCGCCGATCGTCCGCTCCACCGCCTGCAGGATCGGCTCGGCGAGTACACCGACCGCGCCGCCGCCGCCGACCGGCTCGGCCGCTGGGCGCGGCGGGAGCAGAAAGGCTGCGCTCGCCGCACGCTCCTGGCCGCCCGCGGCCAGGAGGCGCTCGCGGCGAAGCGGGTTCGTCGCGCGTGTGGCCGCTGGTGGACACCGTCGCGCCGCGCCGGGGTCGCGCGCACGCTCGAGCGGATGCTCGGAGGCCTGCCCGAATGACCGCGGCCCGAGACGACCGCCGGCCGGCTACGACCAGGTCGCGTTGGCCATGGCTCTGGCTGCTCCCGTTGCTGCTTGCATTCGCCGTGTGGCTCGCCGGCCGGCCGCGCGGCCCCGCCGCGCCCGCGCCGGGACCGTTCCGCCCGACGGTCGCCGGGAATGCCGCTCCAGGGGAGCCTCCCCCCGGGATGGCCTGGGTGCCGGCCGGTGAGTTTTCCATGGGCTGCGGCGACCCCCGCGGCCTGCCCTTCGGCGGCACTGACCCGATGGTCGATGCGCGACCCATCCATCAGGTGAGGGTGGACGGCTTCTGGATGGACGTGCACGAGGTCACGAATGACCAGTTCGCCGCCTTCGTGGAGGCGACGGGCTATGTGACCGTCGCCGAGCGGCCGCCCCGGGCCGAGGATTTCCCCGGGGCGCCCCCCGAAAACCTCGTCGCCGGGTCGATCGTCTTCACGCCGCCCGCCGACGACGTGCCGCTCCGCGACGCCACCGGCATGGCGCACCTCCGCTGGTGGGCGTATGTGCCGGGAGCCTGCTGGCGCCACCCGCAGGGGCCGGAGAGCGACCTCAGCGGCAAGGGCAGCGAACCCGTGGTCCATGTCGCCTACGAGGATGCCGAGGCCTACGCGGCATGGGCCGGCAAACGACTGCCCACGGAGGCGGAGTGGGAGGTGGCGGCACGCGGGGGTCGTGCCGGTGCGACCTATCCATGGGGCGACGAGTTCCGGCCGGGCGGCCGCTGGATGGCAAACACCTGGCAGGGGCGGTTTCCCGGGGAGAATACGGCGGAGGACGGCTTCCCCGGCATCGCGCCGGTGGGCCGCTATCCCGCGAATCCCTTTGGCCTCCACGACATGGCGGGAAACGTCTGGGAATGGTGCAGCGACTGGTACCGCCCCGACACCTATGCCCGCGATGCCGTTGCGGGCGTGGCGGGGAATCCCCGGGGGCCATCCGACAGCCATGACCCTGCCGAGCCGGGCCAGCCGAAGCGGGTCCAGCGGGGGGGGTCGTACCTGTGCAGCGACCAATACTGCTCCCGCTACATCGTCGGCACCCGCGGTAAGGGAGAGGTGTCGAGCGGCACCAACCACTGCGGTTTTCGCTGCGTGAAGCCCGCCCGCTGACGCGTTCGATGGCCTCAGCCCTTGTTGGCCATCAGGCGGTGAAGGTCGGCGAGTGACCGCGTGTTCGCGACGTCTCCCTTCTCGAGACCGGCACGCCGCGCCTGGAGCACGCCGCAGCGCATGACGTCGAGCCCACGGGTCGAATGGGCATCGGTCGAGATGACCAGCCGCACGCCGGCCTTGCGGGCGGCGGCCGCGTGGCGGTCATCGAGGTCGAGCCGCCAGGGGTTCGCGTTGATCTCCAGGAACGTGCCGGTGCGGGCGGCGGCCTCGATCACGGCCGCCATGTCGACGTCGTAGGCCGGCCGCCGGTTGATCAGCCGCCCGGTGGGATGGCCGATCACCCGGACGAACGGATGCTCGATCGCCTCGAGGATCCGGGCGGTGATCCGATCGCGGGGCTGCTGCTGGCCGTAGTGGAGGCTGGCCACCACCCAGTCGGCTCGGGCGAGGACCTCGTCGGGCAGGTCGAGCCCGCCCTTCTCGAGCATGTCGACCTCGATTCCCTTGAGCACGGTGATCGCCGGCTTCCCGTCGGCGGCGAGTGACTCGTTGAGGCGGTCGATCTCGTCCCACTGCCTCAGCAACCGGCCGCGGTCGAGGCCGCGGGCCATGGTCACCCGCTGGCCGTGGTCGGTGATGGCGATGTATTCCAGGCCGCGATCGATCGCCGCCCGCACCATGTCGGCGAGCGTGTCCTCGCCGTCGGTCGCGGTCGTGTGCATGTGGAGGTCGCCGCGGATGTCGGTCAGGCCGACGAGTTCGGGCAGCCGACCCCGCGCGGCCTGCTCGATCTCGTCGCCGCCTTCCCGGAGCTCGGGTGGGATCCAGGCCAGTCCCACCGCCTCGTAGACTTCGGCCTCGGAGCGGCCTGCGAGGGCGGTGCCACGGCTGGCCGCGCCCGACTCGTCGAGCCGATAGACGCCATACTCGTTGATCGTCAGGCCGCGGTCCCGCGCCCGCGAGCGGAGCTTCACGTTGTGCTCCTTGGAGCCGGTGAAGTACTGGAGTGCCGCCCCGAATGACTCCTCGGCCACCACGCGGACGTCGATCTGCATCTCCCGCGGCCCGCGGATGCTCGCCTTCGTCTCGCCCCGCTGCAGCACCGCGGCCTTGCCCGGCCAGCGTTCGAGATGGTCCATCACGGCGCCGGCGGTGAGGCTGTCGATCACAAGGTCGAGATCACCGACCGTCTCGCGGCCCCGCCGCCAGCTTCCCGCTCCCTCGACCTGCCGGGCCTGCGGGCATTGCCGCATCCACGCCACGATGTCTTGGACGATCTCGTCGGCGTCGTTCCAGAGCATCCGCGCGTGGGCTGGGTCCTTGGCGAAGGCGATGTTGTCGAGGATCGCGGCCTGCGTCTTCGCGCCGAAGCCCTTCACCCCCTCGACCCGCTGCTCCCGACAGGCCTGCTCCAGGGCTTCGAGCGAGTCGATCGCCAGCGCCTCGACGAGGAGCTTCACCCTCTTCGGTCCCAGCCCGGGAACCCGCATCAGCTCGAACGCGGCCGCCGGCACCTGGCGCTCGAGTTCCTCGAGCAGCGGCAGCCTGCCGGTGTCGAGGAGCTGCTCGATCTTGCCGCCAAGATCGGCGCCGATTCCCTCGAGGTCGGTGAGCGACCGATCGGCATCCGCGCGGACTGCCGCCAGGGGTTCGGTCAGGCCGCCGATCGTGTGGGCCGCGGTGCGGTAGGCGCGCACGCGGAAGACGTTGCCGCCCTGATACTCGAGCAGGTCGGCGACGTGGTCGAAGACAGCGGCGATCTCGGAGTTCGTCACGGTGCCGGATCACTCCCTGAACCAGGCGGGCATGGGACGCCCTGGTCAGGGGAAGTGTCAGCGGAACGGCCGGTGGCGGCAAGCGCCGCTGCCAGGCCCCGCGGTCACTGCTGGAGTCGAGCCGGCAGCGCGGCGGTCGGATACCCGGGGCGGCGTCCGCCGGGGAGCGGATCGAGCATGGCCGGCTGCCACGAGGTGGTGTGGCTCGTCGGTTCGAGGAGCCGCGGGAAGGCGTTCGTCGAGGCCTTGGGGCCCTGACCGGGAAGGACGGGCATGCCGAGGGGCTGAGCCATCGGAGCCGAGCCGGCGGCCGGCGCCGCCGTGCCGGGGAGGGGCATGCCGTTCGTGCCGGTGCCGGGCTGGGGCCAGGGGGTCGTGAGGGCGGGAGCCGGAGTCGCGAACGGCGACACGGCCGGCGTGGTGGAGCCTGTCGCCGCCGGAGCCGCCGCCTTCGGCAACTCGGGGATCGGCTTCAGCGAGGGCGTCGGGGCCACAGTCGGGGCCGGGGTGAGGGTCGGCGGCTGCGTGGGCTGGGGCTGGAGGCCGGCCTGCGGCTGCATGGGTACCGCATACGCGTTCTGGGGTGTGATCGGCTGCTGGTAGGTCTGAGGCACCGAAGCCGGAGGCAATGCGGGCTGCGAGCCGGGAACGAGCTGCTGGGGGATGTCGGCGCCAGCGGCACCCCACGCCTGTGGCGTCGTCTGGACCGGGGCCGCGAACGGGCTGGCCGCGGGGGCGGCGACGGGCGGCGCCATCCCCGGACCGGCCACCATGGGTGCGGCCATGCCCGGCTGTGCAGCCGGGTAGCCGCCGGGATAGCCGGGCTGCATCTGCACGTACTTCGTGGTGGTCACGGCGCGGTACTGCGTCACGGGCACATTCACGGCCTGCTGGACGTACTGGGTGACCGGCTGCATGCACTCGCGAGTGCAGCCCGTGCACGGATCGACCTCGCACGAGGGCTTGTAGGTGGTGACTGGCACGTTCTGGTACTGGGTGCGATAGGTGGTCTCGGGCACGTAGCTCGTCTGCTGCACGGGCACCATCACCGGCGGTGGCGGTGCGGCGATCGGTGCGGCCATCGGCGCGACCATCGGCGCCGCCACCGGGGCGACCGCGTACACCGGCGGCTTCCGGAAGCACGCGCCGCAGCCGGCGAACAGATCGTTGAAGCAGCATTGCGCCCGGGCATCGAGGCTGCCCACGCACTGGCACACGACGGCAGCCACGAGGGCCACGGACATTCGACGCATCGTCATCGCACGTTCCTCCGCTGGCCGCCGCTCCGGGAAAAAGCCCACGGAACCGGCGGCAACACGCAAGCGTAGGTTGCGCGGTCGGCGCGACGTGAAGAAAAAAAGCCAGGGGGAGGATGAATTTGGCTTCGTCGCCCCGTACGACCGGTGCCGCCGGCACCACCGCCACAGCCGGCCCCGCTCGCGGTCGAGGGCCGCGGTCAGCGGTTCACGGGTCGGTGGTGGCGCGGGAGGGACGCCGTTCCTCGAACCGGTCGTAGAGGGCTGCCAACGCGTCGCGGACGTTTCCGCCATGGTGCCGGAAGGCAGCTTCGATGTCGACGGATCCGATCGCACCGCCGTGAGCGGGAAGCCGCTCGACGATCGCGGCGACGGTCGCCGAGGAGGACTCGCAGCGGGCGAGCACCGGGAGCCCGCTCGGTCGATGGGCCGTCGCGATCACCCCTGCCCCGCGCCACCGGGCGAGGGCGGTGATCAGGAGGCCGCAGCCCCAGGGGAGCTGCTCCCAGCCATCCACCGCGACGAGCTGGCCTCGACGGGCTGCCGCCAGGGCCGCGACCGCCCGCCGCGCGTCGGCCCACGAGCGGATCTGGATGAACGACGCCGGACGCCCCGCTGCGGTCGCGGCGGCGAGCAGCGCCCGAACCAGGGTGGTTTTCCCGCGGCCGTGCTGGCCCTCGATCACCCAGCAGCCGGGGCGGACGCGGTCCAGCAGCGGGCCGACCGCCAGCGGCCGGCCCCGCTCGTCGAGGGGGGGCAGCACTCCCGGCCTCGTATAGCGGCTCGCGAAGGGATTGGCCGGGATCTCCCTCGGCTCCGCCTGCCGCGCCGCGTGTCCGCTGCCGCCGGGGGTCATGGCGTCGCCTGCCGCGGACGGGCGGGGGGCAGGCCACCGACCGTGAACTCGTGCTCCGAGACATAGTCGCGGCCGCTCTCGAAGAAGAATCGGACCCGCGCGCACCACCGGATCTTCACCACCACGCCCTCGTAGGAGAGCGGGCTCCGCGGCAGCCGGCAGGAGAACTGGCCCATGGGGGCGGTGGGCGGCATCCGTTCGGCGGCAACGATTCGCTCGAAGAAGTGCACGCCGAGATCCTCTTCGCCCTTGCCTTCGGTGAACCAGAGGACGGAGTGCTCGAGCGCCCGCGGCGGCTCGTCGTCGAGCCCTTCCACCTCGTAGCGGACCTCGAGCGGATCGAGTGGGTCGTAGTGCCGGTCAGCGTGGGAGAACAGGGCGACCACGCGGGGTGCGGCACGAAAACTCTCGGGCACGGTGCTCATGCCGGGACCTCCCGCCGCCGGCCGCCCTGGTCCGCCGGCGGTTCGACGGGAAAGACCACGAGCGGGAAGGTGCGGACGAACGCCGGCCAGCCAGCGGGCTGGCCGTGCACCGCGATGCTCCAGCGGACCGCGTTGTGCTCGGAGGCGAATGAGTGCATGGCATCGGCTGGAATCGCGAACGACTCCCGGGCCTCGAAGCGGGCGCCGGGCGCGAGCTGCAGGTCTCCCCAGGTGCGGATGTCGCGGGCCCAGACGGTGGTCCGGTCGGTGCGGGTGTCGGTGCCCTGCGTGAACGTCGCCTGCTCCTCCAGCGTGAGGGTCAGCCGCAGTGATTCAAACGTGCCCGAGCCGCCCTGGGCGAGCATCACCTCGTACGTCCCTCCGGGACGGAGCGGCTGGGCGGAGATCTCGAGCTGCGTGGGGCCGACGGCCGTCGCCAGGAGCCCCCGCCGGATGAACAGCGCGAGGCTTGCGATCCCGACGGCGGCGAAGGGCACGAGGAGCGCGAGAAGCAGCCAGTCAACCTTCCCGCCGAGGAGGTCGATACCGGCGCCGACGCCGAGCACCGCCAGGATCGTGTTCCAGAGGAAGGCGAACAGCCCGAAGCCGAGGAGCGTCCAGTTCTCGGGGCTCTCGATGGGCAGCCGGTAGGCGAGAACGGTGCCCGGGGAGTTGATGAGGTCATCGCAGGCGGGCACCCCGGGGTGGTCGGCTGCCTGCCGTGGGCCGGCGGCGAGCGGGTCGAGGATCTCGGAAAACCGCGAGGGCACGGCGCACCGTTCCTCCGACCGGCCCCAGCGGCGGATCGCGCGGGCCAGCCCCATGCCACCGAAGGAGATCAGCGCCCCGGGCAGGAGCAGCGTCAGCAACCACGTCCACCAGTCGTAGCCCCGCTTCAACACGACCGTGGTGGGCGCGGCGGGGTCGTACCATCCAGGCACGGTGTCGCCGAGCTTCCAGCCGGAGAGCGCCGCGATCGCCCGCCCACGGTCGCTCGTGGTCGTGCTCCGCGCGGGCGTGCTCCACGACTCCATCGGCCGCCCTGCCACGTCGTAGCGGACGCGGAGGCACGGCTGCCACGTCGAGGCACCGCGGCGGTCGGTGGCACTGGTCCGCCGTGCCAGGCCCTTGCCCAGCACGGTGCAGTCGGTCGCCAGGAAGTGCTGGTTGATCCGCCATTCCGGGACGGCCACCCCGGAGAGCAGCAGTCCGCCGAAGACGATCCCGGCGGTGAGCAAGGCCGCGTGAAATGCCGCGTCGCCGAGCGAAGCCCAGGCCTGCGAGCCGGTCCGGCGATGGCCGCGCTTCTTGCCGAAAAACCGCGGAAATCTCACGAGCGCACTCCTCGCCGCCTCGGCGGGAGCCGGTCAGGAGCAGCGGGCCGCCGCCTCCGGCTGCCGTTCGGCCAGCTCGCCCGACGAAGTCTGGGCCCGAAAAAACCCGATCTTTTCCAGGGCCTTGAAGACCTCTTCGAGGGTTTTCTCACCGAAGTTCGAGATTGAGAGCAAGTCGGCACGCGTGCAGTTGAGCAGGTCGTGGACGGTGAAGATCCCCTTCTCCTCCAGGCAGTTCGTGGTGCGGACGGAGAGGCCGATCTCGGCCGTGCTCATCTCGAGCTTTTCGGCCATCTCGTCGGACTGCATCAGGTTCTTGTATGGCACTCGCGGCATGGGGTCCCTCCCGTGCGAATCGAGGTAGTGGGTAACGCCAAGGGCATGTGCCCGGGCGAACGACCCATGAATATACTGCATCTGGCCGAAAACCGGCTACGTCGGTCCGGCGAGACGCGCCGCGCCGGGTTCACCCTCCGCCAGGTTTCGCGGTTCCCAGCCGTGCCAGCGCCATCCTTTTCCTCCCTCAACGAGTCTCAGCAACGCGCTGCGAGCCACGTCGAGGGTCCGCTGCTGGTGCTAGCAGGCCCTGGTAGCGGCAAGACCCGCGTGGTCACCCACCGGATCGCCCACCTGATCGCCGAGGGTGTGCCGCCCGAACGGATCGTCGCCCTCACCTTCACCAACAAGGCGGCCGATGAGATGCGCCGCCGGGTGGCCGAGATGGTGGGGCCGCAGCCGGTCGAGATGGGCACCTTCCACCGTTTCGCAGCCCGGCTGATTCGTCGCCACGCCCGTCTCGTCGGCCTCACGAGCGACTACTCGATCCTCGATCCCGACGACGCCGCCGCCACGCTCAAGCGGGCCGTGAAGTCGCTCGGTCTGGCCGCCACCCACACGCCGGTCGATCGCATCGCCGGGGTCATCTCCCGCGCCAAGAACGACCTGCTCACGCCGAGCACGTTCGAGCCGCGGTGGGGGAAGCCGGTGGACGACGTGGCGCTCCGGGTCTGGCCCGTCTACCAGCAGATGCTCGTGCGGGCCAACGCGGTGGACTTCGACGACCTGCTCGTGCACGTGGCCACCATCCTGGCCGAGAATCCCGAGCTCCGCCGCGAGCTGGATGCGCGGCACCGGTTCATCCTCGTGGACGAGTACCAAGACACCAACGCCGTGCAATACGCGATCCTCCGCGGCCTGTCGATCGATCACCCCCACCTCGCCGTCACCGGCGATCCTGATCAGGCGATCTACGGCTGGCGCGGGGCGAGCATCCGCAACATCCTGGAGTTCGAACGGGACTATCCGGCGGCCGCGGTGGTCAAGCTCGAAGACAACTACCGGAGCACGGCGAACATCCTGGGCACGGCCGATCGGCTGATCGCCCACAACGCGCGGCGGAAGCCGAAGCGGCTCGTCACCACGGCCGGCCCCGGCGCGCCGGTGAGGATCGTGCTCGACGGCTCGGGGCTCGAGGAGGCGGAGCGGATCGCGACGGAGATCCTCGGTGCCGTGCTCGCGGGCCGGCGGTCGCCGCGCGACTTTGCGATCCTCTTCCGGGCGAACGCCCTGTCGCGTTCCTTCGAGCTCGCGCTGCGAACCAAGGGGGTGCCCTACCAGCTCGTCCGCGGCCTCGAGTTCTTCAAGCGGCGCGAGATCCGCGACGTGGTCGCCTGGCTGCGGCTGCTTCGCAATCCCCGCGACGATGAGGCCCTGCTCCGCGTGGTCAATGTGCCCCCGCGCGGCATCGGCCGCCAGTCGCTCGACCGGCTTGCGGCCTGGGCGGAGGACCACGGCGCGACGCGGCTCGACGCGGTGGCCAACGCCGCGGCGATTTCCGGCATGCCGAAGCGGGCGGTGACGGCCTTCGCCGGATTCGCCCGGCTCGTCGCCGAGCTGACGGCCGCGGCCGCCCGCGAGTCGTCGGTTGCCGCCATCCTGGAGATGGTGCTCGAACGGACGGGCTATCGCGCGATGCTCGCCGACGAGCAGGATGAGGACGACGAGGGGCAGGACCGCCTCTCCAACGTCGAGGAACTCGTGACCGCGGCGCGGCAGTTCGACGATTCGTTCGCGGCGGGCGCCGCCGACGCCGCGGCGATCGATGCGCTCGGTGGGTTTCTCGAGACCACGGCCCTCGTCGGCGATGCCGACGCCTGGGATGCCACGGCTGACCGCGTGGCGTTGATGACGCTGCACGCCGCCAAGGGGCTCGAGTTTCCGGTCGTCTACCTGGTGGCGATGGAGGACGGCATTCTCCCGCATGAGCGGAGCCTCGACCGCCCGGAACACCTCGAGGAGGAGCGGCGGCTGGTGTTCGTGGGGATCACGCGCGGTCGCGAGGAGGTCCATGCCAGCTGTGCCCGCATGCGCGACTACCGCGGGACGCGGCGGATCTCCGCCCCGAGCCTGTTCCTCGCGGAAATGCAGGGATCCGAGACGGAGGTGGTGGGCACGGAAGCTCCCCCCGACGCCGACTTCGACCCCTTCGGCGCGGCGGCGGCACGGCAGGCCGACGAGTTCGACGACCTCGTGCAGGATGCTCCGCGGGCGAGGGCGTCGGTCGCGCGCCGCGATGGCCTGACGATCGATCTCGAAGACTCGCAGGACGACACGCCGCCGCCCCCGCCACCGCGGCGGCGGCGGGGCTTCGAGGCGGCGATCGAACGGGCCGCCGATCTGGCGCAGCGGATGGCGGGCGAGGGAAAGCCACGACGCGACTACGCACAGGGCCAGCGGGTGCGGCACGGGGAGTATGGAGAGGGCGTGATCGCCGGCATCAGCGGCAGTGGTCCGCGGTCGATCGGCACCGTGATCTTCGACGGCCCTGCCGGGACGCGCAAGTTCATCCTCGGCCACGGCGCGCTCGAACCGGTCGGAGAGTAGCGGGCCAGCCACCCCGCAGCGCCGAGATTGTCCCCCGCCGCCGCAGGTTCGAAAGTGGCCGCAGGTTCGAAAGTGGCCGCAGGTTTTCAACCTGCGGGATCTCCGCGAAACGCCGCCCGCTCCGGGCGGCCTACCCCTGCCCGTGGGCTCGCCACCACGCCACCGTGGCCTCGAGGCCGGCATCGAAGTCCTGCTTCGGCGTCCAGCCCAGCAGCGACTTCGCCCGTGAGATGTCGAGGCCTCGGCGGGGCTGTCCGTCGGGCTTCGTCGTGTCCCAGACGATCCGCCCCCGGTAGTCGCAGGCGGCCGCGATCTTCGTCACCAGATCGCGAATCGCGATCTCGACGCCGCCACCGAGGTTGATCGGCACCGGCTCGTCCATCACCTCGGCGGCCCGCACGATCCCCTCCGCGGCGTCGTCCACGTAGAGAAACTCGCGCGTGGCCGATCCGGTGCCCCAGCAGACCACCTCGGGGGCGCTTGCCAACCGGGCCTCCTCGCACTTGCGGATCAGCGCCGGAATCACGTGGCTCGACGCCGGATCGAAGTTGTCGGCAGGGCCGTAGAGGTTCACCGGCAGGGCCACGGCGCTGGCGAGGCCATACTCGCGGCGGTAGCCGTCGAGCATTACGAAGATCGCCTTCTTGGCCACGCCGTACGGCGCGTTGGTCTCCTCCGGATACCCATTCCAGAGGTCGTCCTCGCGGAAGGGCACGGGGCAGTGCTTCGGGTAGGCGCAGACAGTGCCGGTGTGGACAAACTTCTTCAGGCCGACGCGGCGGGCGTGCTCGACGAGGTGCAGGCCCATCGCCATGTTGGCGTAGAAGAATCGCCCGGGGTGGTTCATGTTGGCCCCGATGCCCCCCACCTCCGCCGCGAGGTGGATCACGACGTCGGGTCGGGCCGCCTCGTAGAGGCGGGCCACATCGGCCTCGACCGTGAGGTCGAAGTCGCGCCGCCGGGGCACCGTGATGTTGCTCTCGGGAACGCCCCGCTCGCGGAGGACGCGGGTGACGGCCTTGCCAAGGAACCCGGCGCCGCCGGTGACGACGATCCGCTGACTCGCGAGGGGCATCATGGTTTGGGTCGGGATCACGCGTGCGGGTCAGCGGTTGGGCAGTGCCGAGTCGTGCCCGGCGGCGATCAGCACCTGTTCCTTGCGGGCGAGATCGAGGTCGGAATCGACCATCAGGTCGATCAGCCCGTCGAACGACACCCGCGGCGTCCAGCCCAGCTTCCGCCGGGCCTTCTGCGAGGTCCCGAGGAGGAGATCGACCTCCGCCGGCCGGAAGTACCGCGAGTCGATCTCCACGAAGTCGCGGTAGTCCATCCCGAGCCGGCCGAACACCTTCTCGCAGAACTCGCTCACGGAATGCGTCTCGTCGGTGGAGATCACGTAGTCGTCGGGCTCGTCCTGCTGCAGCATGAGCCACATCGCCTCGACGTAGTCGCCGGCGAATCCCCAGTCGCGCTTGGCGTCGAGATTGCCGAGGTAGAGCTTCTTCTGCAGCCCGAGTTTGATCCGCGTGGCGGCCCGGGTGATCTTCCGCGTCACGAAGGTCTCGCCCCGCCGGGGGCTCTCATGATTGAAGAGGATGCCGCACGATCCGTGGAGGCCGTAGCTCTCGCGGTAGTTGACCGTGATCCAGTGGGCATAGAGCTTGGCCACGCCGTACGGGCTGCGGGGATAGAAGGGCGTGGTCTCCGACTGCGGCGTCTCCACCACCTTCCCATACATCTCCGAGCTCGACGCCTGATAGAAGCGGATCTCCGCCC
>Ga0114976_10000667_pt1 | contig 21425 bp, 16 predicted proteins | sample S_130805_EF_Meta_FD_87319 | JGI IMG/M metagenome (GOLD analysis project Ga0114976, IMG submission 87319) | Freshwater microbial communities from Lake Simoncouche, Canada to study carbon cycling - S_130805_EF_MetaG | ecosystem: Environmental > Aquatic > Freshwater > Lake | place: Lake...
AAAGAAGCGCATCTCAATAACATAAACAAGTTATTGAAACAAGTAAGGAGTCGTCTTACATTTCAGAAAACGGAATCTTCTAGGAAGATGCGAGAACTATATTCAAAAAGCGAAAAGGAAGATTGTCCTGTGTGTCTTATCAAAATCAAAGATGAGGATTTGATTATATCGCCATGTTGTCATTTTATTTGTAATCCATGTTATAGCAGAGTTTCCGATTGTCCCATCTGCCGGAAAAAGTATGTCAAATAAACGCAGTTATATGTTTAGTCGAAATCGGTTGTTTACTGATCTCCTATAAATATAATGCCACAATATTATATGTTATGTTTACAAAACCAAATTCTAATGTCAATGATAGAAATTTTAACGAATTAGCAAAGCAATTCGTTGGCAATTATAATAAATCAAATAATATTAAATTTGGGGTTTCAAAAGTGAAAATTGGCCCATTGACTAGAGATAAATCATATGTGGAGAAGAAGAACGAAAACAATATGTATAATTATTTTTTTAATAAAAAGATCATGATTCATGCGCCCAAAGTAACATCTAGTAGTGACGATGTATCCAGAATAGAAAGTTATTTGCAACTCACCAATTTCACTGAAAATATTGTGTTCTATGATTCATTCCCAGATAGTAATAACGCAGAATCCGAGTTATTAAAACGATTTCAGATAGCATGTGAAACGATCAATCAAGGTATGATTATTATTAATAACGAAGGCATTGTTATAAAAAACCCATATTTGGATGGCGTTGATATTCGTAATTTTCAAAAGAAGAATATTATTTGTATCATATCGCTGCATTTTACATCACCCAAGAATACAGATCATTATACATTAATGGCCTTATGGAACCCACTTTTATATCATTCATCAAAAGAATCTATAGGAAACGTTTTGTCATGTGATGGATTTTTATCAAGTCATTCTGATATTATTGATAATCATATGATGGAACTAAGTAATAAACCCATAGTAGGATATTTTAACAATAGTACACAAAAAACTTCTATTCAGGATCTCACATTTGGCGATATGAAATGTTTTTATTGTGGTATAAATTGGTACGCTCTCCCAAATTCATTGAGTAAACGAAAAGACATCTTTGATTTGTTAAAGAAATTAGAAAGCGAAAATATGGTCTCTATTTATGGCCCCAAAATGATTACTAATGTGAATGTCTGGGAAGGGTTCTCTTCGTATCAAAAAGAAATACCATTTGACGGAATATCATTGGTGCGAGAGATTCATAAGTGCGGCGTTTGTTTAGTATTATCTTCCAAAGAACATATTGACTCTGGATTATCGTCGAACCGTTTATTTGAAGGATTGGCGGCAGGCGTTCCAATCATAAGTGATAGAAACCCATTTGTAATAAAATGGTTTGGGGACAATGTCTTTTATATTGATAATGATGATACCGAAAATGATAGAATGGAACAAATCAAAACCCATATTCAAAATTTTAAAGATTTTCCAGAGTATACGATGTTAAAAATGAAAAAGTGCAGAGACATATTTTTAAAGAATTTTATAGTGGATGAAGAAATACAGGCTATTGTAAATAGAGTAAAATCGGGCACGATGTGATTTATTTACCAGATAGTGAAAAGGGAACATAGGGCTGTGTTGAGATGCCTGCAACTATGCTACAATTTGTTTGATTTGATGAAGATCCGATCCGTTTATATTCTTGTGATAAATTAGAATAAACGCCAACCGACGAATTCGATATAACGTGATTACTTGAATTTACATCATAATTAATATCGAAAAGTAAATTTATATTATAAACATATCCAGATTCTGTATATAGATGCAAATTAGAAATTGTTAATACGCCAGAATATATAATTGCTGAATATGAATCTGCATATTTCGATCCACTTCTTGATACTTTTATGGCCGCTCCGACACCTTTTCCATTTATGTCACATATAGGGTTAATCTTTGGAACGGGGTCGCCACTATAATATACACTAGCCGCAGCAGAAGCAATGTTTAAAGATATATCAAATGGATTATTGACATAATCATATTGCGATAAATTGGATCCGTTGATATAAATAGCAAATGGCAGTTGGAAATCAAAAACGTAGGATTTGTTTTGAATATCAGGTTGGATATATAGGTTAAAAATATTTGTTCTTGATAAAGCGACGCATTGTGAATTTTCGATAATATAACTCGACCAGCCGCCAGAAATTGGAGAATTATTAATCGCATAAGCATCCGTATTCGTTGCATAATTATAGAGTGGAACACTTGGATCGTAATATAAATTCATAATAGGACCCGGAACATCACATGATGATGTTAGCGTTTTTATATTCGAAATCGTTATAGGACAATACAATGTGGGTCCTGTATAAACGCCTTTCACAATCTGTGACCATTTCTGCGCCTTGGTTAAATTATTCGTTTTCGTATTGGACTTGGAAGCCTTATATTGTAGCACCTCTGCCTTTCTTCGCATATCTAATTGCTCTTTTGTATATTCTCCACTTTTATATGGTGACGTCGGCGTTAACCGCGGCGGAGGATTATTATAAAGGAGTTGAAATCTACGCTGAATGCATACTTTGGAATTGACTGACATTATATATATGAATAGATATAATGTCCCTTTACATTTTTGAGGAATACCACATATTGGATAAATAACTTCCATAAGACGTTGCCGTGCTATCCAAGGAATTAGTTGTTAAATTAGGCCCCCCACTCACAACATTATTGATTTCAAATGCATTCAATGCGTGACTATAATAACGTAAATTAGACATCTTGCCTTGAAAGCCGCCATTTTGGCAAACGTTTATGTTGTTGTGATTTTGTTTTGGAACTTGCTGCATAATCAATCTACCAGATACGACTCCGTTAATATACACGTCAAATATTGTGTTTTGCATGCGCATAGCCACATGAACCCATTTCTTAATTGGTATATTATCAATATCAATTGTGCTTTGAGCATCATCAGTAGACGATGTATTCATGATAACATGTAATATTGCCTGATGGGGTTGTTTTGCATCGGTATAATTTCCTGCGCTGAGATATAATCCGGGACCGTTATTGACAGATGCCACATTGGTTGTTGGATCGGGACTATTATCGCCTTTATTAAAGATATGTTGATATTTGGATATATTTACGTTTTGACCGGTTGAAGTTAGTTGGTTAGCGTTTCCAATTACGTCATCAATATAAATCCATACGGACCACGTAAATTCTAATCCCTTCGATTGATTATTTGAGCGATAGATCACGACTGAATTACTTTGCGAAGGATCAGTAGAAATGGTTTGGGCGTTATTTCCATTAATTAGTCCTTTGATCACATAGGGGTCGCCCTGTGGCGTGATAAAATATTGAATCAATGAAATGCCTAAACCTAATAAAAATAAGAACACGAAAAGAATAAGTACTAAAAATGCAAATTTGGCGACGATCGTATTGGATTGTAAAAACTGTTGAGTGGCACTAGATCCGGCTTGAACTTGACTCGAAAACCCACTGACGGAATCATTAATGTTAGTTTTTATACTATTGACTGCACTGCCTATATTTTCTCCTGCGCTTTTTATTAAGTTTCCTGATTGACTATTTTGAGACGTGGCTGGTTGAAAATTCATACGTGTATTATCTAATATATAATACATGTATAAAACGATTTTTAAAACAAAGTATATTTGTTCGTTTCGACATTATTTTGCAAAATAGACAAATTCGCGCTATATGCACCTAGAGTACTTGTAGTGCTTCCTCCATTACCAGACATATATGTATTCCATGCCGTTTGAGGATCTATTGGATCTGTCCAACGCTGGAATCTTGTAATATAAATATCTTGTTTTTGGAAGTTGGGCATTCCGGAATTCCCTAAAGTAATCGGAACGGTAGAGTCTTGCGGTTGTTTGGGTATAACAGAAGGTGTAGATTGATTAAAGAATCTTTTTGACACCACTAATTTTCCATCAAGATAAGCGTCCATGAATTGATTATCTACACTAATAATGACATATACCCATTTTTGTAAGGGGAAGTTATCTGTGATCATAGCAGTTTGCGTATTTCCATCGCTCATTGTCATTATACAATTTAATGTAGGACTGGATTGGCTAAAGGATAATTGAATATTATTGTTTCGGTTAAAAACGATACGACTTGTAGTGGACGAATCCCATGAATTTACAAATAGCCAAATGCCGTATCCATAACGCGTGTTCGTGGGGCTGTTAATGCTAGTTATAGGAGGTATTGGCGCATTTAAACTTCCAGACGCTTGTAAAGTTACGGTATTCGAAGAAAAATATTTGTATAACACGTATATCAAAACAATGATTACGATTCCTAAAAGAATAACAATTGGATTCATGAAATTTACTATACTATATTACAATAAATAATTATCAACGATAAACTAAATAGTTGGCGGATTTTTATACATGAGTAAATTATATGAGTTTGCTATTTGCTGGTTTGTTAACGGAATAGTAAAGTATTGTACATTGCATATAGCGCCATTTAATCCATCATCATTACCAATGGTTATGTTATCTGATGCTAAATAAAGCGGTAAATTGTCCTTATAATTAAAGGTTCTCATAATGCTTCCGTTTACAAATAAATCCACTTTGGTAGAGGAGTAATTAAATACAAAATAATTCCACTTTTGGCTAGGGAGTGTGATCTCATAGTTAGATGGTACGTTTTGTAAATTAGTGAAATAAATGATATATTTATCTGTTCCATCAGTATTGGTTACATCATTATAGTAGCAAATTTTTGGCTTTCCTCCTCCATAATCAAAAATAGGAGTTTCTTTAGAATATGCAGATGTGTTCGGCGATTGATTATTTAAATAGATCCACATAGATAATGAATAATTACGACGGTAAACAATCTGCTTATCCGCCAAAATAAGATCCTTAGAGTTTTTCATTTTAAACATCTCACTATTTCCGATCACTTTGGGAATATCTAAAAACGCACTCTCCTTAAGAAGGACCGTATTGTTCGAATAAATAATAAGTTCCATAATCTTGGGGATATAAAAATAGATCAATAACAATATTATTTCTATGACAAACAAAATATAAGCCGAATTGGAAGTCATTTTAAATTCACGAATGACGTAATTAAAGAAGTCGATTAGCAAGCAAGGAATATAAAAAATAAAATAAACAAAAAACCCTAACCATCCAGATAAAGATTTTAAGTAATTACTGAATATAAGGAAAACCAAGGCCAACGCCACCATTAATATTAGTAACAACACCACATTTACTGCAGCAGAAACATAGAATAGACTAGTTAGACTTGAAGATGAATAGAAAAAGACTAGCGCAGTAAAAAAACATAGGATAAGCCCTATAATAAAAAATGTATATTTAGAGTTCTGCTGTTCTCTTGCAAATGGTATCACAAACCCCATGATGATAAATAGCGGGACAATAGCAGAGAATAGATAAATATATGTGTTTTTATCCAATGCGCCTGGGTCATACATAGCAATCCCCAATACAACAATCATAATAATCATAAACCCATAGAGCAATCCATATTTACTCATTGTTGTGTTTATATCTTCGGGATTCATGCCAGAAAGCGTGTTTGTGATCGGCGTAACAAATATTTCTTTCATCGAATTTGCTATGTATATCAATAATGACCATATCCCTCCAAAAATATAAGTGAGCATTTTAATTAAAAAGAAGAATAATCGTATCGGCAATTTGATTAAAAAAATAATAAATAAAATTATGCCTTGAAAAATCTCTGATATCATTTTATATTTGTTCTCTTAATAATTAAGGAGATAAATTCTTCGTGTTTAGTTTTCTTATTACTAAACACGAATTTATAGATTTTCTATGGTTGTTTTTTTTCCATGGCATTCACGACATAAGGCGACTAAATTATCTATATGATTACTACCGCCATATTCTAATCGTTTGATATGATCCACCTCGAACCACGCGTTCAATTGACTTTGACATTCTTGACACTTCCAGTTCTGTCTGGATGCTACAAATTTCTTCTTCGTTTCGCTCACTGATCGTTTCGTTGCTTTTTTACCCGATGTCATGAGGCGATTCTCAACCATGCGCTGATTAGATACTTCGGGCATAGATATTATGGGATAGTTATAGTTACCTCCATCTAAACTCGAATATTGATCCTCTGCGAAATTATGTTTCGATGTAAAATCTAATATGGGTGATATGATACTGGACGTAGAACTATCAAGAGGTAAATATTTTAAGTACTCATTCGACGTGGCCATGATCTGCTGAGCCCGCAATGGATTATATTTAAGCAACATGTATATCATTAATGCTCCAAAAGCAACTCCTGCCATCTGATAATATTTTTTCCATGTCGTTAATAGTTTTAAATATTTTCCTTCAGTATAAATGTTTGCTATTATAAGTCCTGCAATTATAAATATGATCAATTCAAATCGCATATGCTACTATTTTTATATTATGAAGAGAAGATTTTGCTTGAATAAATATAATGAAACTATATATAACAAAAACATCGATATGAAAGAGTTTATCAACAATCTATGTCATTATGGTGACATTTTAGCCATCCCGTTTTTTGCTATACTTGTCTATTATTTTTATGGAATAGAAAATAAAACGCCACTAGAATATATTTTATTACTTTTCAGTGCGTCCGGGTTTCTATTAGATATTTTATATACCATGATTTTCTTTTCAAAATCTACTCATAGAACACATAAATAAGAATAACAAACAACACTATCAATGCTGCATGTATGTAATGCTTTCTTAGGTTTATTTTATCAGATAAATAAATAGGTTTTGCTTTATAAGAATCACGATACATTTCTAAAGATATGGGCAACGATAACTCTTCTTTGCCTAATAGCACATTGTATTTGTTATGAATAAAATGCATCCATCTCACAAAAGAGTCTCTATTATCCAAATAAGGCGTCACTGGGTATTTATCAAGCATGTTACTAAATTTATTTCCTATTTCTTCGACGGGTATAAAAAGTGGAAAGTTTTGAATTAAATCATAATATTTTCTTTTTGTTGTAGCATTCGGATGCATAGGATAGGATTCGGCGATAGTGTGTAGAAAAAACCAATAATGAGGCCCCCAAACGTTAGGTTCAAATCGCATATTGGATAATAAAAATTAGTAGATCTATATAAAGACTATGGACTATAAATAGATAGGAGAATCGAATAATTTTATAAAAATGACAGATAATTACTGCAATAACTGCGGAAAACAAGGGCATTTATACCATCAATGTAAAATGCCTATTACGAGCATAGGAATAATCTCATTTCGTATTCATAAAAACAGCCTTCAATATTTGATGATACGACGAAAAGATACTTTAGGGTATATCGATTTTATGCGTGGCAAATATTCGATTTATAATAAAGACTATATCATGAATATGCTAAAACAAATGACCGATTCCGAAAAACATGGTCTGAAAACTTTGGAATTCGATGATTTATGGTATAGAATATGGGGCGACGAACAACTTTCAAATCAATATAAATCCGAGGAATTGATTTCGCGCGATAAATTTTATGCATTACGATCGGGAATTCTATTGAAGAATGATTTTTTTACATTAGCAGACTTGATTGTGGAATCGAATCAATATAGCCATTGGACAGAGGCCGAATGGGGATTCCCAAAGGGTAGAAGAAACTATCAAGAGAATGATTATGAATGTGCTATGCGCGAGTTTTCTGAAGAAACTGGATATGATATCGCTCATTTAAATAATATTCAAAACATATTACCGTTTGAAGAAATATTTACTGGTTCGAATTATAAGTCATATAAGCATAAATACTATCTCACATTTATGAAATATGAGAACACGACAGACCTAGAGAATTATGAAAAGACTGAGGTTAGTAAGATGGAATGGAAGACGTATGAAGAATGCACAAAAGCAATACGGCCTTATAATTTAGAAAAAATAAGATTAATCACAAATATACATCAAACGCTAAAATCATTCCGCTTATTCAGTTTGTAATGTGAACGAAATATATGTAAAGAAATATATACATATATTTTAAATGCCACCAAAATTAACTATAAAAAATAAGGAAGAAAAGAAATCACCTAATCCCGAAACACGGAAGAGAGGTCGCCCTAAAAAAAGTTTGATTATCCAGGAACTCACTCAACGTAACCCGTCAGATGTTGATGTAAACACAGCAAATCCATTGGCCGATTCCATATCTTCGTTTTTAGGGGCGAACCGCCAAAAACCTCCCTCTGAACCTATTCCAATAGAACCTGTGCCTGTTCCTTTGCCCTCGGAACCTGCGCCTCCTATCGCATTTTTGAATGATAAAGATAAGGTAAAACGACAATGGGGCTTTCGGAAGAATCCCAAAACAGGCGAATTGGAATATGGGTATATTGATATTCAAATTGGTGATGTTATTTTAAAAGTACGAAAAAATAAATACGAGAAGGTAGATTATCGTCCCACTATATCGGATCTACCGAAGATCACAGAATTATATAAATTGACTCGTGATGAATTAGAAAATAAAATGAAAGATGAAAAATTACCACTCGGTGGCGCTAGAATGCACGACGAATTGGTTTTTGAATTGGTAAGACATTATAATAAAAATGCGCCTATGCCAATTGTAGAAGCAGTTGAAAAAAAATTAGACGAACCAATACAAGATAGAGAAGGCTTGGAGAAAGAAAAATTGGTCGAACCAATACAAGATAGAGAGGGCTTGGAGAAAGAGGTAGACGAAAATTTACAAGAGTTTGAAAACGAGATGGCACTTCAAGAAGAGAACCCTATTGTTGATGATGATTTGCCTATTCCGTCTACTGAAATTGAACTCACGGATAAAGAAAAGGAACTCACGGATAAAATTGGCGTTATGCCACTAGATGTCGAATCCACCGAATATAATAAATACCTATTTCGTAAAGAAAAATTAGAGAACGAAAATGAGAACACTGCCGATTCCTATGATTTTCTATATCCTGAATTGAATGATCCGACCTTCAATATCAAAATAGCGAAGAGAAAGGAATTTCATGATACTATGTTTGATGGCAAAATATACGATATCAAACAACGCGCAGAGATCTTATGTAATGCATCCTTTGAACTACTTCCCCATCAGAACTTCGTAAAGAACTTCTTATCCTTACAAACGCCTTATAATTGCTTATTATTATACCACTCTTTAGGTACAGGCAAAACTTGCAGTGCGATCGGAATCGCAGAAGAAATGAGATCTTATATGAAGCAGACGGGAATCTCGCAAAGAATCTTAGTGATTGCATCACCAAACGTACAGAAAAATTTCGAACTACAATTATTCGATGACAGAAAACTAAAACTGATCGATGGCGCCTGGAATTTGGATACATGTATTGGCAATGCGCTTCTTACCGAGATAAATCCAACGAATTTAAAAGGGTTATCAAGAGAAACTGTGATCCAGCAAATCAAGTATCTTATTCGCCAATATTATGAGTTTAAGGGATACGATAAATTTGCAAACTATATCAAACATAATACACAAACAGAAGAATCTACGAACTATTCACAGAAAGAGCAAAAAGCCCTTGAAATTCGTAAGATAAAAAAGTTATTCAATAATCGTTTAATTATTATTGACGAAGTACATAATATTCGCTTAACACAGGATAATAAGGAAGGGAAAAAGACGGCCAATTTATTAATGCGTGTTGTAAAATATGCCGAGAACCTAAGATTGGTATTATTATCGGCCACTCCAATGTATAATAGTTATAAGGAGATCATATGGCTAGCGAATTTACTGAATGCTGTCGATAAACGAAGTTTGATATCGGAATCTGAAGTCTTTGATAAGGAAGGAAATTTTTTACCCGAAAGAAACACAAAGGAAGGTCTTGTATTAGAAGGCGGAAAGGAATTATTGCAGCGTAAACTCACAGGATATGTATCCCATGTTCGTGGAGAAAATCCATATACTTTTCCTTATCGTATTTATCCCACGGTGTTCTCACTTGAGAATACGTTTTCGCCGGAAAACAAAATAAAATATCCGACCATTCAAATGAATGAGAAGCCCATTGAGAACCCGCTCGAACATATTCCTGTATATTTAAATCAGATCGGTGAATATCAAAAGGACGTATATAAATCGGTGATCCAACATTTACGCACAAAGTCGTTTAATATCACAACGATGTATGGCCAAGAGAGAGAAATGCCTTCCTTTGATAACATGGAATCTTTTGGGTATATGCATTTAAAAGAACCTATCGAAGCATTGAATATTGTATTCCCTAATCCTAAATTTGTACTGCCTGCTGAATCAGTCGAAGCGTCTGTCGAATCAGAGTCGTCAACCGACTCTTCGGTTGAATCGGAAGAAAAGGAAGAATTAAATTATGAGATTATTAAAGATATGATAGGTAAACGCGGTCTAGCGAACGTCATGGACTCGAAATTAACAAAAGAATCATACGAATTACGCTATGGTTTTAATTATAAACCAGATGTATTGACCAACTATGGACGAATATTCCATCCGGATAACATAGGAAAATATAGTAGTAAAATTGCTACGATTTGCAATGCGATCAAAAACTCCACAGGCATTATATTAGTTTTCTCTGAATATAAAGATGGTGGAGTTGTTCCCATATCACTAGCCCTAGAAGAAATGGGGTTCTCTCGTTATGGATCTGCAAGTTATACCAAGAATCTCTTTGAAAATCCACCAGTTGAACCTGTCGACGCAGTCACTATGAAACCAAGATCACAATTTTTACAGGAACATGATCCTTCTGAATTTAGCGCGGCAAAATATGTTATGATCACAGGCGATGGCGCATTTTCGCCGAATAACTTGGGTGACGTAAAATATGTAACCAATAAGGAGAACAAAGATGGCAAAAATGTGAAGGTCATCTTAATCACACGTGCTGCTGCTGAGGGAATCGATTTTAAAAATATTCGCCAAATCCATATATTAGAACCCTGGTATAATATGAATCGCATAGAGCAGATCATAGGAAGAGGTGTAAGAAACTTAAGTCATTGTAATCTAAAATTCGAAGATAGGAATGTTGAGATCTATTTGCATGCCACAAAACAAGACTCTGAAGAAGAAGCAGCCGATCTTTATGTTTATCGCTATGCCGAAAAGAAAGCCATTCAAATCGGAAAAATAACTCGCTTATTAAAAGAGACTGCTGTAGATTGTCTACTAAATATAGGTCAGAAAGAATTCACTGCAGAGAAACTATATACCCTAGATGCCAATCAACAAATAAAGATCAATTTATCTAGTAAAAAAGAGGTAGACTTTAAGATTGGTGATCGCCCATTCACCGATGTGTGCGATTATATGGAATGCAATTTGGAATGTTCTCCTAATGCGAATATTAACGATGCCGATCTCATTAAGAACACCTATGGGGAGGATTATGCAAAGATGAATTATTCAGGCATTGTTAAGAGAATGCGTCAACTTTTCCGAGAACAGAATCATTATAAACGTAATAGGTTATATGCTTCAATTAAAACGCCAAATGAATACCCTGATGAACATATCGATTATACTATTTCAAAATTCGTGGATAATAAAAATCAAATCATTTTTGATAAATATGGGAGAACCGGATACCTCGTAAATTCAGGAGATTATTATGCATTTCAACCGATAGAGATCACGGATGAGCACTCGTCGATTTATGATAGAACAGTGCCTGTTACGTATAATCACGATGCTTTACAAATGGAATTGCCCAAAGAAAAGGAGAACGCAAATCCTCCGCCAAAAAATCTATTTAAATTGGCAGAAGAAACGACCGAAGAAACAATAGAACCCCGGGCTCTAGAAGAAAACATTGCGAATGATTATGATATTTTAATACAAAAAATCAAGGAACAAATGGCTTATATTGATGAGTTTAAAGTTTCTGAATTAAGCGGTGGAGAAATTGATTGGCATAAACACCTGGGTAAAGTTCATGACATATTAACTGATGATCATGAAGTTCCCGAAGAATTAATTTATAAATATGCAGTGTATCATTTATTAGATACTCTATCCTTAGAAGAGAGAGTCGTATTAGCATTCTTTATTTATAAAGATATCGATCCAAATCGTCTCACGTCAGAGATAGAGCAAACCATAAAATTATATTTCGATGAAAAGATCATACAAATCAAAGATAAGAAGGGCATTGTTCTCGCATCTAACAATAAAAACACCGTTTACGTACAAAACAAAGAAGATATGTCATGGAAAGAGGCGACGCCCACTGAAACCAGAGACTCAGCAATTAGTATTCTCAATACGTTCAGTATTAAACGCACAATAATTCGTGATTTGGTGGGATTTATGCACTTATTTAAAAGTGGAGATACAGTATTTAAAACCAAAGACATGACCGAAAAACGTAACAATAAGGGTGCAAAATGTAGTAGTGCAGGAAAAAAGGATTTAATCATAAGATTGAACGAAGTATTAAAAGAAAATCCCTACCGCCAAGAAACCACGTTGTATAATGACGATAATGCCGAAAGCATTTTAAAGGGTGGTTTATGTGTGATCTTGGAAATTGTTATGAGATATTACAACGACGACCCACAATCCAAAGATAAGGCGGTATGGTTTTTTGACCTCGAAAAGGCATTGGCGAATAAAATTGTATCTCTATAATGATTCGCTATATGTAGAAAATTGAATACAGTATATCTCATTATCATTTAAAGATAATTTGTGCTACTATATTATCAATGATGGCAAAAAAGCAAGAACCCGGACCCATTTTCGGTGTTTACTTGAAATCAATGATAACTATGAAAGTTTCATTGACAATACAAGAGATTGGTAAAAATATAAAACAAAATTTAGAGAGAAAGATTTCCAGATCCACAGAAGGTAAATGTATTGCAGAAGGGTTCGTAAAAATCGGCTCTGTAAAATTATTCAGTTATTCAAGTGGAGTTGTAAATGGCGAAGGCATCGAATTCCAAACATCATTTGAATGTATGGTTTGTTATCCAGTGGAAGGCATGTTGATTGAGTGCCAAACTAAAACGGTAACCAAGGCGGGTATTCATGCAGAGGTGGTGGATGATAATGGCTCAGTTCCAATCACAGCATTTTTGGCAAGAGACCATCACTTCACGGATAGGCAATTTGCATCTGTGAAAGAGAATGAGAAAATCACGGTTCGTGTCGTGGGCATTCGTTTTGAATTGAACGACCCCTATATTTGTGTGATTGGAAAATTGTTAGACGTGAATAAGAACGTTGAAGATTTTGGAAAGCAGCCAGGTAGAAAACCGAGAATCAATATTTTGAATGAGGATGACGAATAGCGTTATTATACATTTGTAAAAGGGATATAAATGTATAAACCAATTATAACCATAAATATGGACGTAGAAAACTTGGAATCCTTAGAAAAAATAAAGGCTTCGATAGAAAAGATGGAAAAGTTCAATCAAGTAGAGATATTAAAGATCCTATCCAAGAACCTTTGTAAGATTAATGAGAATAAGAGTGGCGTTTATGTAAACCTATCTTTTTTATCACCTGAAACATTAGCAGATATAAAAGAGTATATAGAGTATACTCGACAACAAGAGTATAATTTGGTAGCGATGGAATATCAGAAGGAAGACTTTAAGAATTCATTCTTTATTGAAAAAGAAAATAAAGATAACAAGACGATATTATATAGCAGCGTAAATAAATAATGTCCAATTATTTAAATTCAATATTCTATAACAAACCGAACACCGATAAGCCAGGCATTTTGGATAGGATGAGACGCTATTTTTTTACGACCGACACAAAAGCCGATATGTTAGAAACCATTGTCGAAACGTGCGAATCCAGTGAAAAAGTGTCTACTCCTGACCCCATTGTCGATTCTATTGAATCGACTCCATCGCTAGAAATCAAATATGAAGATATGATATCACCATCCCATCCAGATACATTATTTTGGTGTTTGTTTATCGCTATAAATGGCTATGACGAATATCTTCAAATCGATCGTAATTATGGAGTGAAGGAACTTGAACTAAAACAGACTTTTGGTAATTTTATAAAGGAAAATCCATCGAAAATGAAGTCAACGAACAATAAGATCACCAAGGCATCGGTCCAAGAAATATTATCCGATTTTTTAACTACGCAAAAAGAAACGAATCTCCTATGTCTAATTGGGATGATTGTTTATTATAATATCAACGTTATTATGATTGATCCTTCCAAACGCTTTGCGATAGAATTACTTGCAAATGTGGATATAAAATTGAACACATATGTTCTATATAAGGATACGTTTAATAAATATAAAATAAATCCAGAGCCAATATCGGAAGAAATGATAGCAAAACTAAAGACGGACCTTATATTTTTGAATAGTTATGCCAGACCATTGAAAGCATCGTCCATGTATAAACTGGATGAGTTGATTGATATTGCGAAAAAAATAGGTATTTATGACGAAGTCAATAAGCCCAAAAAGCCCGACCTTTATAATTTGATAAGCGAAACTATCCGATGGACATAATATGTTACATCAATAGATCATTAGAACATTAGAAAATTGAACTTAAAAATAATATGTGATTTTACTATATATCACATATTAGAATGAATAAGGAAAAGAATGAACCTCCTTCGAAAACGATAAAACAAAAGAAGGAAGAATTCGATAATATACTCAAACTCTATTTAGAAAGTAATCCTTTTTTGAGAATGGGGCGCAAATCAAACGAATTGGAAGTGCGGTTCGGAACAAATCCTAGAATAGCACGTCCTATTTCCAAGATTGATTATGATAACGTTGTTTCTCATCTATATGCATGCGGTTTCAAGGCCGAAGTAGAAGATGGTCTTCAAATCATGCGCATTTATAGCGAATATACACATCCTAGAACAGGTGAGAAGAGAATGTCTAATATTCGAGCGGAGATCGTGGGGTCAGATTTAATTCAAGAATATTGTAAAACAAATAGTATTAAAAAAGTCATCGATATGCCGTCTACTACATTCAATAAATTAAAGTTTACACAGAAGGATAGTGTGATGGCGAAAGATGGCACTCGAGTCAATAAATTAGATATGGAGGATTTCAATTTTCGCGTTTCTCTACAGACAGAAACTGATTATAACATTCAATCTGAAATTGCGAATACAATTATTTCTAGATGGGATGATTCTAAAAAACTATTTCGTTTCATGAATCGTGTTCGCTTTTACCATCCCGATTTTCCCATATTTGCGGATTTGAGTATTGTGAAAACTGGTAAAACGTCCGGCAAAAAGAGTCTTCCCTTTTATACGATACAAGAAGCAAATGTATTTAATAATGTGGAGCAGTATGAGATCGAGTTGGAAGTGGATAATACGAAGGTGGGCACCGCAAGTAATTATAATACTGTAGATGCTCTTATGGCGCCTCTTAGAAAATGCATCCGAATTGTATTAAGTGGCATTCAAGGATCGAAATTTCCGATCTCTTATGGTGAGCGCGATAGAATATTACAGTCTTATATGCGTTTAGTACATGGAAAAGATTTCCAACAGCGCTGGATCAAATCCAGTGATTTCGTTGGACCATCATCGGTTACTCTACAGTTGCAAAACATTCAACCCATTGCAGAAGGACCTATTGTAACCAATATACGAAAAAATTATACTGTCACAGATAAGGCAGATGGAGATCGTCGTTTGTTATATATTGCAGAGGATGGAAAAATATATATGATTGATACCAATATGAACGTTCTATTTACAGGTTCGAAAACGAGTGAAAAAACAATATTTGAGAGTTTACTAGATGGCGAGCATATCAAATATGATAAACATGGAAACTATATAAATTTGTACGCTGCGTTCGATGTGTATTATGTGAATAATGTTACAACCAGAGATTTCGCTTTTATTCCAGAGGGCGAGGAATTGCCAGACGTGAAGTATAGACTCTTCTTACTACAAAAACTAGTCGCGTTACTGAAACCCGAGTCTATTATCGAAGTATCGAAAGAGCAAGAGAAGGTGGCTAAACCGGTGGAAGAGCCCACCGAACCTGGATGGACTAAGTTGATATCCGCAAAATACAATCGTCCTTATTGGTTTAATGAGGTCTCTGGAAAATCGGTTTGGGTAAACCCTGCAAAAACGCCAGCCATTGTCGAAATAAAAAGCACGTCTGAATTTAAAGTAAAATGTAAGGCGTTTCATAGTGATACGGATACAGTAACTATATTCGACGGTTGTTTAAAGATCTTATCGGATTTGAAAGACGGCATCTATGAATATAATATTGATGGTTTGATCTTTACCCCATCGAATTTGGCTGTGGGAGCACACACGCCTGGCGGAAAAAGTTCTGAACCCAAAAAGTTAACATGGGATAAGTCGTTCAAGTGGAAGCCGCCAGAATTCAATACGGTGGATTTCTTAGTGAGCATAAAAAAGAACGATACAGGAAAGGATGCAATTCATCATATTTTCCAAGATGGCAAAAATGCGCAGGGAATTCAAGACGTTACGCAGTATAAAACTCTGGAACTGAGGTGCGGGTTTAATGAGAAAGAGCATGGCTTCTTAAATCCTTGTCAAGACATATTAGATGATAATCTACCAACGTCCGACGATGTGGATAATATTCGAAACAATAAACCCGTTATATTTCAACCCACAGAACCAGCGGATCCAACTGCTGGTTATACAAACGTTATATTAAAACAAGATGGTTCCAAATTATTTATGATGACGGAAGAAAACGAATACTTCGAAGAAAACATGATTGTGGAATTCAAATATGAAATGACGAATGCAGAAGGTTGGAAATGGGTGCCTCTTCGCGTGCGTTATGATAAAACTGCCGATTTAAATGCGGGGTCTAAAAGTTATGGTAATGCTTATCATGTGGCAAATAGTAACTGGAATTCTATTCATAATCCAATCACTGAGGATATGATCACCACGGGACAAAACATTCCCGAAGTATCCGATGATATATATTATGTTGCCACGACAAAAGAGACGAGCACGCGTGCATTGCGCGATTTCCATAATAAATTCGTAAAGAAGAAGTTGATCACATCGGTATCGAATCGTGGTGATACACTCATTGATTATGCTGTCGGAAAGGCTGGTGATTTAGCCAAATGGATAGAGGGTAAATTGGGTTTCGTATTTGGTATCGATATTTCCAAAGATAATATCCATAATCAATTAAACGGCGCATGCTCGCGCTTCTTAAAGGAGCGAAAAAACAAGGGAGATAAAAACATGCCTCGTGCGCTATTCGCCGTTGGAAATAGTGGTCTCAATATTCGTAATGGACAATGTTTTACAACTGAAAAAGATAAACAGATTGCAAATGCTGTGTTCGGAAAGGGTCCCAAGGATGCCACAATATTAGGAAAGGGTGTCATCAAACAATATGGCGTAGCAGAGAATGGATTTCAAATCAGTTCCTGTCAATTCGCGATGCACTACTTCTTTGAAAACAAAACGTCGTTTCATCAGTTTTTGCGAAACATATCCGAATGCACCAAAACAAATGGATACTTTATTGGCACATGTTATGATGGCAAAACAGTTTTCGACCATTTGAAAAACAGGAAGAACGGGGAGAGTATGACGATCTTTAAAAACGAAGAAAAGATATACGAACTTGTAAAAATGTATGACCAGACTGGGTTTCCAGACGACGAATTAAGTTTAGGTTATAGCATTAATGTTTACCAAGAGAGTATCAACCAATATATACGAGAATATTTGGTGAATTTTGAGTATTTCACCAGAGTCATGGAAGACTATGGCTTTGTTCTTGTGACAAAAGAAGAGGCGAAACAATTGGATATGCCAGATGGTTCTGGGTTATTCCGTGATTTATTTCACTCTATGGAAAGCGAAGCCAAACGCAATTCGCAAAGTAAGACCAATTACGAGAAAGCCCTATTGATGAGCACAGAGGAAAAAACAATATCGTTCATGAACCGCTACTTTATATTCAGGAAGGTAAGAAACGTGGATGCTAAGAAAATGGCAGAAGTGATACTAAAACAAAACGAATATGTGGATCTTATTGGAGAAGAGAAGATAAAGGAATTGGAGGAAACTGTAGATACTTTCATGGACGCTGTGCAACAAGAATCCGTGGTCATTAAGAAAATAAATAAACCCAAATTAGTATTGAGGAAAAAGAAGGTCGAACCTGAGCAAGTGGAGGTACAATCACAAGCAGAACCAGTTCCTGAACCTTCAAAACCTGTAGAAGTTACAGGTCCGATCGTATTCACAGGCGCGCCTATGAAAATCAAGTTAAAGAAAGCGACATAATGTAAATAACGAATAATAATATAAACACATTTTTTGATTTATATTATCAAGATGAGTTATTATTTATTACCAAAAACTAGTGTATTAAATTATAAGTATGTAGATTATATTGAAAAAGAAGAGCAACCGTCGCCAGTGATATCGAATTCTCTTTCTCAATATCTATACGAAATAAAGGAAAAATTAGAGAAACGAGAAAAGGATTGGGACATATTCAAAAAGTATACGAATCCATATGAATATATTCATACAGTAATTCCCTTTAAAAAAAAGGCAGTGTCGAGACATAAACCTCTATCGCGTTCTTATTTTAAAATGATCGAAATAGTAAATATATTTGATTTGCATTTTGAATCTAAACCTATTCAATCATTCCATTTGGCGGAAGGGCCTGGTGGTTTTATTGAAGCGCTTGCTGAACTAAGAAATTGTCCCCATGATAAATATATCGGGATGACGATCATTGATGATAATAACGACCCTAACATCCCCTCCTGGAAAAAGACAGAGAATTTTTTGAATAATAATAAAAATGTCTTTATAGAAAATGGTGCTGATAATACTGGGAATATTCTATCGCTAGACAATTTTTCTTACTGTAAAGAAAAGTATTCTTCTTCCATGGACTTAATCACAGCAGATGGCGGGTTTGACTTCTCAGTAGATTTTAACAATCAAGAAGTTAATATTTCCAAATTATTATTCGCACAGATCTGTTTCGCTATTACTATGCAAAAACGCGGAGGCAATTTCATTTTGAAGATATTTGATACGTTTATGCAACATAGCATTGATCTATTGTATTTGTTATCCTCATTTTATGAAAAGGTATATATAACAAAGCCACACACAAGTCGATATGCGAATTCTGAAAAGTATATTATATGCAAAGGATTCTTATACTCTAACAACGAGTTTTTTTATCCCTATTTGCATCGATCATTCGAGAAAATGATAAACACAAACTATTCGGGAGAATTGTATATACACCGATTTTTAAGCATTCCAATATCCCGATGGTTTTATATGAAATTAGAGGAATACAATTCTATATTTGGACAACAACAAATAGAGAATATACATTATACGATTTCGTTAATTGAGAATAAACATAAACAAGAAAAAATAGATAATTTGATTAAAATAAACGTCCAAAAATGCATTCAGTGGTGCATTAAACATAAAGTTGCCTATCAACCAACATTGAACGCAACGAATATGTTTATGAACCAGAACATGATTGATTCAAACGAAATCGAGGTGTAACCGTTTATCCTCTATAAATATATTTACAAGTAGATTTCGCTTCGCCATGTCCAAATAAAGGTGTTTTTTTATTCGGATAACCCAATTTATCTTTCACTGTATACCCGTTTTCAGGGACACCATAAGCAAGTGCATTTGCAACGGATTTTCCATACGCGTTTGCGTATCCATTCGTAGAATTCGTGATAGAATTGTATTTGGCTCTTAGAATACGTGAACTTGACGATACGGCGCCTTGTTGGCCAAATTGAGGATTATTTGGTTTATAATTGATGGGTACATATAAAGGTTGAATTCCTGGAGTAGAACTAGAAACGAATACTTGATTGGATAGCGTGGTTTGCGTGTTTTCAGTCGTCGATGTAATGATATCTGCTGGATAATGACCAGGAGTAAATCCAATCGCATTTTGGAATACATTATCCAATATATAGAATCCAGGCACAACAGTCACGGAGGGCGTTGACCAAGTTGCGCTTCTAGAGATAGATAAATACGCATCTGAAAATATCACATTATTAGCCTTAAGTGCCTGAAGTTCGACCTGATTGGACACCGAATTATACGCAATATTTAATAAAAAGATGATATTTTGGTTATTAAGATAACTATTATTGAAAAACACAGTTTCGTTTATGTTATGAGAAGATGTCACGATATAATAATGAAAATTAGCCGCCATGGTTTTTTGTAATAGTGCATTTATGTCGTCTACAGTATAATATCCTTCAGGAACATCTACGGTATAAAAATTTGCATCTATCCACTGATACTGAAAACTGACATCCGTGACAATTTTATAACGTTTACAATGATTTATGCCATTCGGTGAATATACATTCGCTGACGATAAACTACTGCCTGGTTTGGCCTGAGAATTTCCTTGGCGTATAAAATTATATTGGTTCTGCTGAAACGATATGTTGCGCGCATTTAAATATTGTTTCGTAGTGGTGCAATATGTATCGTTATTTTTGGATATATCGAATTGCTTTTTAATAATTCCACTACTTCGGACACGACGTTTTGCGTTATCGCTTGCTGAAAGGAGCCCGACAGTTTGTCCATTGGCAGCCACATAAGTGATACAAGATCCTGGTTTTTCACATGTATTGTTTGGAAAAGTATCGTCTAATGTATTTACTAAACCACTTTGAATCGTAGTAGATGAATTGATGATTGATCCATTGGGTTGATTGAATACATCTATGGAAGACGATACTCGAGATTGACAAGAGACATTATCGACAGGTGTTGCTATTTCGCGTCTATGCAATCTAACTGGATTGGCACGAAATAAGTTCGCATTTCCAATATTGAAAGACATATCGGCAACATTTTTTTTAAATAAAGATGTGATTTGAGTTAATGTTTTTCCTTTCCAAGGTATATATGGCATTTCATTAAATCCTAATCGCGCAGACATACTATAATATACTATGGTATATATTTTATTGTCATTTACGCAAATTATTATAGATGCTAAACATGATTTGATTATAACTATAATTGTCAAAACATAATAAATATAAATTTGCAGTTATACCATCGCAGATGATTGTAACATTAGACTTAAATCGATTCAATATTAATAATATATTCCTCTTAGACACAAAACGTAACATCATTATGAATGGTAACTTTACAAAGTTTATATATTCAAATGATTGGTTTGTAATGAGTGGTCTTTATTTATTATTTCCAATTGAAGTGGCAACTATAAATAAAATCGGAACCAAAAAACAAATGGTTTTCCATCCATATCAGCCTT
>Ga0114976_10000668_pt1 | contig 21416 bp, 23 predicted proteins | sample S_130805_EF_Meta_FD_87319 | JGI IMG/M metagenome (GOLD analysis project Ga0114976, IMG submission 87319) | Freshwater microbial communities from Lake Simoncouche, Canada to study carbon cycling - S_130805_EF_MetaG | ecosystem: Environmental > Aquatic > Freshwater > Lake | place: Lake...
ACCAGCAATGCCGAAACGGCAGCGCCCAGCGCCGCCCGTGAACGCCCGCCCATGCAAAGCCCCCGATAGTCTTGTTGGTGCGAAAGCTAGCAGCCCGGCCATGCCCCTGCCAGCGCCGCGGACGGCGCTGCGGCCCGCGCGATGCGCGCTTTGCCCAAGCCGGAAGCAGGCCTTGGCCGAAACCCGGGCGGCTTGCGACGATGCCGCGCTGCGGTGCTAGATGCCGGCGAAGGAGATCGCCCGATGCGCCGCACCCTGACCCTCGGCCTGAGCCTCGCCCTCGCGGCCGCCCCCGCCTTCGCCCAGGGCGGCCCGACGCTCAGCATCGGCATCGGTGGCGCGGTGACCTCGGTCGATCCGCATTTCTACAATGCCTCGCCGAACAATAGCCTGTCGCTGCACCTCTTCGACCGGCTGGTCGAGCGCGACGCCCGCGCGCAACCCTATCCCGGCCTCGCCGAGAGCTGGCGCGTGGTCTCCGACACGATCTGGGAGTTCAAGCTGCGGCCGGGCGTCAAATGGCATGACGGGCGCGACTTCACCGCCGCCGACGTCGCCTTCACCATCGCGCGCGCACCCAACGTGCCCGGCAGCCCGGGCGGCTTCGGCGGCTTCGTCCGTGCGATCGAGAAGGTCGAGGTGGTCGATCCGCTGACCATCCGCTTCCACACCGCGCGGCCGCATCCGCTGCTGCCGACCGAGCTCGCCTCGGTCGCCGTCGTCTCGAAGCATGCCGGCGAGGGCGCGGCGACCGAGGACTACAATTCCGGCAAGGCCGCGATCGGCACCGGGCCCTATCGCTTCTTCGCCTATCGCCCGGGCGACCGCACCGAGCTCGCGCGCAACGAGGGCTATTTCCGCGGGCCGGAGCCCTGGGCGCGCGTCAACTACCGCTTCATCGGCAATGACGGCGCGCGCACGGCGGCGCTGCTCGCGGGCGATATCGACCTGATCGACCAGGTGCCCTCGACCGATCTCGCGCGGCTAAAGCGCGACCCGAAGGTAACGGTCTCGGAGATCCAGGGGCTGCGGCTGATCTACCTGGTGATGGACCATTCGCGCAGCGGCGAGGTGCCCTTCGTCGCGGACAATGACGGCAAGCCGCTGCCGGCCAACCCGTTCAACGACCTGCGGGTGCGGCGCGCGCTGTCACTCTCGATCAACCGCGCCGCGCTGGCCGAGCGGGTGATGGAGGGCACCGCGCAGCCGACCGGGCAATGGCTGCCCGAGGGCACCTTCGGCTACAACCCGGCGGTGACGCCGCCGCCCTTCGACCCGGAGGCTGCGCGGAAGCTGCTTGCCGAAGCCGGCTATCCGCAGGGCTTCCGCATCACCCTGCATAGCCCGAACGACCGCTACCCGAACGACGCCAAGACCGCCCAGGCGGTGGCGCAGATGTTCGCCCGGATCGGCATCCGCACCGACGTCGAGGCGGTGCCCTGGGCCAGCTTCTCGGTGCGCTCGAGCCGGCAGGACTACGCGATCAGGCTGACCGGCTGGGGCAGCGTGACCGGCGAGGCGAGCTATGCGCTGGTCAACATCCTCGGCACCTACGACCGCGAGAAGCGCACCGGCGCCAGCAATGTCGGGCGCTATTCCAACAAGGCGCTGGATGCGGTCACGGAGCGCGCGGCGGCGACCATCGACGATGCGCAGCGCGAGGTGCTGCTGCGCGAGGGCGTGAAGATCGCGATGGACGACGTCGCGATCATCCCGCTCTACCAGCTGGTGAATTCCTGGGCGGTCCGGCGGGGCCTGACCTATGACGCGCGGATGGACGAGCGGACCACGGCGATGGCGACGCGGGTGGCGAAGTAAGCCGGCCTACTCCTCTTCTTCCGCCGGCGCGACCGGCAGGATCGAGGTCTCCTTGACGGTGTGTATGGCGAGCAGCGTCTCGATCCGCTGCACGCCGGGCCAGGCCCGCAGCACATCGTTCAGGAAGACGTCGAGCGCGGCGAGGTCGGCGACCCTCAGCTTCACCAGGTAGCTCCAGCCGCCGGTGACGGCGTGGCACTCGAGCACCTCTTCCTGCTCGCGGACCGCGGCGCGGAAGCCGGCATCCTCGTCGCCGGCGGCGACCGCGACGAGCACATGGGCGAGCAGCGGGCAGCCCACCTCGGCGGGGTCGAGATCGGCGCGCCAGCCGCGGATGACCCCGCGCTCCTCGAGCCGCTTCACCCGCTCGGCGGTCGCCGAGACCGAGAGGCCGGCGACCTTGGCGAGCTCGGCAAGGCCGGCGCTGCCATCCAGCTGCAGCGCAACGGTCAAGTTCCGGTCGATCTCGTCCATGACCGGAGTTTATCCGGTCATGGACGCCTGCAACAAGGGGCCGGCTGGCTCAGACGTAATGTTCAGCCAGCGGCCGGAAGCCGTTGAAGGCCTGGCTGGCATAGGTGGTGACATAGGCGCCGGTCGAGAGCAGCTCGATCCGGTCGCCGCAGTCGAGCGCCAGCGGCAGCCGGTAGTTCGACTTCTCATAGAGCGTGTCGGTGCTGTCGCAGGTCGGGCCTGCGATGGTCACCGGCCCCTCCGCGCTGCCGTCATGCGGGGTGCGGAAGGCGTATTTGATGGCCTCGCCTTCGGTCTCGGCCAGGCCCCCGAAGCGGCCGATGTCGAGATAGACCCAGCGCACCGGGTCGCTCTCCGACTTGCGGCTGACGAGGACGACCTCGGCCGAGACCACGCCGGCATCGCCCACGAGGAAGCGGCCGGGCTCGATGACGATCTCCGGCAGGGCATTGCCGAAATGCTCGACCATCGCGCCCATGATGGCGGCGCCGAAATCGTCGATCTCCGGCACCTCGGCGCGGTAGCGCACGGGGTAGCCGCCGCCGAGGTTGACCATGCGCAGGTTGACGCCGGCCTCCTTCAGGTCGGTGAACAGCATGGCGACGCGCCCGATCGCGGCCTCATAGGCCGCAGTCTTGGTCTGCTGGCTGCCGACATGGAAGGAGATGCCGAAGGGGTCGAGGCCAAGCTCGCCGGCCTGCACCATCAGCGCCTTGGCCATCTCCATCTCGCAGCCGAACTTGCGCGACAGCGGCCACTCGGCGCCGTCATTGCCGACGAGAATGCGGCAATAGACGCGGGCGCCGGGCGCGCTGCGGGCGAGCTTCTTCAGCTCCGCCTCGCTGTCGAAGGCGTACATGCGCACGCCGGCGTCGAAGGCGGCGCGGATCGCGCTCTCCTTCTTCACGGTATTGCCGAAGGAGATCGCCTCCGGCCGCGCGCCGGCGGCCAGGCACGCCTCGACCTCCTCGAGCGAGGCCGCGTCGAAGGCCGAGCCGAGGCCGGTCAGGCGCTCGAGGATCGGCGCCGCGGGGTTGGCCTTTACCGCGTAGTAGATGCGCGCGAGAGGCATCGCGCCCATCAGGCGGCGATAATTCTGCTCGACCCGATCGACGTCGAGCACGAGGCATGGCGTAGCGGGCGCGACATCGCGCAGATAGGCGGCGACCTTCGGGGTCATGCCTCGAGCCTCCAGACAGGAAGGACCACCCCCTGTCGAGGGATGGCCCCAGATTGACGAACGGTCGAACGAACCAGCGACCTAATTGGACCGCCCGGGAACATCTCGGACGGGGTTGCCAGAACGCTTGACGTCGTTGCGTAAACCTTGCGCCGCGGTGATCCCTAAGCTGGCGCTGTTGTGGAGGAGCGCCGGGATTCCGTGGGCCTGGGGCCAGAGGCACGTGCGTACTGCGTCTAGGGCGGCATATATGCGCGGCCCGCCCTGCTGCAAAGTGAAAAAGCGGCGCCCGCCCGATTTTTTTCCAGCCACCCTGCTGGGCGGCCGGAAACTCCCCCGGAAGGCCGCTGGCGCTCAGGCCGACCCACCGGCCGATTCGCGGAACGGCCGGGAATCCTCCGGGGAAGTATTCAGCCGACCGTGACCCGCGCGGTCGCCCGCGCGCTGCGGCCGCGCTCGTCGGTCCAGACGAATTCCAGCTCGGCCGTCCGCTCCATCCGCAGGTGGAAGACGTGGTAGGGATTGGCCGAGGTGCCGTTGCCGAGCTCGGCGACGAACACCACCTCACCGTCGCGCCGCACGATCAGCCGGGTGAGCATGTCGCGCGCTGCCGCACCCTCGCGACCGGCGCGGATGCCGCTTTCCATGGGGTGCTCGAGCAGGGTGCGGATCTCGATCACCTCGCCCGGCTTCGCCTGGCGCGGGATGCGGACCCGCGGTTGCGCGAGGCCGCTCATCCGATGCAGCCGCCGCTGGCGACGCGGGTCTCGGCGAGCGCGCGCCGCACCGTGCCGTCCGACATGACCGCGAGCGCCATCACCTGCTGGTCTTCCGCCAGCCGCACCCGGGTCTGCACCTCGGCCCGCGCCAGCGCCGGTGTCAGGTGGAAGCTGGCGAGCCCGGGGGTCGGGTTGCGGGTCGCCAGCAGGTGGATGCGGGTGACGTGCTCGGCGGCGGTCATCGCGCTCTCGACCGTGACCGTCACCGGCACCTGGCCGCCATTCTCGGCGAGGGTGGGCAGGCGCAGCGCGATGCCGCCCGGCTGCGGCGCGATCTCGCCGATCAGCGCGCGCATCGCCTCCTCGAGCGTCGGCGCGGCGGCGGCGCTGGCGGGAAGTGCTGCGAGGCCGAGCAGCAGGGCGCGACGCCCCGGCCCGCGAGGAACATCCATCAGCCGAACATGTCCTTCGTGATGCTGGCGTACCAGGTATCCGCGTAGATCGCCTCCAGCCGGCGCTGCTCGGGCAGGTCGCCGCGCGGCGAGACTCCGCCGGAGTTCGGCACCTCGACGAAGCCTGGATTTCCCCCTGGGGCGCCGGGGCGGAAGATGCCGACGATGCTGATGCCGTACTCCTCGCCGACATGCGAGTAGCAGGTGTTGAAGTAGACCGCGTCGGGCGCCGGCGTGCCGCGCAGCGCGGCGACCGCGCTGGCCACCGCCTGCTTCGCCGTGCTGTTGGCGATGTAGCCCGACTTGGGCATGGGCGCGCCGTTGATCGCATCGCCGACGATGTGGATGTCGGGCGCTGAGCGCACCGCGAAGGTCGCGGGGTCGATCTCGGCCCAGCCGGTAGTCGCCGCCAGACCCGAGTCCAGCACCAGCCTGGCCGCCGATTGCGGCGGGATCACGTTGCCGACGGCGACCTTGTGACGCACGCCGAACTCGGTCTCGAAGACCCGCTCGGCGGGGTCGACGCGGGCCACCTTGCCGTCCTTGTTGGCCGGCACCCATTCGACCATCTCGCCGTAGAGAGCCTTCCAGCCATCCTGGAACAGCCCCTGCTTGCTGAACGCGTCCTTGGCATCCAGCGCCAGGATCTTCGAGCGTGGCTTGTGGCGCTTCAGGTAGGCCGCGATCATGCTGATCCGCTCATAGGGGCCGGGCGGGCAGCGGAAGGGGTTGGCGGGGATCGAGAGGCCGACCACGCCGCCATCCGGCATGGCCTCGAGCTGCCGGCGCAGCAGCTGGGTCTGGCTGCCGTCGCCGGGGATCCAGGCATGCGGGAAGACCTGCGACGCCGCCTCGTCATAGCCGGGCAGCCCGCCCCAGCGGATGGCGATGCCGGGCGAGAGGATCAGCTTGTCGTAGCCGAGCGTCTCGCCGCCGCGCAGCCGGACGCGCTTGCCGGCGGCGTCGATCCCCTCGGCCCAGTCCTGCACCACGCGGATGCCGGCGGCGCGCAGCCCGTCATAGGAATGGGTGATGTCGCCGATCTGCCGGTACCCGCCGAGCAGCAGGTTGCCGTAGGGGCAGGTGATGAAGCGGGCGAGCGGCTCGACCAGCGTCACCTGCAGCTCGGGGTAGCTCAGCCGCGCGAAGCGGGCGGCGGTGGCGCCGCCGAAGCCACCGCCGATGACGAGCAGCCGGGCGGCGCCCTGGGCGCGACCGAGCGACGGGGCGGCGAGGGCCGCAAGGCTGGCGCCGAGGGCGGCGCGACGGGTGAGGGTCATGGCGCGCCTCCTCAGCGAATGGCGGCGAAATGGCGGGAGATCGCGACGATCTCCTCGTCGGTATAGCCGCGGGCGATGCGGTTCATGATGGTCCCCGGCCGCTCATTGGCGCGGAAGGCGCGCATCAGCGCCTCGATCTCGGCGGCCTCGCGGCCGGCGAGCCGTGCGCCTTGGGCGACGCCCATCCCGTTCGGGCCATGGCAGCCGACGCAGCCCTGGGCTGCGAGCGGCGCCGGGCCGGCCGCCCAGGCGGGCGCGGCCCAGACCATCCCGAGCAGCCCCAGTCCCCCGATCGCCTGTCGCATCGTCAAGCTTGCCCCTCTGTCATGCCGCGCATGAGATATTCTCCGCGGCTCCTGGTGCAATAGGGTTATTATCCACGATTTCATTTCGCGCGTTCCGGCGTGAGCCCGAAGACGGGACGCAATTGCAGCCCGACCCAGTTGCCGGCCAGCCCCGGCAGGATCCAGGCCCAGCCATGCAGGCTGCCCGAGGCGATGCCCGAGACATAGGCGCTGACATTGCAGCCGAAGGCCAGCACCGCGCCGATGCCGAGCAGCAGCCCGCCGACCACCGACCCGGCGAGCGGCCCGGGCGCGATCCGCCAGTCCGGGCGGAACCGGCCGGCCAGCCCGGCGGCGAGTGCGGCGCCGAGCACCAGGCCGAGATCCATCACCGTGGTGCGCTCGGTGGCGAGCGGCCGCAGCAGCGCCTCGGCCCGCGTCGGCTCCTCCCAATAGGTCCAGAAGACCGGGTCGTCCCAGCCGAGCCGGTCGGTGGCGAGCGAGCCCCAGAGCGGGAAGGCGCCGGTGATGGCCCAGGGCCGGCCGGCCAGCGCCAGCGTGGCGAAGTTCAGCAAGGCAAGGCCGAGCGCGCCCCAGGCCAGCGGCCAGGGCCCGGTCAGCAGTGCGCCGCGGCCGAGAATCGGCTCGACCGCGCCATGCCGCCGGCGTTCCAGCGCAGCGGCCAGCCAGGCGATGAGGCCGAAGACGCCGAGTGCGGCCAGCATCGCGGGCCAGAGCCCGAGCGTCGCGGGCAGCGAGACCGCCCGCCAGGCCGGCAGCCCCTGCCACAGCTCGGCCTGCCAGGCGGCCAGCGTCGCGCCCAGGATGAAGCAGAGCAGCGTCAGCAGGCTGCGGCCCCCGCCGCCGCCGACGGCGTAGAGCGTGCCCGAGGCGCAACCGCCGCCAAGCTGCATGCCGACGCCGAACAGGAAGGCGCCCAGCACCAACGCGGCGCCGACCGGGAAGACGAAGCCGCGCACCGGCTGGCCGAGCAGCGTGCCGGCCTCGAGCGCCGGCTGGAACAGCAGCACCGCGACCGCCAGCATAAGCATCTGGGCGCGCAGCCCGGCCGTCCGGCGCTCGGCGAGCAGGGCGCGGAAGGCGCCCGCGAAGCCGAAGGTCGCGTGGTAGAGGACGAGGCCCAGGCCGGCGCCGACCAGCCAGAGCGCGGCCATCCGCCAGCCCTGGCCGGCGGCGAGCCATGCGGCGCCGAGGGCAATGCCGGTCGCGGCGACCCAGGTCGCAAGGGGGCGGCGCCCCTGGTCTGCCGAAGCGCTTGCCATTGCGGGGGCGCATCTGCGGCGGCCGGGGCGTCGGCGCAAGGGGTGGGGCGGCAGGCGGCCAAGGCCCTGGCCGGAATGGCGCGATTCCAATGGGTTGGTGCGCCGCCGGCAATCGCGGACCCTTCGGACACCACCTTCCGGACGCTTACTGGGCGGCGGCGGGAGGGAGGCTCGGCAGGGTTGATCCGGGCACATGAAAGGACAATAGTCTTATAAACTCGCGCAACGCCAGCCCGAACCGCGGCCCATACCGCCACGTCACGATATGTGCCGGGCCTGTCACATGCCGGCTACAGAGGCGTTCCAGACTGCCAGGACACCACCGGAGGACTGCCCGATGCGCCTGCTCCATGCCGCCACCCTCGCCAGCCTGGTCATGGCCGGCGCCGGCCTGACCGCGCTCGCCCAGACCTCGCCGCCCGCTGGGACGCCGCCCCCCGGCCCCGGCATGATGGGCCCCGGCCCCCGCGGCGCCGGCCCGATGGGCGGGCGCGGCCCGGTCGCGCTGTTCAGCCGGGTCGATGCCGACGCCAATGGCCGGGTCACGGCGGAGGAATCCTGGGCCTTCTTCCAGGCCCGCTTCACCGAGGCCGACCGCAACCGCGACGGCGTGCTGGTGCTGGAGGAGGCGCTGGCGATGCAGTTCATGCCGCCGCCGGCCGGCGCCCCGGCGCCCGAGCCCAGCCCGATGCGGGCGCGCATGATGGCGGCGATGTTCCGCGCCATGGACGCCAACCGCGACGGCCGGGTCACCCAGGACGAGCTGCGGCCGGCGGTCGACGCCCAGTTCCGGGCGATGGACGCCAATGCCGACAACGGCATCACGCTGGACGAACTGCCGCCGATGATGGGGCGGCACGGCCATGGACATGGCGGCATGGGGCCAGGGATGGGGCCGGGGATGGGGCTGGGCACGGGCCCGGAGGGGATGCGCGGCCCGCCGCCCGGCGTGCCGCCGCGGTGACGCGGCGGGCGGCCTCAGTTCCGCCCGATCACGCCCTGGTGCAGCGGGCTGGAGGGGTCGGCGGCGTATTGCCGCGGCATCCGGCCCGCCACGAAGGCCTGCCGGCCGGCCTCGACCGCCGCCTTCATGGCGCGGGCCATCCGCACGGGGTCGCGGGCATGGGCGATGGCGCTGTTCATCAGCACGGCGTCGCAGCCGAGCTCCATGGCGATCGCGGCGTCGCTCGCCGTGCCGACGCCGGCATCGACCAGCACGGGTACGCGGGCGTTCTCGATGATGGCGCGCAGCATCACCGGGTTCTGGATGCCGAGCCCCGAGCCGATCGGCGCGCCGAGCGGCATCACGGCGACCGCGCCCATCTCTTCCAGGCGCTTGGCGGCGATCGGGTCGTCGCTGCAGTAGACCATCACCTCGAAGCCATCCTTGAGCAGGGCCTCGAGCGCCTCGAAGGTCGCGCGCATGTCGGGGTAGAGGAAGGGCGGCGGACCCAGCACCTCGAGCTTCACCAGGTTCCAGCCGCCGGCCTCGCGCGCCAAGCGCAGGGTGCGCACGGCATCCTGCGCGGTGAAGCAGCCGGCGGTGTTCGGCAGGTAGGTATAGCGCTTGGGGTCGACATAGTCCTGCAGCATGGGCGCGCCCGGGTCGCCGAGGTTCACGCGGCGCACCGCGACGGTGACGATCTCGGCGCCGGAGGCGTCGATGGCGCGGCCGGTCTCTCCCAGATCCTTGTAGCGGCCGGTGCCGACGATCAGCCGCGAGCGGAAGCGGCGGCCGGCGACCTCCCAGAGGTCGTCATCCTGCAGGGCGGGGGTTCCATCCATGGCTCAGCCTCCGCCGATGAAGTGGACGATCTCCAGCGCGTCGCCCTCGGCGAGCGGGGTCGCGGCATAGGTGGAGCGGGGGACAATCTCGAGGTTGCGCTCCACGGCGACCTTGCGCGTATCGAGCCCGATCTCGGCCAGCAGATCGGCGACGTTGGCCGCGCGCACCGCGCGCGGCTCGCCGTTCACGGTCACGGCGATCGTGGGGGCCATCTGGACGTCCATGGGGTCAACATGGCGAAGCGACCGCCCTCGGACAAGCGTCGCGACCACGACGCTTGCGGCCCGAAATCCCCCCGTGCTAGCCCGGGCGCCCTTTCGGAATGGGGCCGCCGCCCATGACACCGCCGCTGATCGTCGTCCTGAACGGCCCGAATCTCAACATGCTGGGCACGCGGGAGCCGGAGAAATACGGCCACGCCACGCTCGACGACGTCGAGGCGCTGTGCGCCGAAACGGCCGAGGCGCTCGGCCTCGCCATCGACTTCCGCCAAACGAATGGAGAAGGTGAGCTGATCACCTGGGTGCAGGAATGCCGCGGCCGCGCCGCCGGCATCGTAATCAACCCGGCGGGCTACACCACCACCTCGATCGGGCTGCTCGATGCGCTGCTCGCGGTCGGGCTGCCGGTGATCGAGGTGCACATCACGAACATCCACCGCCGGGAGGAATTCCGGCACCACAGCTACGTCTCGAAGGCCGCGACCGGCGTGATCGCGGGCTTGGGCGTGCGCGGCTATGCGCTGGCGCTGCAGGCGATGGCGGAGCTGATCGGGGTGGACGAGGCGGACGACCAGGCATGAGCAGCGGCATCCAATTCGACCCGGCGGCGATCCGCGCGCTGGCGCAGATCCTGAAGGACACCGACCTGACCGAGATCGAGCTGGTCGAGAAGGACAGCCGCATCCGCGTCGCCCGCCAGCTTCCCCCGGCACCGATGGCCTGGGCGGCGCCGCCGACGATGGCCGCCGCGCCGGCGCCGGTCGCCGCCGTGGCCGCGGCCGTTGTCGCGGCGCCGGTCGAGGACGCCGCGCATCCCGGCCTCGTCGCCTCGCCCATGGTCGGCGTCGCCTATCTGTCGCCCGAGCCCGGCCAGCCGAACTTCGTTTCAGTCGGCGGGCGGGTCGAGCAGGGCGCGACCGTGCTGCTGATCGAGGCGATGAAGACCTTCAACCAGATCAAGGCGCCGCGCTCCGGCACGGTGACGCGCATCCTGGTCGAGAGCGGCCAGCCGGTCGAATACGGCGCGCCGCTGCTGATCATCGAGTGATGCCAGCCATCCGGAAGGTCCTGATCGCCAATCGCGGCGAGATCGCGCTGCGCATCCACCGCGCCTGCCAGGAGATGGGGATCGCGACGGTCGCGGTGCATTCGACCGTGGATGCGACGGCGATGCATGTGCGGCTGGCCGACGAGAGCGTCTGCATCGGCCCACCGGCGGCGCGCGACAGCTACCTGAACGTCACCGCGATCCTGTCGGCGGCCGCCATCACCGGCGCCGACGCCGTGCATCCAGGCTACGGCTTCCTGTCGGAGAACGCCGATTTTGCCGAGATGGTGGAGGCGCATGGCCTCGCCTTCATCGGCCCGACGCCCGCGCATATCCGCATGATGGGCGACAAGATCGCGGCCAAGGATGCGATGCGGAAGCTCGGCGTGCCTCTGGTGCCCGGCAGCCTCGGCGCGCTGCGCTCGCTGGAGGAAGCCCAGACGGTCGCGGCCGAGGTGAAATACCCGGTGCTGATCAAGGCGGCGGCGGGCGGCGGCGGGCGCGGCATGAAGGTCGCGCGCTCCGAGGCCGAGCTCGAGGAAGCCTGGCGCGTCGCCCGCACCGAGGCCAAGGCGGCCTTCGGCAATGACGAGGTCTATCTCGAGAAATATCTCGACCGGCCGCGCCATATCGAGCTGCAGGTGCTGGCCGACACGCATGGCAACGTGGTGCATTTCGGCGAGCGCGATTGTTCCCTGCAACGCCGCCACCAGAAGCTGCTGGAGGAGGCCGGCTCGCCGGTGCTGAGCGGGGCGGAGCGCGATGCGTTGGGCGCCCAGGTGACGCGCGCGCTGCGCGAGCTCGGCTACCGCAATGCCGGCACGCTGGAGTTCCTCTGGCAGGACGGGCAATTCGCCTTCATCGAGATGAACACCCGCCTGCAGGTCGAGCATCCCGTGACCGAGATGGTCTGCGGCATCGACCTGGTGAAGGAGCAGTTGAGGGTCGCCGCCGGCGAGCCGCTCGGCTACGAGCAATCCGACATCCGCTTCCACGGCCACGCCATCGAGTGCCGGATCACCGCGGAAGACCCCGACACCTTCGCGCCCTCGCCCGGCAAGGTCGGCACCTATCATGCGCCGGGCGGCTTAGGCGTCCGCGTCGACAGCGCGCTCTACTCCGGCTACTCCGTGCCGCCGCATTACGACAGCCTGGTGGCGAAGCTTGTCGTGCATGGCGGCACGCGGGCCGAGGCGATCGCGCGGCTGCGGCGCTCGCTGGATGAGATGGTGGTGGACGGCATCAAGACCACGCTGCCGCTGCACCGCGCCATCGTCGAGGATGCCGAGTTCCAGGCCGGCGACTACACGATCCATTGGCTGGAACGCTTCGTAGCAAACCGCAACGGCTAACCGCGTGACCCCGGCGCGGTTGCGGCGGTAAGCTGCGGCCATGAGCCGGCGGCACATCGACATCACGCCCGAGCTGATGCTGCGGGCCTATCGCGCCGGCCTCTTCCCCATGGCCGAGAGCCGCGGCGGCGACCGGCTCTACTGGCTCGATCCGGAGCGGCGCGGGATCATCCCGCTGGATGACGGCTTCCACCTGCCGAAGCGCCTGCTGCGCACCGTGCTGTCGGGCCCCTATGTCGTCACCGCCGATCGCGACTTCGCCGCCACCATCGCCGGCTGTGCCGACCCGGCGCCGGGGCGCGAGGACACCTGGATCAACCCGGAGATCGAGTTCCTCTTCACCACGCTGCACCGCCAGGGCCATGCCCATTCGGTCGAGGTCTGGGAGGACGGGCGGCTGGTCGGCGGGCTCTATGGCGTTTCCATGGGCGCGGCCTTCTTCGGCGAGAGCATGTTCAGCCGGGCCCGCGATGCCTCGAAGGTCGCGCTGGTCCATCTGGTCGCGCGGCTCCGGCTCGGCAGCTACACGCTGCTCGACAGCCAGTTCCTGACCGAGCACCTGGCGCAGTTCGGCGCGCACGAGATCCCCCGGGCGGAGTACAAGCGCCGGCTGGCCGAGGCGGTGACGCACGCCTCGCTCTGGCTCTCCGACCCGCCGCCCGACCGGCTCGAGGCCGAGATCCGCAGCCTGCGCCCACCCGCCGGATGAGCGAAGCCGAAGGGGCGGCGCCACGCGCGAAGCGGGTCCAGGGCGGCCGCGCGACCGCCGACGTGGTGATGTCGGCGCATGCCGGCGGCAATGCCGATTTGTTTGCGCAGATCCTGGCGCTGCACGTCCCGCCCGGGTCGCGCATCGCGGACGTCACCTTCGGCCAAGGCGTGTTCTGGCGGCAGGTGCCGCCGGGCCTGTACCGCGTCCTGCCGAGCGACCTGGCGACGGGGACGGATTGCCGCGCCCTGCCCTACCCGGCCGAGAGCCTGGAAGCCCTGGTGCTCGACCCGCCCTACATGGAAGGCCTGCTGCGGCCCAAGGCCGGCACCCGGGCCGGCCAGGGCAGCCATGTCGCGCTGCGCGACTACTACGCGTCAGGCGGCGAGCACGCCGCACCCGGCGGCGGGCGCTGGCACCAGGCGGTGGTCGATCTCTACCTCGATGCCGCGCGCGAGGCGCGGCGGGTGCTGCGCGACCACGGCATCCTGATCGTGAAGTGCCAGGACGAGGTCAGCGCCAACCGCCAGGAGTTGACCCATGTGCAGATCGTAACCGGCTTCGCAGAGCTCGGCTTCTATGCCCGCGACCTCTTCGTGCTGGTGCGTAACAACCGTCCCGGCGTCGCGCGGCTGATGCGCCAGGTGCATGCCCGGAAGAACCACAGCTATTTCCTGGTCTTCCAGAAGGTTCCGGCGGGCCAGGTGGTGGCGAAGTACCGGAGCCGGGAGGTTCCGCTGGCGCCGCCGCCGGACGGGGAGTAGAAGCGCGCCCCCGGCTTCCGGAGTTCCCTATGTCCGACCGCATCTCGCTCCCCAAGGAGCGCATCCGCATCCTGTTGCTGGAGGGCATCTCCGACAGCGCGGTCGAGCTGCTGACCGCGGCCGGCTACGGCAACGTCACGCGGGTGTCCAAGGCGCTCGACGGCAACGCGCTGGCTGAGGCGCTCTCGGGCGTGCACATGCTCGGCATCCGCTCGCGCACCCAGCTGCGCGGCCTGCCGCTCGAGGCCGCGGACCGGCTGATCGCGGTCGGCTGCTTCTGCATCGGCACCAACCAGGTCGATCTCGAGACCACGGCGCATCGCGGCATCCCGGTCTTCAACGCGCCCTTCTCCAACACCCGCTCGGTCGCCGAGCTGGTGATGGGCGAGGTGGTGATGCTGCTGCGCGGCATCCCCGACCGCTCGGCCTCCGCGCACCAGGGCGGCTGGGACAAGTCGGCCACCGGCAGCTTCGAGGTCCGCGGCCGCACCCTGGGCCTCGTCGGCTACGGCAATATCGGCAGCCAGCTCTCGGTGCTGGCCGAGGCCTTCGGCATGCGGGTGGTCTATTTCGACCACACCACCAAGCTGCCGCACGGCAATGCGCAGCCCTGCGCCAGCCTCGAGGAGCTGCTCGCGATCTCCGACATCGTCACGCTGCACGTGCCGGAGACGCCGGAGACCATGGGCATGATCGGCCGGCGCGAGATCGCCGCCATGAAGCCCGGCGCGATCCTGATCAACAATGCCCGCGGCACCCTCGTTGATCTCGACGCCGCCGCCGATGCGCTGCGCGCCGGGCATCTGCGCGGCTTCGCCGCCGATGTCTTCCCCGAGGAGCCGGCTAAGAACGGCGAGCGCTTCACGACGCCCGTCCAGGGCCTGCCGAACGTGATCCTGACGCCGCATATCGGCGGCTCGACCGAAGAGGCGCAGGCGCGCATCGGGCAGGAGGTCGCGCGCAAGCTGATCGACTACTCCGACACCGGCGCGACGCTGGGCGCGGTGAACTTCCCCCAGGTGCAGTTGCCGCCGCGCCCGACCGGCGCGCGCTGGACCCATGTGCACCGCGACGCCCCCGGCGTGCTGTCGCGCATCAACGAGTGCTTCGCGAAGCGCGGCCTCAACATCGCCGCGCAGTACCTGCAGACTCAGGGCGAGCTGGGCTACGTCGTCGTGGAAAGCGTCGGCGCCCAGGCGCATGCCGAGGCGATCCTCGGCGAACTGCGGGCGCTGCCGGGCACGGTGCGGGCGCGGCTGATCTACGAGCGGAACTGAGGCGCGGGAGGGGGCCGGCGGCCCCTTCCCCGCCCAGGCTCAGCCAGCGGCGCGCAGCGCGTGGCGGCGGGCGAGCGCCTGCAGCTTCGACAGGTCGCCGGCCGGCAGGCCGAAGCGCTCGAGCGCCGCGAAGCAGCGATGCGTCTCGGTCATGTGCTGGAAGAAGCCGCGCACATCGCCCGAGAGGCGGGAGGCAACGGCGGCGACCTCGGCGGCCTCATAGGCCGCGAGCGCCGCGCGGAACTCGGTCTGCAGGCCGGCATCGCCGGAGAGCCGGAAGGCGCTGCCGCGACGCGGCCAGGCAATCGCCAGCGGCTCGGGCGCGGCGGGGTCGCGCGGGGGGGCGAAGAAATCGGCGGGGAGGCCGCGCAGCGCCAGCGGGCGCACCCCGGCCATCGTCACTCGGTGTTCCATCCCTGGTTGCCTTTTTATCCGGCGTTTCCCGGGCCTTCGGGGGAAGGCCCGGGGCGAGGTTGTAGACCTGTTCCACCCGGTTGTGGAGGGGGGTGTCTCGCAGTGCCGCAAGCGTGCTGCGAGGCGCCCCTGCTACCGCATCGGCGGCGCGATCATCAGCCCGCCCCTGGTCCAGAGCTCGTTCAGCCCGCGCGCCAGCTTCACCGGGCTGCCCATGCCGAGATGCCGCTCGTAGATTTCGCCGTAATTGCCGACCGCCTGGATGGCGTTGAGCAGCCAGGCCTTGTCCAGCCCGACCGAGGGGCCGAGGTCGCCGGTCTTGCCCAGCAGCCGCTGCACCTCAGGGCTCGGGTTCTCGGCCAGCATGCGGTCGGCATTGGCCTGGGTGATGCCGAGCTCCTCGGCCTCGATTAGGCCGTAGATCACGTAGCGGACGATGTCGAACCACTGGTCGTCGCCCTGGCGGACGGCGGGCGCATAGGGCTCCTTGCTGATGCGGTCGGGCAGCAGGACGTGCTCGGCCGGGTTCTGGAAGCCGGCGCGCACCGCGGCAAGCTGGCTGGCATCGCCGGTGTAGCTGTCGCAGCGGTTGCTCTCGTAGGCGCGGCGGGCCTCGTCCTTGTCGGCGAAGATCACGGGGATGAAGTGCAGCTTCTCCCGCCGCACCCAGTCGGCCAGGTTGAGCTCATGCGTGGAGGCCGAGACGAAGCAGATCGTCGCGCCGTTGAGTTCGCGCGCCGACTTGATCCCGGCATTCGCCTTCACCAGGAAGCCCTGGCCGTCGAAGAAATAGGCCGCGGTGAAATTCATGCCGAGCGAACTGTCGCGCATGAAGGTCCAGGTCGTGGTGCGCGTCAGCAGGTCGACCTGGCCGGTGACGACCGCGGGGAAGCGGTTCTGCCCGGTGAGGTGCTGCCAGACCAGCCGGCGCGGATCGCCGAAGACCGCGGCCGCGACGGCGCGGCAGATATCGGTATCCATGCCCTGCCACTGCCCGGTGCGGTCGGGCGCCGACCAGGCCGGGTCGCCAGTGGAAATGCCGCAGGAGAGCGAGCCGCGGGCGCGCACGGCCGAAAGCGTCGGGCCGATCGAGGGCGCCTGCTGCGCCCATGCCTCGGGCGCGGCGGCAAGCAGGGCGAGGGCGAGCAGGACGAGACGGCGCATGTGGGTCCCCCTTATCCGGGCCGCGCGCGGCGCGCGGCGAGCATCGACGGTGCCGCAGCGGCGGCCAGCGCGACAACGACGATGGCCAGCCGCGTGCCGTCCGGAAGATCGTGCAGGAAGGCCGCGACCAGCCCGGCCGCCAGCAGCAGGATACGCCAGGCCGGGCCGAGTGGCCCGTGAAGATATCCGCCATAGCCGCCGCAGATCGCGGTCAACGCGGCGGCCTGGATGGCGACGGCGAGGAACACATCCAGCCAGCTGCCGCGCAGCATGATCCCGGGATCGTAGAGGAAGGCGAAGCCGACGGTGAAGCCGGCGATGCCGAGCCGGGTCGCGTGGATGCTGGTCATGAGCGGCGAGGCGCGGGCGATGGCGGCGGCGGCGAAGGCGGCGGCGGCCACGGGGGGCGAGGCATCGGCCAGCACCGCGAAGTAGAAGATGAAGAGATGCGCGGGCAGGACCAGCTCGGCCGCACTCAACCCGAGTGCGACGGTGCCGAGCTCGATGATCTGCGGCACGCCGATCGCGGCCGCGATGATGTAGGAGGGCGTGGTCGGCAGGCCCATCCCGAGCACGAGCACGGTGATCGCCAGCAGGATCAGCAGCAGCGGGAAACTGCCGCCGGCCAGCTCCTTGATGATGCCGCCGATGGCGACGACCATCCCGGTCGCGGTCAGCGCCGAGACCACGATGCCGGCGCCGGCGATGGAAACCGCCAGTGGCGCCATGGTCAGCCCGGCATTGGCCAGCGTATCCAGGATGGCGCGCGGGCCCATGCGGGTGCGGGCGCGCAGCGCCGCGATGCCGATCATCGAGAGCGTGGCGACGAAGGCCGCCCAATTGCCCGACCAGCGCTCCATCATCAGCCAGACCAGGATCCCGATCGGGATCAGCAGATGGGCGTCCTGCGCGACCTCACGCCAGGGCGGGATCTCGCTCTCGGCCATCGGCGCCATGCCGGATTTCTTCGCCTCGACATGCACGGCGACCAGGATCGCGAAATAGTAGAGGATGGCGCCGAGGGCGGCGGCGACGACGATCTCGCCATAGGGGATGTTGGTGATCTCGGCCATCACGAAGGCGGCCGCGCCCATGACGGGCGGCATCAGCGCGCCGCCGACGCTCGCAGCACTTTCGATGCCGCCGGCGACGGCGGGCTTGTAGCCGATGCGGGTCATCAGCGGGATGGTCATGGCGCCGGTGGTGATAACGTTCGAGACCGAGGAGCCGCTCATCGTGCCGAACAGGCCGGAGGTGATCACCGCGACCTTGGCCGGCCCGCCCGAGAAGCGGCCGGCGACGGCGGCGCCGAGGTTCGAGAAGAACCGCCCGGTGCCGCTGCCCTGCATGAAGCTGCCGAAGATGATGAAGACCGCGATGGTGGTGGCGACGATGCCGGTCAGCGGGCCGTAGACGCCGCCCGCGGTCGGGACCAGCCAGGCAGCCTCGAGGATCTCGGGCGGGGTGAAGGGCCGGCTGTTCAGCACGCCGGGCAGCAAATAGCCCCATTGCATGTAGGCGAGGCTGATGACGATCATCCAGACGAGCCCGATCTCGACCGCGCGGCGCGTCGCCTCGAGCAGCGAGAGGATGGCGAGGGTCGCCATCAGCATCATCACCGGCGTGAAGTCGTCGACGTATTCCATGCGGTCGTTGACCGCGCCGGCCTCGATCATCACCCAGAGATGCGGCGCGGCGGCGGCCGCCGCCCAGAGCCAGTCGGCGATGGTCGGGCGGTTGTGCGGCGAGGTCGCGCGCGCCGGGTACAGCAGGAAGAGCGGCGGCACGAAGACCAGCAGGTGGAAGCCGCGCATGGTTATCGGCTCGGGGAAGCCGAAGCCGGCGAAATACAGGTGGATGGCGGCGGCGAGCGCCAGCCAGCCGAAGATCGCCGCCTTGAGCGGGCCGCCGAGCTCGCGCAACGGCTCAGGCGACCGGGATGCCGGCCTCGCGGAACGCCTTCACCGCCCCCGCATGCAGCGGCAGCCCCTGGTACTGCACCGATTTCGCCGGATCCCAGGCGCCCATGCTGCTGTGGATTGTGACCAGGCGCTGGCCGCGGTTTTTGATCAGCGTGCGGGTGATGCGGTAGGTCACGTCTTCCGGCACGCTTTCGTGCACCATGATGACGCTGTCCATCAGCGTGACCGGCACCGGGCCGGATTGCAGCGCGGGGTAGGTGCCGGCGGGCAGCTCGCCCTCGGCATAGGCGTACTGGTCGATCAGGTGCTTCCGGATATCGGCGGGGAAGCCGACCATCTGGCCGCCGCGGCGCCCTTGCGCGATCTCGGTGAAGATCGCCGCCGGCCTGGCGAGCGCGGCGTAGAGGTAGTCGACCTGGCCGTCGGTATAGGCGGCGGCGATGTCGGCATAGCTGCCGTTCAGGTAGGTGCCGCCCTCGGCGCGGATCTTCTCGGGACTGGTGCCGAGGAATTTCAGGATCCGCTGCAGGGTCATCTCGTCGGTCGAGGAGCGCTGCGGGCAGGCGATCTTCACGCCGCGCTTGGTCAGGATCGTGCGCATGTCCTCGTTGGGCGTCGAGGTCGCGCGCAGGAAGTGGTGCTCGGTCGGCGAATAGCCGGTGCCGAGGCAGCGCAGCGCCGTGTGCGGCTCCTTGTAGGGGTCCTCGCCGCGGCGGGCGGAGGCGGCGAAGGCGTCGATGCCCCAGCCGATCGGCGACTGGTTGCGGTTGACGCGGGTGGAATTCGCCAGGCCGCCGCCGGGGGTGACGCGGATCTGGATCTCCGGGTTCTCGTCCTTGATCAGGGCGGAGAGGCCGGCCGCCATGGTGTACCAGCCGCCGCCGAGCGAGCCCGCGACCCATTCCAGGCTCTGCTGCGCCAGGGCGGGGCGGAGGAAGGGCAGCGCCAGGGCGGTGCCGGCGAGGAGGCGACGGGTCAGCATCGGCTTGGGCTCCCGGTATGATCCACGCGATTGTGCGGCGCGGTGCGCCGCACGGCAACCGGGCTACCGGAAGGCCTTCATGATCCGCCCCCAATCCTCGATCGCGTGTTCCTGGCCGGGGACGATCTGCACGGTGAACTCGCTGTAGCCGGCATCACGCAGGTCGCCGATCCGGCGCTTGAGCTCGGCCTCGGTCGCGGTGAAGCTGCTGATGCGGATCAGCTCGCCGGTGACGAAGGGGCGTTCCTCCGGCTTGACGAACATCAGGTGGCCGCGGTGGTTCTCGAGCCAGGGCGCGTCCTTCGGCTCGAAGGTTTTTGCGAGTGCGACATAGCCCTCGACGGCGGCGCGGCAGCTTTCGGGGACCGGGGAGATGTTGGGCAGGCCGGACAGCACCTCGTCGGCGGCGCGGTGCAGCAGCACGGCGGCACGCGGGCCGGCCTGGGCGATGGCGCGCGGGCTGTCATAGGGCTCGCCGTCTTGCAGCACACAGCCGAGGACGAAGGCGGTCGCCTCCGGCGCGCCTGCCTGACCGGCGGCCTGCCAAGCCTCCCGCATCTCGCCGAGCATCGCGACCGCCGCCGGGACATCCGAGAAGAAGTTGATCCAGCCAGCGCCGAGCCTCGCCGTCAGCGCGCGCGCCCGCGGCCCGGCGGCGGCGAGGTGCAGGCGCATCGGCGTCTTCGTGTCGATCAGGCCGAGCTCGGGGTTCAGCAGGCGGATCTTGCGGCGCTGGCCCTCGAGCTCGGTCTCGACCGTCTCGCCGGCGATCAGGGCCAGCATGACGCGGACATATTCCTCGAAGTCGCGGAGCTTCATCGCCCCCAGCCCCATGGCGCGGCGGCCGGTGAAACCGGTGCCGAGGCCCATGTCAACGCGGCCCGGCGCCAGCTTGTTCAGGGTCGCAAACGCATTGGTGGTGACCGCGGCGCTGCGGTTGGACGGGATCAGCACGCCGGTGCCGAGGCGGATGCGCTGCGTCTTCAGCGCCGCCGCACCCATGGCCACGAAGCAGTCCGCGCTCAGCATCTGGGTGTCGTAGAACCAGGCGGAGCGGAAGCCGAGCGCCTCGGCGCGTTCCGCAACGCGCCAGCTTTCGGCATCCGTCGGCATGGCAATTCCGAACTGCATGACGCGTCTCCCTATGTCCTTGGCACAAGGCTGCATCCTGCGAGCGGTGCTGGGCAAGCCGGCGCGACGGGGTAAGCTTCCGCCAGTGCTCGGCTTCCTCGCCCTCTGCCTGCCGATCTTCGCGGTCGTCGGCCTCGGCTTCCTCGCGGTGCGGCGCGGCGTCATCACGCCTGCCGTCACCGATGCGGTCGGCGTTTTCGCCTTCAACTTCGCCCTGCCCGCCATGCTGCTGCGGCTGATGGCCAGCCAGCCACTCGCCGAGAATTTCGAGATCCGCTTCTTCGCCGGCTACCTCGCCGCCTGCCTGGTCGTGTTCTTCGCCATCATGGCGGCCGCCATGCTGCTGGGCGGCCGGCGGCGCGGCCAGGCGAGCGCGCTCGGCGCCGGCGCGGCGATGGGCAATGTCGGCTATCTCGGCCCGCCGCTGCTGCTGCCGCTGCTCGGCGAGCGCAGCGCGGGGCCGATCGCGATGTCCATCATGTCCGAGGTCGCGATCGTGATCGCGCTCGGCTCGGTGCTGATGGCGCCGATCCAGGAGCGTGGGGTGCTCGGCCGCGTTGCGCTCTCGCTGCTGAAGAACCCGATCCTGCTGTCCATCGCCCTCGGCGCGCTGCTCGGCGCCTGGCAGGTGCCGATCCCGATCCCTGTCGAGCGCTTCCTCGCCTTCCTCGGCAATGCCGCGGGGCCGACCGCGCTGTTTGCGCTCGGCGGCACGCTCGGGCAGTTGAAGGTCGGCCGGCGACTGGCCGCGACGGCGAGCATCATCACCATCGCGAAGCTCGGGCTCTACCCGGCGCTCGCCTGGCTCTTCCTCGACCAGGTGCTCCATCTCGAGCTGTTCTGGGTGCAGGCCGGCGTCATGCTGGCAGCCATGCCGACCGCCGCCAATGCCTTCGTGCTCGCGCAGCGCTTCCACACCGGCGCCGACGAGGTCTCGGCGGTGGTGCTGCTGACGACGCTGGTGGCTGCGGTGGCGTTCCCGATGACAGGGTGGCTGCTGATGGGGCCGGTGCCGGGGCCGTAGGGTGTGTGGGCACGAGGGGGACGCTGTCCCATAGGCGCTAAGATAGCGTTTTGCTCTGGCTGATTTCGCTTGGCGCGACGCCGGTCGGTGTGAGTCATTCTTGCGATGGAGACACTCGCACTGCCGGCCCTG
>Ga0114976_10000669_pt1 | contig 21401 bp, 12 predicted proteins | sample S_130805_EF_Meta_FD_87319 | JGI IMG/M metagenome (GOLD analysis project Ga0114976, IMG submission 87319) | Freshwater microbial communities from Lake Simoncouche, Canada to study carbon cycling - S_130805_EF_MetaG | ecosystem: Environmental > Aquatic > Freshwater > Lake | place: Lake...
GAAGAAGAGGTGCGCAAAAAGTTAGCAAGTAATAATCAGTTCGCTGAATTATTAAAAGAGCATGGCGCTGAAGCACCTACCAAGATAAGTAAGACCACAGGCAAGGAGACGTTTGCACTTGCAAAAAACGATGAGGGCTTTATATCGTTGACCGAACATGAAGACCCGTTCATTCAGCAGTTGTGCGCAGTAAGGCTCGGGACCAAATCCACCATAGAAGAGTCAAGGATAGAGAGATTCATAGGCGTTGGTGCGCGTAACAAGGGCCGGCTACCCATCCCACTTAAATACTACGGCGCACATACGGGTCGTTGGTCAGGCATGGACAAGGTCAATTTTCAGAACTTGCCAAGCCGTGACAAGAAAAAGAAAACGCTCAAGAACGCTATCATCGCGCCCTATGGTCATGTGTTGGTTAACTGTGACTCCTCGCAGATTGAGGCGCGAGTGCTTGCATGGTTGGCAGGGCAAGAAGATTTAGTTACATCATTTGCCAACGGTGAAGATGTGTACTCTGTGTTTGCAACTAAGATTTATAAGGACTACCCCGAACCAATAACTAAGGCTAATCCTGTTGAAAGATTTGTGGGTAAGACTTGCATCTTGGGTTTGGGCTACGGAACAGGAGCGTTAAAACTACAACACACTTTGAAGACCACTCCACCGGGTGTAGAGCTTAGTGAAGCCAAGTGTATTGAAATTGTTGACCTATACCGCCAAGATAACGACGAGATTATTAAGCTGTGGCGTGATGGTGACAAGATGCTCACTAAGATAGCAGATTGGAATGACGAGAAGTCTAAGGAGGTATGGTACGGCAAGCACAAATGCTTGCGGGTAAACAAAGAAGGTATATGCTTACCCAACGGGCTGTACATACGCTACCCTGATTTAAAGGATGTAAGTGAAACGGGTACGCCTAAATACGCCTATACATCACGCAAAGGAACGGTACACCTATGGGGCGGCACAGTAGTCGAGAACGTAGTGCAGGCGTTGGCGAGGATCATCGTCGGACAGCAGATGTTAGAAATCCAAAAGAAGTACAAAGTAGTACTCACGGTACACGATGCGGCTGTATGTGTTGTGCCAACGGGGGAAGTCCAAGAAGCGATTGGGTTTATTACCCAAGTTATGTCTACCGCGCCCGAGTGGGCTAAGGGTTTACCCGTAGCCTGTGAAGCCAAGTACGGAGATTCATACGGCGAGTGTTAAATATAGTTGCAGAATGTATTGCCGAGCGTACAATTTCTGTGTAATATGTACAGATAAACTTTTCAAAGGGCAGATATGGAATTCACATGGTCGTTTTCATCGTTAAAAGAATACGTTAACTGCCCCAAGCAATATCAGGAAGTTAAAGTACTAAAACGCTTCTTTAAACGTATGACGCCTGAAATGACTTACGGCAATGAAGTCCATAAAGCCCTTGAGAACTACGTCAAAGACGGTACACCCCTTGCCGAAAACTATAAGCGGTTTGCAGGGATGCTTGATACCTTGCTAGAGATCGAAGGGGATCGCTACCCTGAACATAAGATGGCACTTGATAGCGCTGGCGGTGCTTGCGAGTACAACGGCAAAGATCGGTGGGTGCGGGGCATTGCTGATTTACTGATTATCCAAGATTACACGGCGTACATCGTTGACTACAAGACAGGCAGCAATAAGTACCCTGACCCAAAGCAGTTAAAGCTTATGGCACTTATGGTGTTTGCCCACTTTCCTGATGTGAGCCATATTAAAGCTGGGCTATTGTTCGTGGCTCATGATACTTTTATTGATGAAGAGTACAAGCGTAGCCAGATTAGAGAACTCTGGAATAGCTTTAACGGTGACCTTGCGCGAATGCAAATGTCGTACGAAAATGATGCGTGGATGCCTAACCCTACGCCTTTGTGTGGATGGTGTCCGGTGCGAACCTGCGACTTCCATAAGGAAAGATAATGCCCTACGTTAACAAGCCCCGCCCATACGATAAAGAATATCAACAGCAGAAGGCTAGAGGTGAGAATGATCGTCGCATGGAGCGCCAACGTGGTCGGCGCAAGTTAGATAAAGATATGCCTGACGGTAATGGCAACGGTAAAGCCGATGCGCGTGAGGGTAAAGATGTTGCACACGTTAAAGCACTTGATAAAGGCGGCTCTAACAAGAATGGATTACGGATTGAAAGTGCCGCAAAGAATCGTTCGTTTAAGCGCGACTCAAAAGGTAATTTGGTGTCAGAAGTTAGTAAGAAAGAACGTAAAAAATAATACGCTGCGGTTAGGCATGAGTGTGCAGCGGGGGGTGGCTTTGGAAGTTTGCTTGACCCTTTAACCATGTCAGTTGGGCGGTGCTTAAAAAGTTTTCCGACTTCTCCTGCATGTTAGGCTCAACCGACTTACCCCCGTAAGGGGTAATTTACAACTAAGGATAATTGTGAAGATAGTCGATAACAGTGCGGTAAGATTAGTTTTAGATATAGAGTCAGCACACGCAGCAATGCGTAACATAGATAAGAGCGAAATACTCTACTCTAACGATGACCATGCTGACTTACTTGTGCATTGGGGTCTTGAGGAGATGCAGACCCTCACAAAGATATATGACCATGACCAAATACCTTCTCCAATCACGCGAGACTATAAGTTTCCGGGCCTCTTCACTCCGTTCAAACATCAGATTACAACCGCAGCGTTTTTGACGTTGCGCGAACGTGCGTTTTGCTTTAACGAAGCGGGTACAGGCAAGACCTCTTCTGTGATATGGGCTGCTGACTATCTAATGACACAGAAGTTAATCAAACGTGTGTTGGTGATCTGCCCTCTATCAATTATGTATTCAGCATGGCAAGCCGATATATTTAAGACCGCTATGCACAGGAGCGTTGCAGTTGCCTATGGCGATGCAAAGAAACGTAAGAAAATAATTAGCGGTGCGTACGAGTTTGTCATCATCAATTACGATGGTGTTGGCATTGTCCAAGACGAGATACTCAAGTTAGGGTTCGACCTAATTGTGGTTGATGAAGCTAACGCTTATAAAACAGCTACGACTCGACGTTGGAAAACTCTAGCAAAACTTTTAACTCCGAACACAAGACTATGGATGCTGACTGGCACTCCTGCTTCGCAGTCTCCGCTTGATGCGTTTGGTCTTGCACGACTTGTAGCACCTGCCAACGTGCCGAAGTTCTTTACAGCTTGGCGCGATAAGGTGATGCACCCTGTGTCTAGGTTCAGTTGGGTTGCTAAACCAACCTCTAAGCAATCTGTATACGATGCATTGCAACCCGCTATCCGATTCACCAAAGCGGAGTGTTTAGATTTACCCGAAGTTATGTATCAAACCCGCTTAGTTCCGCTTACCGCACAGGCGAACAAGTATTACAGAGTTCTAAAGAGTCAGTTGTTAGTTGAGGCAGCAGGCGAAGAGATCAGTGCAGTCAATGCTGCTGCGAAGTTAAGTAAGTTGTTACAAATATCAGGTGGTGCTGTATACACCGATAAGCACGATGTAATTGAGTTTGATGTAAGCCCACGCCTAAACACATTGTCGGAGGTACTTGATGAGACTGAACACAAGGTCATCGTTTTTGTACCCTACCGACATACGATAGTGGTAGTGGCCCGGTATCTAACAGAGCAAGGAGTCAGCAATGAAATAATCAACGGAGATGTATCAGCAAGAGAGCGGGCCGAAATCATCAATAGGTTTCAAACCGCAGAGTTACCAAGAGTCTTAGTTATTCAACCACAAGCTGCCTCGCATGGCGTAACACTAACTGCTGCGAACACCGTAGTATTTTGGTCGCCCGTGATGAGCGTAGAAACATACCTACAATGCGTTGCCCGAATAGACCGAGTGGGTCAAGTAAACAGTATGACTGTTGTACACCTACAGGGGTCGGAAGTGGAACGCAAGATGTATGAGATGCTTCAAGGCAAAGTTGATTCGCATGAGAAGCTGGTTGATCTATACAAACAAACTATCGGAAATGAAGATGAATCTTGAAGAATTAGTACAAATATACTTGACAATAAGAAGTGAACGTGAAAAGATACTCAACGAGTATGAAACCAAAGACAAGGTGTTAAAGGAAGAGTTGTTAGTCCTAGAGCAGTCGATGCTTTCAATCTGTAACGACACTAATGCAGACAGTATTAAGACCCAAAACGGGACAGTTATCCGCAAGATGAACGAGCGTTTTTACTGCAACGATTGGGACAACTTTAAGAAGTTTATTTTGGAGCATCAGGCGATTGATTTATTTGAGCGTCGTATACACCAAGGCAACTTCAAAGAATTTATGTCGGAACATAAAGACGATGGTCTACCCCCCGGCGTAAATGTGATGCGCGAGTTTGGCATCACGGTACGTAAGCCTACATCTAAATAGTTAAATTCAGTCAAAGGAAAATAAATGAGTAACGATCTAATCACATTGCTGTCCCAAAACACATCACTCACCGTAGACGGGCTTGATGAAGATACCCTTGCCGTTGCAGGTGGCGCGGGGCGTGGTGGTATTAAACGCATCTCTATTAAGGGTGGCGTGTTTCGTAAGTATGCAGGCGGTAAAGAAGTTGGTACGATTGAAGACCGCTTTATGAACGTCATCTTCGTTAAGATGGCACACAAGGCATCGCGTCAGTTGTACATGCAAGGCTACAAGGAAGGCGAGAAGGTTAGCCCCGCTTGTTGGTCGAGCGACTCTGAGACCCCTGACGCAGATGTACGCACACCACCAGCTAAGTCTTGTAATGAGTGTCAGTACAGCGTCAAAGGTTCAGGCGATAGTGGTATGGGTACTAAGTGTCGATTGTCATGGCGCACTGCTGTTGTGTTGCCTAATGATCCCGCAGGGGATGTGATGCAGTTGGTGTTGCCTGCCACTTCAGCGTTTGGTAAAGAAGATAATGGTCGTCGCCCTTTCCGACCTTACATTCAGCACTTGGCAGCTAACAACGTCAGTGCTGGGCGTGTTATCACCCGCATGGCGTTTGATACAAAGTCACCTACACCGAAGGTTGTGTTCTCTCCTGATAGCGCAACACCTGATGATGTATTGCAGATCATTGCGCAGCAAGCTAAGAGTCCCGCTGCCGAAGCAGCTATTAAGATGAGTGTCTTTCAAGCCGATGCTGGCACTACTGACGATGGTGGGTTTGAGACAGTTGTAAAAGAGGATGAGCCTATCAAACGCGAATCAAAGCCAGCCGCAAGCGGTGATGCCGAGAAGAACGTTGTTGATGTAATGAAGAAATGGTCTAAGAAATAAGGAGCAGGAATGCCACGGACATACAGCGAGAAGTTTTTAATTGCAATGCACAAAGGTAATCCTAGAAGGATCGGGGTTACCCTTGCAAAGTCCTGCGTCAAAGCAAACTTACCAGCCAAGTACGTAGCGGTTGCGTTAAATGTTTCTCGCATGTCATTGTATAGTTGGTTCCGTGGCAGACCTATTCGTGAGAAGAACGAGCATATTGTCGAGGTGTTTATTGACCTTGTGGAGAAAGACATGAAAGATGGTGTCTTGCCTGCACGTAATACTCTAGCAGCTAAAAAATACATTGAGGATATGATTGGTCAAAAATTGCAATAAAAATAGGGGGTGTCATGCCCCCTAACCCCCACACCAAAGCGTGAGCAATCACGCTTTTTTAGACTCTACTCAAGAAATGATAAAACAATTTTATGAGAAGGCGTTGCCAACACAGGGCGTCTACTGTGTTACCGGCATTGATCCGGCATCAGGGGCAACAAGGAATAAGTTTACAGAGACGTTTGACGAAATATTTGATTTAGTTGAGGGCTTCAAGAATAGAAAACAAAACATATTTATAGCAGTAAGTACGTTTGGTGAGTTTAGTAGGAAGGCAAAAGACGCTGTGTTCTGTAGATCGTTGTTTATTGATCTAGATGTAGGAGCAGACAAGGCGGCGGAGAACAAAGGTTACGTTGATGCTGACGCTGCACTTGTTGCACTTGATGCGTTCATTGCAGAGAGTGGGTTACCTGAGCCTGTGCGCGTTAGTTCAGGGCGTGGGGTTCATGCGTACTGGCTGTTTGATGAGGATGTACCAGCCGAAGAGTATCTGCCTGTTGCTCAATTATTTAAAGAGTATTGCACTCCCAAGTTGTTCTGTGACCCCGCAGTAATGGCAGACATGGCGCGGATCATGCGCTATGCAGACTCGCTTAACTACAAGACAGACCCGCCATCAACTACTGGGTTAATCAGTACTGAATTACATACGTATTCTTTCTTTTCGTTCAAAGAGTTTTTTGGTAGTAGTGAAGAGGTTGTGCCAGTCAAGGATATTCTTGCGTCAATACCAAAAGGTTTAGACGAAGACACCATAGCGTTTAAGAAGCTTGATAACTTTAAGTACAACTTTAGAACCATTGTTATCAAAAGTCTTGAAGGCGAAGGCTGCAAACAAATTGCAGAGGTCGCAAATAATCCGCAGAACCCACCATACTCATCATGGACTGGGGCGTTGGCAGTTGCCATACGATGCGAAGATGGTGAAGAAGCAATTCAACTTATATCTGAGGGACACCGTGACTACACGCCTGAAAAAACAATTACAAAAGCCAAGTCTTTTGATTCTATCCGAACATGCGAAGGGTTTGCGCGAGATGAGCCAAGTCTCTGCGAAGGATGTATTCATAGAGGACGAATCACAGGACCGATTGAGCTTGGAAGAGAGTTTATACCAGCAGCAGCCACGCATAAGGAGGACACAGTTTGGGAGAAACCGAATACCAAAAAGCTTCAAGAACTTCCGGGATTTCTAAGACCGTTTGTGCGTGGCGAGAATGGTGGCATCTATTACGTACCATCTCCAACATACGATAAAGAAACAAAGAAGAAAACACAACCTGATCCTGTACTGTTCTTGGCGCATGATTTTTGGCCTATTCGTAGGGTGTATGGCAAGATAGACGGTGAGTGTTTGCTAATGCGTCTAGAGTTGCCAAACGATCCTGCAAGAGAATTCTTAGTCCCAGTCGCACAATCGTCTGAAGATTTAAGAAAAATGGTGGTATTTCAAGGCGTCCCTTGTGAACCCAAAGAATCACAAAGGCTCCACAACTATATTAACAAATGGTATCAATATATGATAAATGTATACAAGGCAGACCAGATACGCACCCAACTTGGTTGGACAGAGAAACCTAACCGTGACGATATAACTCCGTTAAAGCGGGCATTTGTATTAGGCGATAAAGAAATAAACGAAGATGGTAAGTTAGTAGACTCCGCTGTGTCACCTTTAATACGTGTCGTGGCAAAAAGTTTAGTTCCCGCAGGTACATATACTAAGTGGCGTTGGTGTATGGATCAACTAGAACGACCCGATGGGCAGTTTGATATGCAGATTTTTGGACTGCTGTGCGGGTTTGGTTCACCTCTCATGGAATATACATCTACAGCAGGTATATCCGTATGCTTCACAGGCCCGTCAGGTTCAGCAAAGACTGGCGCAATGTATGCAGGACTTAGTATCTTCGGTAATCCATTAGACCTAAGTGTGTTTGATGCAACCGACAACGGTATGACAGGTAGGTATCTTGCACTGCATAATATTATGCTTGGCGTTGATGAGGTTGGTGACAAGAAAGCTGAGTCAATTGCATTGCTGGTACACAAAGTATCAAACGGTAAAGCCAAGATTAAGATGCAGGGGTCTGTCAACGCTGAACGTGAGTTTGAATTATCAGCGTCTTTAATTAACTTTATGACTGCTAACCACCCGATGTATGCCAAGTTGGTAGCATGGAAGAAGACTCCTGTCGGTGAAGCAGCACGTTTAGTTGAGTTTGAAGTAAAAAAGATAGCCTGTTTAGTAGGAGCAGGTAACCTTGGAAGGGAAATATTTGACTCATTAAAATACAACTATGGTCATGCTGGCACAATGTATGTCCAAAAGTTATACGAAATCGGTGATGGCAAAGTTTACGAGTACGTAAATAAATGGTTGGAAAGATTTATCATAGACTTTGGTGATCAACCTGAACAACGGTTCTATCAAAACTTAGTTAGTGTAACTTTTGCTGGTGGTCAGATAGCCAAAGAGGCTGGCATCATTGATGTCAATCTTGAACGTGTGTACAACAAAGTGCTGCATGAGATGATTAACATCCGTGACAACGTAGCCCCCAAGCACACAACTGACTACCCATCAATCTTAAATGAGTACATTAACCTCAACATACCAAACATCCTTGTGCTAGAGGGCGACACGGTTAAGAGCGCACCACGCAACGAACTAGCAGCACGTTTTGATATTGAGGAAGGTATCTTGCAGGTGTCAGTCACTCACTTTAAGAAGTACCTTGCTGAGTTGCAAGTAAGCTCATCAAACTTTGAACGTGAGATGAAGCAAGTTTACATTGGTGGGGATACTAAAAAGCCACGCTTAATTGGCTCTGTACGTAGTCGGTTGAACAAAGGCTGGAAGGGTAGCGGCGGTGGTGGCAACGTGTGGTGCTATCACTTTAATCCCGAAGAGATTGATGGTCTGTTCAGTAAAGACGAATGACACCCGATAAGATTCTTGAACCAGAGTGGTTGTTCCCTATGGATCACATGGGGGTCGGGGATAGCTTTTTTATCCCCACCTTACGCCCCGCTGAATTAATTTACATGATAGACAGCGGCTCTAAGAAGGCTGGCATCAAGATGAAATCTTTTGTTGCAAGTAAAGATGGTCACCTTGGTGTCAGGTCTTGGCGCGTATCTTAGGGTTTAATGTCGTATGCCTTAAACGTCTCAATGATGTTGTTCTTGATTAAGTTTTGTTGGAGGGTAAGCATCTTAACCATTGCTTCACGTTCTTTAGGAGAGATACCTTCCATCAAACGAAAACTCTTTGCTTCAGTACGCAGACGTTTGAGTTCACCATTGACCATAGTGTTGAAATGCTTAACTATTGACTCATCCATTGGGTACTCTGAGTGATACCTCATCATTGCTTGCGGGTCACCCTTAAACATATTTAACCGCTGCTCTTTAGCTAAGATTTTTTTCTCGACAGAAGAGAACTCTCTTGAGTCTACGTTTGAGCGAGTACCAAAGAAAGAACCAGCCAACGGTAGATCAGTCTTAGCGTTAAATTCTTTTCTACCACTAGCAAGATCAGTCAAACCGTAAGTTGTTTCAAAAATGCGCGACACACCATCAGCGTAACTATTAGCTAAGAAATACATACTGTTTGGACTCCAATCTACGCCGCCATTAGTAATTTGTGCAAACGTACGTGCTATGTCTTTGTAGACTTGAGGAATGTTATCTCCACCCACATACGCATCACCAATACGACGATTAGAGTCGTTATAAATACTTTGACCTAGACCATTCTTATTTAACGCAAACTCTAAGATGGGCCTTACAGTGCTTGGCGCAATTGAATCTAGCGCAAAGTTAAGCGGGTCTTCTAGCGGGTTCATCTTAGACACAGGGATTGGGATAAACGAGTCGAGTGAAATCTGCAACGCGATGTTAGCCGCTGCATCAGCAACGGTACTCTTACCAAACATAACAGCCGCCATCTGCGCCCCAGCAGCAGCAAACGCGCCAAGACCGAAGCCCCAAGGGATTTGGAACACAACGTCTTTGCCCAACCCTAACCCATCAGGTAAGTGGAACCGTGCATAGCGCGACCACTGCTGCATGTTGTCTGTCATGACTTTATTGCGCCCTAACTCATCTTCAGGCGACATAGCCATAGACATAGCGTAAGCTGTCATACCTAACCCAAACAATGCACCCGTCATAATTCGAGCGTTCTTCTGTTTCTGCTTGTAGTTTTTAATAAACGTATCACGCTGCGCTTTAGCTTCTGGTGTTGCGCCGATCTGAATAGCTTGAGGTAGGCTCTTTAATGCAGAGTCTAGTGAACGAAACGCTGGTACTAAGGCTTCAATTGCACGAACAGCACCCGTTGCGGCAGGTCTAAAGAACATATAGAACGCGCCCATTGTCTTACCAACCTGACCAACCTGCTCAAAGTTAGCAAGGTTCTTAGCGTACGCAGCAGCTTTAGTTCTTGCAGGCTGTTCAGCCATACCGTCTGCCATAAAACTACGCTTGGCTACACCGTAAGCAGAAGCACGGCTCGCAAGCTCAAACATATTTGTCCAAATATCAACAAACTTATCTACCTGCTCTTTAGTCTTCATAATGCCACTGCGCCCAAGTTCTTTTTGTAGAGCTTCAAAATTAGACTTAATAGCAATACCGTCAATGTACGTCACCATGCCGCCTTCTGTGTAGAAGTCGAGCATGTCTTTTATGAACGGGTCTTTCTTGGCAAGGTTTTCAATACTAGTAAAATCTTTGCGATTGTATAAAGCTATAAACTGCATAGCTTTACCCAGCCCACCGTTGGCTACCTTAGCTGAAATATCACCAATTAAAGCTAATGACTTTGTTGGCCCAAGGTCCGCACCCATAGTAAAGGCATTGGTAAGAATGTCTCGCACGAAGTTCATTGGACCGAATGAGTAGTTATACCGTGTGTGAAACTGCCCAATCATACTAGTGATGTTGTTTGCAATATCAACCAATGGATTGACTGCTTTGTATGTGCGACGAATAGAATTTAATAAAAGCTTATCCGTAATTTTAATAAGCGTAATGTCACCGTTTTCAGCATAATGAAAGATTGTATTTTCATCGGGCGTTATAGCGTAGCGTTGCTCAAACGGAATTGGTTCTTTTTTATACACAGCCTTGCCATTGAGCAGTCCTTGATCAATAGCATTAATAATTGATTGCGTAATGTTCTTACGCCCGGCACGAAGAGCAGAGCGAGTTGCATCAGACATACTCTGCAACAATGGGTTTGTAGCTACACTCATACGACCACCAAACGCGCTCTGTGGCTTGTCAACTTCACTGCCCATGCGCGAGCTAGTAAAGTCTAACATCTCATCAATCGTTGTAACCTTCTCGCCTTTCCTACCTTTTAACGGGATGTAATTCTCAAACCCGTAAAACGCTACACGGTTACTAACAGGCTTAGACCAATAATTCGACTGCATATCAAGCGTTTTAGTAGCATCATGCAAACCTTTAAGCGCAGCAGACACAGCATCAATCTGTGGTTTAAATTTACTGCCTGCAATCTCAACTCGACGTGCTTCAGCAGTGTCAGGATCAACACCCACCACGTTATAAGCTTCATTTTTTATATCTGTATTTTTACGCTTGTTACCATCTACAGCAACTTTAATACCTGACGGGCTATACCCAGTCTCGTCTGTGTATTTTTTAACAAGAAAATCAAGTTCAGCACGTAATTGTTTTGCCTCTGCAACGGTCAGCTTCGGGTTATCTAACTCACCTTTAATATTATTATCATGCTCACCAACTATCTGCTGTCTACGTGTGGCAGGAGAAATTAACTTACCGTTAAATCGTACCACCGCTTTTTGGCTAAGTGGGACAAGCATCATGTACTTAGCTTCACGACGTTCTTTTTCGTGAATTGCTTCAGTGATCATGTGAAGCTGTGCAATTGCGCTCTTTATATCTAGCCCTGTTGCTTTAGCAAAGTTATTAATTGCTGTGTCTAAGTCTTGAGCGGGACCCGCTACGTGACGCTCATATAAATCTTTGGCACGACCAGATGACAACGTTATCTGAGTGTAGATGTTGTTAAAGTTTTTAGATAAGTCATCCACAATTGCACCAGCAAGCTCTAGTACATCCTGCCATGACTTGATTGGGTAGCGATCATTTTGGAACACTCGCGCAACGTTTTGCCAACCCTCAGAGGTTGTAAACAACTTTTTCCAAAAACCCTTATCACGCCCCACAACATCTTCGGGCGGCATGTATTCTGCGTTACTAGCTTCACCCTTCTTACCAATACCAATATCACCGGTTCGCAATGGAATAGGCGCTTTCTTTGTTTGCTGAGGCTTCTTAGACTTGCTCGTTGCGTACGATACTTCACGCCCGTATAGACCTTCGCCCGGCGCATCTAATATCTGTGCAATATCTTCTAACACTTCTTTAAACGTAACCGCAGAACTTGGGTCTGAGAGACCAAAAGCCGCTGCAATATTTTTAATAAACTCTCTAAACATACTACTCTTAGAAGTAGGCTTGTATACCCTACCTGTGTCATCAAGATTCTTTAGAGCGTTTTGAAACTCTTTATTTGAAAATGCTTCTGCAATAAACTCTTTAAGTGAGTCAATGTTAAATTTATCACCAAGCGCAGCTTTGGCTCTTTGGTAATTAAGATTTAAACGGTTGAGCGCAGCCGTAGCTGCGGGACGGTCTTCAGCAGGAATAGCTTCTAAGTAAGCTGTTCGGTTATCAACTACATGGTCAGTGTAATAGTGCAATATTTCATGCTCTAGTACTTCTTCAAGAGGGCGTTTCCCTGTGTACTTACCGTTCTCGCCCCTGATAAAAATACGATTTCTTTTAGGGTCAAACATACCGTCTTTGCCATCAGGTATGTTCATGCTAAACGAAATACGTTTTAATGTCGGGTCAGTAATTTTTAGATGTTTTAGAACCTTAGATAGTTTTGATGCCATTACCGATATGTAGTCAGTCTCACCACCACCTAACTCAGCAAGGACTGATTTAATATCTCCGCTATCGTTGATTGCAGACACGGTACGTGTGTTACGACGCGCATTAAGCTTTGAGGATTCAGGTCCGACTGCCTCAACGTTTTCTATTTTGTCAGCAGCCTTTACATCTGAGTCTTCGTCGGATGTAGTCTCTGGCGCAGCGTCTTCTACAGTTGCTTCCTGACCAGCTTTTGCAGCTTGCTCTGTTTCTTTTTCATCAACTAATAAACTTTGTTCTTCTTCAATAGTATCTAACGCCGCCTCGCGCTCAAGATCACGTTCGGTTTTTTCAGCGTCAGTCTTTCTTTGTTCTATGGCGTCATAGTACTTATCTATGTTCTTTTGATTCTTTATCTTTGCACGATCATCTGCTCGTTGGGCGCGTTTGTCCTTGCCAGTAGCGCCGCGCCGACCTAAAGCTTCTGTACGAACTTCGTTTTTAAACGCCTTAGTTAAAATTCCATCAAATATCTTACGTTGCTCAGGTGTTAACGACTTTATAAACGCAGCTCTATTTTTTTGCGCTTCTACTCGTGCCGCACCACCTGCATCAAAAGCAGCTTTACCTACATACTTCTTGTAGATTTTAATAAGCTGTTCAAGCGTCATAAAATCTAAAGGTTTTTCAGCCGTAACTCTATCTTTTGCTTTCTTGTTTTTATTAAATTCCGCAGCAAGTTGCTTTAACTCTTTAGCTACTCCTTTCTCCCATAGCGTTGAGTCCATAAGATCAAAGGCTTCATCTAATGCACCGGTCTCAATACCACGCTCAACAGTAATGGGAGCTTCTTCACCGTAATAACCGTTTTGGTTTAAAAAATTACTTGCAGATGGTTCTTTAGTGCGCTCGTAACCTTTTACATATGTAACGGGCTTGGCAATTTTTACGCCAGCTTTAACTTTTGTTTCTGTACCAGCCTTAGTGACTTTACTCTTCTTAGCATCACCACGCGCAACGTTAGCAGCGGCAGTTAATTCTGCTACTGTTTTTGGTTTATCTTCTTCTGTATCAAGCCCTGCGGTAGAACCTACTTGCCCTACTGGTTCTTCTGTTGGTAATTTTGAAGATACACGCTCTTCTTTTTTAATAGCAACTGTGGTGTCAGTGCCTTCAAACACATTAGGTGCAATCTGGCGAATGCGCCCAGCTAACACACCTTTAAGGTTGCCAACGTACTCGCGTAGTATTTGGTTAATGTCTTCAGTGGTAACTGGCTTCTCTTTAGTTGCTTTAGGTATTTGAATACCCACTGCTTGAGCAACCTTTCTTGCTTGTGCTGGTGAAAACTTTGCACCTTTAGCATCAACAGCATCAATATGATTAATAGCGTTCTGTTCTTCAGGCGTAGCTGCCCGCGCTGTAGGCAACGGTGCTTGTTGCTTAGGCGTTTCTTTAACTACTTCAGTGGCTACTGGCGCAACAGAAGTTTCAGCCTGCGTAGTGTCAATCCGACCAACAGCTTCTTTAATACGATTTAATGTTTCTTCTGGTTTTGCTTTAGTAGAAACTTCTAGCCCAAGGTCTCTTGCAATTTTGTTTATCTTGCGAGTATCGGTTGGTACACCGCCAGCATCAACAGCTTTAACTAAATCAACAGCAGCCTGTTCTGGAGCAGTGTATTCCCTTGCAGGTGGTACTGGAGCAGCAGGTGGTGGTACTGGAGCAGCAGGTGGTACTGGAGCAGCAGGTGGTACTGGAGCAGCAGGTGGTGGTACTGGAGCAGCAGGTGGTGGTACTGGAGCAGCAGGTGGCGTTACTTGCCCATTAGCACCGGGCGTTAAATTAGTACCGTCAACATCCGCGCTAGGCGCAGGCGTAGCAACAGCCGCAGTTGCAGCAGCAAGTTCTGCTTTCTTGGCTTCTATATTTTTTTGAATTCTATCGTATTTATTTTTTCTACTTTCTTGGGTTTTAGCATTACCTTCTTTGTTTTTTAATTTTTCAGCGCGATCAGCGTTGTCGGCTTCCATCGCTGCTATTTCAGCAGTAAGTGCATCTACGGATGCTGAGGTCGCCCCTACTGGTGCAGCAGGGTTTTGATTAAACGCATCTAAGTCAGCTTGAGACCTAGCTACCGTACCATCAGGTAATTCAACAGGCGTAAATAACGGTAGTCCAGTTTCTGTACCAGCTTCAGTTGTGGTTTCGCCAGCTTTAATTAGTGCGTCTTCAGTTGGTTTAGGTTTATCGCCAGACACAGGTGAGGCTAACTTAGAGCGTATAGCACCAACACCACCGGGAATAACTGACATGGCGTAAGATGCGCCTGCGGTATTAATGTAATCCCTGATAGCTCCAGCATCAGTTAGTGATAACTTAGCACCGAAACGTTCAGCAATTGTTTGGACTTCTTCTGGCAAAAGTTCTTTTGTGCCAGTAGTAAGAATGCGCTTGCCTATCTCTAAAGTAAGTCCGTTCTTCACCTCTTTAGTAATAGGTTTAAACGCACCAAGCATAATCTTGTCGGCAACAAAGTCAGCAATAGCGTGAACACCAGCCATTGGTAATACTCTAGCTAAGTCAACATCTTCAGGGCGCTCGCCACGATTCTCGCCTTCTTGAAATGCCCGACCACCAACTTCGCCTAAACCTTGCATAGCAGATTGTGCAACCATACCTGCGGTAGCACCGCGAGCAAGCGCAGACACTTCTTTCTTAGCCGCTACCTCAACTAAATTTTTAGCGTCAATTGCACCTTGTGCGCCCTTCTTAGCAAGGGCCTGAGCTTCAGCAATAATACCGTCTTTGATTAAATTTCTACCCACTGCACCAGCTACAGCGCCGGGAATAGACGCTACACCTGCGCCGGTTACAGCACCGATAGCCATAAAGCCAAGAGTCTGAGCTAAGTTACCAACCCCTGCGCCCATCTGATACGGAAGCCAATCAGTTAAGATTGCACCAGCCCCGCCTTTTTCCCAAGCACCAATTAATTCATCAGTAGGTTTAACAATAGACTCAGCTTCGCCCTTCTCCATAGTTTCGAGACCGGACTGCATTATCCCCCTGCCAGTATCCTCAAACCCAAGTTTTTGCGCGACAACACCCGTCAATGCTTTTGCAGCACCGTAGGTAGATTTAATTTGCGGGATGATGTTACCAATACCACGGGAGAAATCAGGCGCATCTTCAGCAGCCTGAATTGGACCTTTCTGTGGCTCTACTTCACCATCTAGCTTACCAGTAAATTCTCTGACTCTAGGTGCGCTGTATTCCTCGTCAAGCTGACCAGTAAATTCTCTAACAGCCATTTCTTCACCTTAATCAACAATGTATTGTTTACCATCTGGAGCTTTATACACATCTTTACCATTAGATTTACCAACAAGTCTTGACCCAGTTGGAATTCCATCAGGCAACCCTGTGCTGCCTGTTTTAGTTGGTGATTCAAATCCAGCTTCTTTTCTATAAAAATTAACTGTATCTCTAGCATCATCAAGACGCCGATTAAGATCAGTATCTATCCTGCTAATTGTATCTTCTGCGTTTTTACGCATTGTTCTGATTGTAGGTGAAGCCGATTTAGGATCAAACGGCATTTTTAAAACCCTAGCTGCTTCTCTATACTCTTCAGAATTTCTAACTCTTGCTACGTCTGCTTCCACTCGCGTCAATTCTTTACCAGAATTAAATGCTAACAATCTTAATTGACGCTCGCCAGCAGCATCGCCACTTCCACCTGCTGCACCAGCACGGGCATTGTAGTAATTAACCAGTGCATCAACTTTCTTCTCTTCAATACCAAGCTTTCTAAGTTCCATAGCCAGCTTCTCTTTACCCATGCCAGCAGCCAGAAGTTTCTCAACACGCGCACGATCATCTTTACGAATATCAGAGATAGCTTTTTGATACTGTTGCGCAGCAGGAACCATACCCGCAGCAATATTAGCCAGAGCATTAGGCGATGTACCGCCAGCGGCTGCTAAACCACCACTAATAAGTGCCATGTACAAGGCTTCTTTCTTCTCGCGCCCAACACTTTCGCCGCTCTTTTCAAGCATAGCCATGTACCTATCTACAGCACTAACAGCTTGTGCAGCAGCAGGAGATTTACCGGCAATAGCTTCAGCTTCTCTAAGAGTACTTGGTACATTACCGCCTGCACCGTTTTCACGACTACTACCAGTAGAAGTTGTAGTACCAGTAGGAGCCGTGGTAGTACCATTAGGAGCCGCACCACGTTGACCAGCCGGTGGTTGATTAGGTGAAGTCCGAACGTTTTGTGCAGCGGGAAGTGCAGCTACTCCCATCGGTGACGCAGCTTCGGCTCTAAGCATTTCAGCTTGTGCGGCTTCAGCTTCAGACATACGGTTAGTAAATTTTTCTGAGGGTAATGTAACTTGCGAAAAAGGTAAACCTTTTTGTTTAGCTAAAGCGGTTAATTCCTCCATACTCATATTAGGTAAACGATTTAAAATCTGTCTAGCTATTGCTTGATCCGCATCAGACCCTGATGCTGTACCTAAAGCCATAGGACCGTATTGCTCTGCTAATTTAACTCGCAGCGCAGTTTTGTTAGCAACATCGCTAATACCAGAAACTTTATCAACGGTTGTTCTACCTAAAGGACTAGTCATCAACGCATCTTTTACATTACTAGCTATACCTGTTAACCCGGGGATAGGTGAATTTGTTTGAGCATATTTAGTTGATGGTCTACCTTCTGGCAGTATATTGCTTATTCCTTTAGGTCCTAATACTTTATCGTATAAATTACTAGCGCCTTCTTTTACAGAAGTTAGTATAGATTTGTCTTCACCACGCATACGAGCTAAATCGCCTCTACGTAGCCCCATTCTACTTTCCGTCATTCTAGTACCCATTTCTGGGTCATTAACAAACTCAGTGTCAGCCCGTTCTAAAATTTTTGAAGGTAACGTAAGGTTTGGTTCTCCCATTTGCTGCGCTTGAATTTCATCTTGTTTACCTTCGGGACTAGCGTAATACGCATCTTTAACAGCATGAGCATTTTTATAGCGCGCATCACTTAATTCTTTTTCTGTAAGCGGGGGTGTATTACCCATCTCAAGATAGTTTTTGTACGTTTTATCCGTAATATCAGGGCTATCCGCAAAGGCTTTATAGGCGGGGTCTTCTTTATACTTGCTTGGGTCTACAGTGTCCCAAAACGATTTACCTGAACTGCGTACTTGCTGCCCTTGAGGACCATCTCCAGCAAACGCAATAATCCCCCCGCTGGCATACTCGCCACCAGCAAATTGATCCTCTTCTTCAGTAGGTAAGTTTGTAGGTAACTCATCTATGCCACGATACTGATCGGCATCCTGCATAACTTGTGCAGCAATGGGTACTTGATTTTGGCCTTGCCCTTGTTGCGCCTGCTGCATAGCCATAGCTTGCTGGCGTTGTCTAACTTTGTCCTGTAGAAGAGGGACGCCAACATAAGCGGGAATTGTCCCGTTTTTAATCGCTTGTTGTAACTGTGGGATAGACAATTTCTCAGCGTCAGCCATGCGACCCATCATGCTAGTAATCATTTCAATGTCCTTTCATGGCGTTGTACATGCCTAGTGCGTCTAACCCGTCACTTTCTTTAATCTGACCGCCTTTTGCACTATTAGCCATTTTATACATACCGTACGCACCCATACCCGCTGTGCCAAGACCAGCGGCTTGAGAAATCATGCTTGGGTTCTGATATATAGATTGAGACTGCTGAGTCAATGGTAAACCGCGCAACAAATCGGACATAAAGCCAAGCTGTTGATAAGGATAGTTTAACTGTGCTTGATACTGTTGATACGCAGCGTCTAAACCTTTTTGTTGCAAGGCTTGTTGTTGAGTCCCTGCCGATACCATAGCTTGGTTTGCTGCTTGCTCTTGACCAAACTGAGTCTGACCTAACTGACCTAGAGTGCTGGCAGAGGCTCCTGCTTGACCTAAACCTTGAAGTCCATACTGACCCGCACCCACAGCACCTTGAACGCCTTGTTGCCCTGCTTGCAAACCCTGAAGTCCTAAGTTAGCGCCAAACTGTTGAGCTTGTTGTGCTTGTTGAAATGCATTGTTATAGCCCTGACCAATCATCTGGTTCATAGCAAGGTTTTTGTTGCGCTGATTCTCTGCCGCCATTAACGCTTCACGGCTACCACCAAACGCACCTGAGCGCGAAGCATTGCCCATCTGCTGAGTGCCAGTAATATCGTACTGACGTTGAACCTCTTGGAGAGCAGGCTGAAGCGAAGCTTGCAGGTACGGGTTCATGTACGCTTGAGATGCGTATGGATTAGTTGCTTGCTGTGCGTACCGATCCCCTGCACCCGCTGCCATTGCACCATAACCTAACGATGCGTTTTGAAGCTGCGCTGCTGTGCCTTGCGTACCAAGACCGTATCGACCTGTTTGATATGCAATGTTTGATGCATCAGCTATTTGAGGAGCAATTTGCTGATTTCCCACGTTTTGAAACGCTTGGTTCTGCAATGGTGTAAATTGTGCAACTTGTTCGCCTTTATACGGCTGATACGGATTGTTAGTCAGATCAGTGACCGCAGCAGCTTTACCTAATGTACTTTCTACATAAGGACGAGCATACTCAGGAATAGTTGTTGTGGTGTTGTTAGTTGAAGTTGGTGTGCCACCGCCACCACCTTGAGGCATAATTTTCCCACCGACTTTAAGAAAAGCCCGTTCGGGTAACATATCCAAATGGTTATATCTCATAGCACAACCTCAACAATTTTGTATTTTTCAACGAACCCAAAGCGTTGCCACAATCTAGCAACAGCGTCATTAACCGCACCTTCTATAGACGTAGCCCCAAAACCTTGTAAAACTTGGCACATCTGTTTAAACGACTCTTTGCTGACAATTAATTTGCCACCAATGTAAGTAATAAACGCTACACGATGGTTAGGTCGGTTAAACAAATTGACCGTTGCTGCACCAATAATCTTGTCATCTTCTACTGCAACCAACAATACCCATTGACCGCCGGTTACATAAGCCTGAACCTGCTCTAGCGTGTAATCTTTATCGCCAGTTTGTTGCTCAATTGCTGCTTTTAAAAACCCCGAAACAGCATCCCACGTTTGATTTACATACTGGATTGGAACATGCTGTACGTTCATGCGGGTAAGTATTTATCTGACCTAGAGTTAACAGCTACCTTGTCTTTGCCAACAGTCTTGCCCCTGTTCTTTTGAATGCGATCCATCATGGCATACAGTCTTTTAGCACCGGCATCTGTAGACCCATTTCCCAGTTCAGAAACAATCCGAGCAGGAACGACGAACTCACCATCAGCAAGACGAGCAGGCTGACGGCTACCAATTTGAGCAGGAATATCATCACTGACTCCATCGCCGGGTCCTCTTAGTAACTGACCACCATCAGAGTATCCGCCTAAATGACCACCCATTGCGTAGCCTTGCATCGGGTACTGTGGACCTTGGTTTAAACTTTCAATACCGCCAAAGTTACGATTGCCATCATCAGGCTCTGGGTAATAACTTCCAATACCGCCACCCATTGCATAACGTAAAGCTTCTGGCATTAACCCACCGTTAGCACCGCTGCCATCAACGTTATGTGGGCTTGGTGTGTAATCTGTATACCCCATATTGGCATAACGTTGTTGTGTTTCCGCTAGTCCACTTGATAGGTCAACTGGTTGATTGGAAGGCACGTTAAATTCAGGCGAGCCTTCTGTTGGGTTAAATGGTCTGGTTGGCTGATTATTGGTGTAATCGTAAACTTCGGCAATAGGGTATCTGTCGTAATAACTTTCTGCATCTCCATTTATACCGGGACCGGTATATGTACCACTAACGCCCGAACCAGCAGGTTTAACAGCAGATTTATCAGCAATAATTTGAGCAGCACTTTTTACTGGTTGTTTTGTAACCGGATCAATTAAGCCACCGTCTCCACCACCGCCACTACCGTATCCACCACCTAAACTACTAATACCGTACTTAGCAAACGCAGGTGCTTCGTATTGAAACGCAGCAGGAGCTTGTCGTTGTGGTGCAGCATATTGCTGTTGAATCTGAGCCATCTGTGGTTGAATCAATGGCTGTGTAATGCCTTGCAATACAGTTGGCGGTTGATAAGGTTGTTGTGCTTGTTGAATAGCAGCTAAAGCTTCAAGTGTTGGGTTAGCAGTGCTTTCACGTTGTTCTTGTGTAGTCTCTCCACCTTCAGCCATGCGAATAATGCCGCCGTTAGCCACGGTAGTAGCGCCAAAATCTTTTGCTTTAATTGGTGTTTTAGCTGTATATGATTGTTTAAAGTAAGGCGTACCAGCACCTTGGTAATCAGGGTTTTCAACTTGGCTAAACTCATACGGACGAATGTACGAATCTGATTCAGGTTGGCTACTCTGATTATTGCCAGATTTATTAGTCAATAACAAACCAGCCGCACCAAGCCCTAAAGGCATTTTATTGTCAGAAATAAATTTGCCAATGCCGGAATCAAAAATTCCTGTACCCGCAGGAGCTGCTGTTTGAGAGACAATAGGACTTATTCCAGCGGCTGGCGCAGAAAGCGCAGAAGTACCTAAAGGCATAGTTCCAATTGCACTTGGAATTTGATTGGCTAAGAGAGATGATCCATTAACAGTTATGCCAGACGCAGCAGGAGTAATAGCAGAAGGCACTGCACTTATAGCAGACCCAGCAGCTTCAGTAGCAGCAACAGGAGCAACGTTAGCAGCAATACCTGTACCCGCACCAGCAGCACCTGCACTGGCAAGTGAAGATATACCACCGCCTAAAGCACCGGTAGCGCCACCTATGGCAGCGCCTTTAAGGATGTCTTCTGTCTTACCACCGCGCAACGCAGC
>Ga0114976_10000670_pt1 | contig 21376 bp, 25 predicted proteins | sample S_130805_EF_Meta_FD_87319 | JGI IMG/M metagenome (GOLD analysis project Ga0114976, IMG submission 87319) | Freshwater microbial communities from Lake Simoncouche, Canada to study carbon cycling - S_130805_EF_MetaG | ecosystem: Environmental > Aquatic > Freshwater > Lake | place: Lake...
CAGCGCCCGCTCCAGCGTCGGCAGCAGCAACACAAGCCGTGGTAGCAGCAGCAGCGCCCGCTACAGCGTCGGCAGCAGCAACACAACCCGTAGTAGTATCAGCAGCGCCCGCTCCAGCGTCGGCAGCAGCAACACAAGCCGTGGTAGTATCAGCAGCGCCCGCTCCTGCGCCGCCTCCGCCCCCTCCGCCTCCGCCGCCTCCGCCGCCAGAAGACGCATGGTGGGATCGCGATCCAGACACGACAAACGACGACGCAATGATCCAATTTTTTGGAGTAGGTCGAAAGGCGATGGCAGCCGATGCGCTTAGTCTACCGCGGGGAAGTCCTAGACGCGCCGAACTTTCGAGGCGGGTAGCATTAATCAATCGAAAATGGCAAGCGTTGCCTCAAGATGTTAAAAATAGACTTGGAGATAGAGTGAATGCAGCATTTAGGGGTGAACCCATTCCTCCAGCACCAGCAGCAGCCGCTCCAGCTCCAGCTCCAGCACCCGCGACAGCAGCCGCAGCGGCGATTCAGACGGGAGTGCAGCAGGTCGCACAAGCGCTAGGGTTGGTTGCTCCAGCTTCAGCGCCCGCTCCAGCAGAAGAACCTACGCAATTGGCACCACCTCCCGCAGCAATTCAAACAGGGCGCACACAAGATCCAATCGTTCCTGTCGAGTATCCTACTTTATCAGCGACGGAAAGACTCGTGCGACCAGCGCCAGCGCCAGCAGTGTTAACTCCTGCGCAACTGGAGGTGCAGAGAGCAAGGCAAGAGTTAGAGTCTGCCACCGCAGATAGCGATGCAACCCCGCGAGAAATTTCTCTTTTACGCAGAACACTCGCAGAAGCAGAAGCGGCAGCAGCGCCCGTTCCGCAAGACACTCAGCGTGCGGTTCAAACCGCACGAGAAACCCTCGAGGCGGCGCGACTAGCATACTTGAGCGCCCAAGCCCAAGTCAATCCCAGTGCGACTCCCGATCAACTCCGTCAACTCAACGCAAACATCGGCGCCGCCGAAGCCGCATACGAAGTCTTCCATCCGCTTGTGTTGAGAATGGCATCGTCGTCGTCTGCAGCGCCTGCTCCGCCGCCTATGTCTCTTCTAGGAGCGCAACAACCTATTCCCGCATGGAGGCGCGTCAGTCAGGGAGTGGATGCAGTAAGATCGGCGCGTCTGTTGACAGAACCAGTACTGCCTCCGGGTCGGCCGTATAGCGGATACCAAGCGCCGCAAATTCCTCTTAACCCCTTCGAAATCGCAAGAGATAATCTTAGGACAGCTCGCTATGCCTACCGTACTGCCGCTGATAACAACACATTGACCCCCGAAATCGAGGCGGCGCTCGACGCTGCAAATGCAGCATATACCAGATTTTTGCGCCTGCCCACTGTTGATTCGCCAGCGGCGGCAGCGCCCGCACCCGCACCCGCGCCCGCGTCAGAAGGATTTATGACTCCATCATTAGGCGGCGCAAAACCGAGTCGAAAAACCCGCAAAAACCCGATACGCTTCGTGCGCGACCACGTCCCGCACGTGGGCGCCAAAGACCTCCGCAAACTCCGAACGCTCACCAAGCGCCACAAACTCGTCATTCCGACGCAAACGACCGCCACGTCCTGGAAGACCTTCGACCCCGCAAACCCGCCCAAAAAGGTGGTGCGCGTCGTAGTCGACGGCACCCATACGTTCGACTTCGGCATTAAAAAGTAAAAACGTATTGTATCCGACTCTCTTGTGCAAAGTACAACAACAATGAGCACCACGCAAGTTCCGTCGTCAAACGTGCGTGAGGCGATTCGGCGGTTCGCGGCGCTCGAGCACCCCGACGACCACTTCAGCAACTTCCTTCGCGAATTCAAGCGGTACTCGCTGGATGGATACGCCCACATAACGTTCATTCTGCCAGGCAAACAGGTATACGACTTTCACGGGTCCGAGATCGGACTCACGAAAGTTGTAATTATTAAGGTCGATGAATGGCCCTGCGCACCGCCCGATACGTTTCAGAAGACCCGATGGTGGAAGCCCCTCGAGAAGCGCCCAACCAATCAGGCGTGTATGTACAAGGCGTAACCTGTTATATAGAGCGTTGTTATGAGGAGAGACGCCAACCTCCACGTTTTTTGGCCTGCCAAGAACATTGTCAGAAGCGACGCCAGAACCATGTAGACCGCGTCCGCGATGAGAATCTTCCACGACTCCGAGTTCCCCGCATAGTCCTGCATGAGGTCGAATATCTGGTTCTTGTGGATGTTCGGAACAATCAACAACCCAAACACCAGATCGTGAATCTGCTGAACGACGACCGCCACAACGCAGAATAGCAGGGGATTCCACGTATTGCTCACGAACCCGTACGCGAGCTGAGTCAGGCGGATTCCGATGACGATGGACGTCACGTCGACCATGTATGCTACCAGACCAAAGTTGTCGTACCATTTTGATACCGACGCCTCTTTCGGGTACGTCTTCCACAGAAAGAGTCCCGCCGTATCCACGATACACGCCGCCACGAGCGCCGCAAAGATTATGTGAACGTCGTGCCGATTACGGATATCCTGCAGTAGCATTATAATACCTTCCTAAATGTTTATCGTCATGGTCGTCGGAGATCCCATACAAGCAGCAAGGTTCCTCGATAACCTTCAAAGTCAGTATAACGACGTCATCTGGATGGAAGACACCCCCAAATTTTACGAGAACGTGGATCTGTTTGTCTCGTGCGGCGGGGTACCCTATCCCCCAAAAGGCAGGCGCAGCATAACGTGGAGCGGGGACGATGGCGAAACCATCGAGCGGATCTACAAAACTCTCGGTCTAAGACAATGTTCGACATCGTCTGGATGCTCGTTGGTTTCGTCGCAGGCATGATTGTCACGTGCGTGTTCGTCCCTCCCATGACGCGCAAAAAGATGGTCCCCGACATTTCGAACCCTGAATTAGTGTTCCGAAATCCCAAGACTGCCAACGCCTGCTTCCGCGCCCGTTCGTATCAAGTACCCTGCACGTCATCCATCGACTTTCTCAATTAGTTCCTCGGAGCACTATGGTATACTCCATAATTCAACTGCTGGGTAACTGGATTGTACTGGGCGATCTCCGTGGGGCGCACGCTGTGAATCGACGTAGTCACGCTGCTTTTGGGTGAATTCACGTTCGCGTTGCGGATGATCTGCAGTTTCTGCGCCTTGAGCAGGTCGGACGAGTTCGCGACCTTGACGTTGCCTGGACCGCTGCTGTGACTTCCAAAGTATTGCATGTAAGCTTATTATAATGCTCCGCGAAATTCTTGCGAGACCCGAAGCGAACATCTTCTTCTCCTTTGTCATCGGACTCGGTCTCGCCGTCCTGATGTTTCACCGACCGCAAATAGAGGTGGAGGAAAGTCTGCACGACCCCGAAAAACTACGGACGATGATTACGCGCGTGGACGGTAAGTGCTATCGTTACCGCATCGAGGACGCGTCGTGCCCCGACGTGAGAGTTTCCGCGTAAGATATATAAATGAACGACGCGACGCCTCTCGATCAGTTGATGCCCGCGGGCGGTTCTCAGCAGCCCGCCATGTCGCTCCCCGCAGCAACGACCTATCCGCAAATGATCACGCCAGGCACCGCGAGCGCGATCGTTTCGCCGCCGCATCCAGGTCAATCGGCACAGATGCACCCTTACATGATCAAGAACGTCCTCAAAAACATCATGACCTATGTCGCGATCTTTGGTGCCGTCTTTCTCGTTTCGCTCTCCCAAGTCCAGTCTCTGCTGCTCCGCTACATCCCCAACTCGTACGCGGGCAGCGGCGTCGTGTCCCTAACGGGCGCTGCCGTCTTGGGCGCCGTCGGCGTCGTCCTCGTCTACGTCATTCAGACACTGTTGCAACCGCTAATTTAACGCCGCTGAACGCGGCGCTTCACAGTCTTTTTGCCCTTGCCGCGGCGTCGTCTACGCCGGCGACCCGCGGTTTTAGCAGCGGCGTCTCGTCGCGCTATTGCTGCTCGACCTGCCATTTCACTCGGAGTTGGAGGAGGAGCAGCGGTGGCGGCAGGGGCGACTCTTGGTGCTTGCCTCCTTCGTCGCGCGAGTTCCCACGCTACAACCGCTGGCGTTCGTTCATGTGCTGCAAGTGCAGTAGGTCTGTCTACACGGTAAAAATTGAACTGATCTGACCCGAAAATTCTTTGCGTCTCGGGAGGAACGGTGTGAATGGGATCGAGTAGATTATTAAAGAACGCATAGCTATGCAGCCCCATATGACTCGGTTGAAGTCTTACAAAGTTTCCAAAATACCTAAGACCACCGTTCGCCTGTCGGATATCATATTGCTCTCCCGGGTTGAGTTCATCAACAGAGACTATTTGGCGGTTCTCTGCCGCAAGCGCGTCGACACCTTCCATTATAACAACATACTATTATGTCTTCAACCAGTCGCACGGCGATGGGCAGCAATGAACGCGGTTTCGCGCTCTCTGAAGTTCGTGCTCGAACTGGTTGTCGATCGTCAAGTAATCGTCTTTGAGAGCAATGATGTTGCTCACGAGTGTTCGCTGGGTTTTCTGAAGGTCTTCGAGTTTCGTTTCCTCCAGAGGTGTCCGCGGGTCTTTTTGTTTGAGAAGCATGATGTCGTTCAGGGCGTCTTTCAGATCGTTGACGTAGCCCATTTCAATGTAGTGAATCTTCTTGACCTCTGCAAAGACGTTCATGCTGTAGAGGTGAGGATAGTTGTAGCGCACGTACTCGGGCAGACCGAACTGGTTCGCTTCCTTAACTTCGCGAATGTTCTTTTCCGTCGTCGTCAGAATAGTTTCAATCGCCTCGGTCGCTTTGGGGATGTAGAGCATCTTACCCGAGTTAAATACGAGAATGGACTCCATCTTGTCGAATTTGTATGCAGACGTCCGATGCGCCTCTGCTTTCGCATCGAGTTTCATGTAACTCACGACCGCGAGAATGAACGCGTTGACGCCGCTCAGACTGCTGATGATGGTGGCGCCGTAGGAGAAATCTTTGAGCGCCAGACTCAGGATGGTGCAAACGGACGTGATAAAAATGGCAGGCAGCATGAGGCAGTGGAGGCGCTGTTCACAGACAGTTTTGGCCTCGATGTACAGCATCTTTTGACCTTTCAAGTACATCGCCATGATGTCGCAGATCGCCGAATGGTTCGCTTCGACGTCTTTGAAGGACACCTGAATCATGTCGTCCACATCTTTGAAGGTCAAAAGCCTCCCTCCAGTGCCCTCGTTGTAATTGTCGTCTCCGTCGTCGCCGCCGCCCTCTTCGTTCATTGTTTCGATCGATACACTGGAGAGAAGAGGCGTGGTTGCGGCGGCGTTTGCGTCATCAAGTACGGGTCTCTCCGCATTAGGGGGGGTATCTTCCCCGCCCGACATTATCTCCTTCCAGTAAATAAATGGCGTCGTGGTTGTGTAACGCGGCAGCATCAACGACGAAAGGCGCCAAAGGAGGAGGAGGAGGAATCAGTGCTATACTTGGCATGAACGCGGACGAAGTTGCCGCCCTTATTAGTGCAGCTGCAGCGTCTAAGCAGAACGCTGAAAAAGTCCCCGCTGTCCGTTCTGAACGCGCGGTGTCCTCGTCGTCGAAATCCGACGGGTCAAAAAATTCGTCGTCTTCGTCTGCATCTGCCCGACTCAATGTAAACGCAGCAAGCATTAGTGCACAATTCGGTATTTGACATTCATTTCATTTCATTTATTGCATCGCCTCCATTGTGAAGAAGAGGACGTCGTAGTGTGTTTCTGCGTCGTCGAGCGCGTTCATTGCTGCTACGAGGGTGCGGAAGGATTCGCGGACCACGCGCGCCTGAACGCGCTTCACGTCGCGCAAATGTAGGAATTTTTCCATCGGAACCTTGGCGTGGAAGGCTGCAGACACTGCGTCTTCGCAATCCTTGAGTGTCTTGACTTCTACATCGTGCGCCGCCTGAGCGAGCGAGAGTCTCTCCCTTGCGTTCATAACATCCATGATGGCGACCTTCTTCTCGAGCGAGTTCATTTGTTGGTAGAGCGGCGCGTTCATTTCATGCTATCTCACTCCAGACAACAGCGGCGATCCGTTTTTGTCTATAGTTAGAGTAATGCCTCCGAAGAAACCGTCTAGGAGGGAAAATATGGTTGCTCTCAAGAAGGAAATTGAGATTGAATTTGCTGCGTTATCCAAGATTACGGTGGTTCTTCTGAATAGATATGATTTTTTAATGTTACTTCAAAAAAGAATACTAGGGGGTAAAGTTTCCAAAGAGGAAGCGAAAAAGTTTACAGATAACGACACGACGGGTGGATTGGACTTTTTAACATCTGACGTTGCTGTAACTCCTGTAGGAATATCGCGACTTAAAAAAACAATACACGAGGTACAACCGATTATAGCTGATCGAGAAGCGAGGTATGCAGCAGCACTCTCCAAACTTGAGGCGCTTTTTGATAAATATCCCGAACCTGAATTTTTCAACGGGGCGAGAAGCGAACGCGAGGGAGACGTTAGGGACCAGAATGAAAAACTGTCAGCACTGCGTCAAAAAGTCAGAAAATTCAGAGTAGAATTGCCAGACGCTCCGATGGTACTTTTTCCTGCAGAAGCGTCTGCTCCAGCGTGTGCGGGCGGTGCTGGTTGTGCTGGACCGGCGCCTGCGGCAGCGAGTGCTGCGGCAGCAGGAGCGCCTCCGCCCCCGCCCCCTCCACCCGGTGGTGCTGCCGCGGTTGCTGCTGCTGCTGAACCTCCTCCTCCTCCACCGCCGCCGGCTGATGGTGGACGCCGTCGGCGTAACCGCACGCGCCTCACCCAGAAAAAGCGACGAAGCGCGAGGAAGACTCTTCGACGAAGGCGGTAAGTTGTTTTTCTCTGCGGAGTATAAACAAACAAATGGCCCAGCAATCCATGCTCCTCACGTTTGCCGTTGCCATCTTCGTCGGAAGCGCCCTCAAGGACTTCTTCCAGTCCTTCATCGCGAACATCGTGATGCCGTTCCTTGCCGTATTCTTGCCAGGCGGGAAGGGCGTCACCGATTTCGTCCTTGAGATCGGTCCCATCAAACTGAAGGTCGGGGATGCCCTCGCCGCGGGCGGAACGCTCGTTGTCGCCCTCTTCGTCGCCGCGATGGCCATGCCGTTCCTCAAGGAGTACTCCCCCGTCCAGGGCGGTCGCCGCTAAGCTAAACTAGCGCATCCAGTCCATGAACTCAATCGTCAACCAAAGAATCGCAAGACATCCCACGACTGCAAGTAGTGAGTCCTGGTCTACGTCTAGCGCCATTTAGTTGTTGTCTTATATACTAAACAATGCTTCAAACGGTTTTACTGCCTTATCGGTCGAGGTCGCGGGGATACGTCCACGACCCAATCGCAAGGGTGTTTGAGCGCATACTTCTCGGAGCAGGGTTCTACCTACTCCCCAAATTTGTCAACGGACACCAGATCACACACGTGATCAACTGTGCGGACGACAGCGCATGTCCCCCAAGTTTTCGGGCATACCTCGGCAAGAACTACACGTGCCTGAACGCCATGGACGACGAAACCAATATCCTTGAGAAACACTACGACGCCTTCGAAGCAGCAATGGACGCGTACTTGCGGGACCCCGTATGCAAGAACGTCTACGTGCACTGCCAGGCGGGCATGAACCGCTCCGCGACGCTCGTGCTCGCCTACGTCGTCAAGCGCTTCCGAGTTAATCTCGTAAGTCTCGTTCACCACGTGGTTCGGCAAAGGCCGTGCGTGATGGTGAACCCACACTTCCAAGACTATCTTGTCAAATTTGCGTCTGCTCTCCATAATAATGTGGGCGAGCGTGCAAAATAGCATAGTGTCGACGGGCGACGATCCGATCGGCGCCGCAAACGCAGGTCTTGACAAAGTTCTCGGTCCCTCCTTCGATTATCTCGGCACGATTCAGTCGCCTGCCAAAAAAGGCGTGTCGAGCGCGGGCACGATGGACCAGGTGTTCACCAACACGGCAGCGATCGGTGGGTACGTCAACAACCTCCTGCTGGGTCCGAAAGTCGGAAACCAATTGGTTTCGGACACGGGCGGAACGTGCAAGGCGCCCAACGGCAGCATCGTGTCGCGATGGACGTGGGTCAATAACAAGTTGGGGTCCAAAGACGCCGCTGGGATCCTAGGAACGAGTTTTCAAGAAGCTGTCGGCGGCGATGGCCTGGACGGCATCATTCCTGGCGCGGGCGGAGACATTGCCTCGATGAACCCCCTCAAAGTTATGAACGCCCTCGTTCTCGACGGTTCCCCGCCGTGCAAGGCGTTCACCTGTCCCGTAACCGACAAGTACGGCGTGGATAGAGGCGAAGAAACTCACTTCATGTCCCCGTCGCTCGAACTGAATATGAACGGCTGCAAAGAGGTCAAGGATTCCAAGGAACTGGAAGCGACCACTTCGAAAATCGAGAATGCCTCTAGACCCGAATCGTTTACTCCGTACTTTTCGAGTTCGTATGGAGCCAATAAACTCGTATATACAGACCCAACTCCCGCAATCCTGCTGGGATTTGCCGTCGTAGTGTTCGTCGGGTACGTCGTAACGCGCGCCTCCCGCTAATAGTGACTTACGGAATATAACCCAAGTCCCACAATGTCAACGGACGTTTTCAAAGTCAAGAAGACTCGGGAAACAGCCTCTCACCGAGTCAAGACGGGCACACTGGACTCGATGCACGAGCAGTACATCTCTGAACTCCAGAAAAAGACGTCCGATGACAATATCCAGACATTGATGGCGAACGTTGAAAAACTTCGCTCGGAAGTTTCCAAACCCTTTAACTGTTTCGACTTTGACGATTCCATGCGGTATACGCGCACGCAAAGCGACCTCTCCAACGCCGAAGAAGAACTGTCGACTGCCGCAAACAAGTCGGATATTTACAACTATTATTTGGGAAACGGAGACATTATGCTTGAATATTACCAGCAGGCAGTGAAGAAGCAGTCTACACATACAGGCGCAATTGCGTCCGCAACTATGGCGGCATCGGGGTCTGCTACTGCCCCGCGCACGCTGGGCACGTTTGACAAATTGTTTTCGGTGGCAGAAACTGCTCTGGGCCCCTCCCGCAAAAAGATGTTTGACGAATACATGCAGCGGCGCGGTCTTTCGGACGGAGTTGCAGAGACGCAAGATTACAAACTCTCCGAACACTGCTCGGATTGCAATGTCGCCCGCGAGGAAATCACCTCCGAAGGCATTCTCGTCTGCCCTCGCTGCGGCAGCGAAGAGTATGCTCTCGTCGTGTCCGACTTTCCGAGTTTCAGAGACCCGCCGAAAGAGCGCAATAACTATGCGTACAAGAAGCAGAATCACCTGAATGAAATTCTGAACCAATTTCAGGCGAAAGAAAGTACAGAAATTCCCGAAGAGGTCATGAGCGAAGTGATTTGTGAAATCCGAAAGAGGCGCATCGACAATATCGCCCTATTGACCGAGCAAAACATTCGCGAAATATTGAAAAAACTCAATCGGAATCGGTACTACGAGCACGCCGCACACATTCTGAGTCGTCTGAACGGCAACCCCCCGCCCACCATTACGCCCGAGATCGAGGACAAGATCCGTGCAATGTTTCAGGAAGTCCAGGCGCCGTACCTGCTGTACTGCCCCGACGAGCGCCGCAACTTTCTCTCGTATTCCTACATTATTTACAAGTTTCTCGAGTTGTTGGAACTCGACGAATACAAGGTCCACTTTCAGTTGCTGAAGAGCAGGGACCGCCTCATTCAGCACGATACGATCTGGAAGAAGATTTGCGAGTACCTTCAGTGGGAATTTATCCAGAGCGTTTGATTTACACGACATCCCGAAATCATCTATAATATGCCCGCGCCGCAGCAGACGTTTCGCCTGCACCTCCCCGCAATTCCACACACGCTAACGCACGATGACTTCAGTCACTGCGCGTTCACGGGAAAAGTATTGCGGTTCAGTTCGATGATGCGCAGTCGTGGGTTTGAAGTCATTCACTACGGCGTGGAAGGGTCAAAAAGTGGGGCCAATCGCGATATCCAACTTTTGAATAAGCAGGAGTGGAAGGATCTTCGCGTGAAATCCATTCGGCATTTGAAACCCAACGATTTCAAGAGCGATGCGGCGGCACAGGCATACCTCGACGATCCGAAAACCTTCTTCGGTGAACTTGCGAACTGGTCGACTCCGCTGTACGATGAATTCAATCGCCGCTTCAAGGTAGCCCTTACCGAAAACTACCGCCCGAACGACATTGTCTGCATCGCCCTCGGCAAGTCCTACGACCCCGCGATAAATGGCATGGACATTATCCATATCGAGACGGGCATTGGGTACCAGGGTTCGCACTCAAACTTCCGAATCTTTGAGTCGCATACGTGGATGAGCAAGACCGTTGGCACAGAGAACTGCGACCCGAATAACTACTGGTTTGTGATTCCCAACTTTTTCAACACGCTCGAGTTCCCCTACTCTCCCTCGCCGCCCGTCCCCACTATCGGTTTCATGGCGCGCATCGGCAACTGCAAGGGCTGCAATATCATCGTCGAAGTTGCGCGCCGCATGCCGCATGTTCGCTTTGTCCTCTGCGGTCAGGGAGACCCCTCGCCGTACACGGTTGTACCCAATGTGGTGTACAAGGCGCCGATTCACGGCCGCGAACGCGGAAAGTACCTCGGGAGTTTGACGGCGTTCATTGCTCCGACCAAGTATCTGGAACCTTTTGGAACCGCAATGGTCGAGGCGCAGTTGTGCGGAACTCCCGTGATCGCATCGGACTGGGGAGCGATGTCAGAAACCATCGAGAATTTCAAGACGGGCGTGCGCTGCCACACGCTTCAAGACTATGTCACGGCAGTTCAGATGGCGCTAGACGGCAAGTTTGATCGGACGTACATCCGCAAGCGCGCCGTGGAAAAATACGACATGTACAAACTCGCGAAGCACTACGAGTACGTCTTCAAGTCCGTCGTCGATATTCGCAATGGCGCGGGCGGGTGGTATTCCAAGAGCTCGTACTTGACGCTGACGGACGGGACAGTGGCAGTTGCACCCTACCCTGGTAAGATTCACCTCTCGATCGCCTATTTTGGGAAGGCGTTCCCCAACTACTTCCAGTTGTACCTCGATTCTCTAGCGATCAACACGGATATTCTGGTCGTCCATCTGCACACCAACATTTCTCTGGAGGGATACGACTGCCCCTCCAATCTCGTCGTTGATTCGATGACGTTTGACGAACTCAATCAGAAAATGCGCGACTTTTTTCTTCGGGAATTCGGAGAAACTGTTGAGACGCCTCTGCTCCAATCATTCCCGTACAAACTCTGCGAATTCAAAGTGGCATACCACGACATATTTGACCTCCGTATTTCCGAAGATGATTACTTTGGATGGGGGGATATCGACGTGATCTACGGGAAGGTATCGAACTTTATTGACCTGAACCGCAACTACGACCGCATTGGGTTCAACCGCGCACACTTTACGGCCCTGCGGAATACGGAAGCGTTTCGCAAACTGTATAAGACCGCCAGTCCTGACGTAGTCTCTATCTTCCGCAATAACACGTGGTACTCTGGGTACGATGAAGGCAAATTCGCAGAGGCGCTTCCGAAGGGTGATCACGTGTTTCCTATTACCGATTATTGCTCGGATGTGATTCCCGAGGCGTGGAACAAGAAGTGGCTGCCCGCGGGATCTACTGCCACGTTTTACGATACGTACGATATGACGAAAGATATTCGGCATCTGCACTATACTGCAGGAGGACTGGTTGTGACGTATGAGGACGGAGAGCAGCGCGAGGTCGCGTACGCTCACCTGCAGAAACGCTCTTTCCCAGACCCTACCTGCCGCGGAGACTTCTACATTACGCGCGACGTGATTCAGAAGGATGCTCCCATAGTGCCGAAGAAGAAGACCACGATTCTCACGTACTGCACGGGGTACCGCTACGAAGTGTACGAGCGCTTTGTGGGCACTTTATACGACACTGGGTTTTCGGGAGATGTAGTAATCGTGGTGAACGCGCCCGACGAACATAAGATGCTTCGATTGAAGGAAAAGTTCCCGAAAGTGCGGTACCACATCGATGTGCTCGACCTCCCCAGACAGTGCCAGCAGAAGCGATACTTTGTATTCAAGGAGCTCATGGACTCGCTGGATACCGACTACATTCTGCTGTGCGACTCGCGCGACCTCTACTTCCAGAAGAACATTGACGACTTTATCTTCCCTGCCGACACCGAACTCTGTGTGTTTTTGGAGGATATGGTCATCCGCGACTGCCCGCACAACACCAAGTGGCTGCAGGATATCGAGGCGTCTATCGGCAGGACGACGCTCGCAGAGATCGGCGGGCAGCGCGTGTCCTGCTCGGGCACTACCTACGGTACAAAGACTGCGATCTTCGCATACTTGTGCGGAATGTGTAACGTGATGCAGAATCTCGTCAAGATTGACTATGCGGGCATCGATCAGGGCGTCCACAACTTTTTGCTGCACGACCTCAAGTTTGCCGACGGTCTCCTGCGCCTGAAATACATGACGAACGAGGATGGGTTCGTCAACACCCTGCAGTACGGAGTCAAGCACATGAACGAGCATTCTATGATCGTTACGCAGGCGGGTGCTACCTCATACATTGTGCACCAATGGGACAGGTTGCCCGACTACATGCGCGAGCGCATCTATCCAAAGTACGATTTTAAGGGGGGTCTGTAACTCCACGAAAACGGATATACGAAGTCGGGAGTGTATAGAGAGTATAAGAAGAATGAAGCCCCGTTTCAGCGCGTCCGAAGTTGCGGGTATCCTGGGTCTCAACCCCTACAAGGCAAAGAATGAAGTGCTCCTGAAAGTCCTCGGACAGTATCCGCGGTTCAAACCGATTATCGAGTCAGTGAAGTCGTCGCTGGGCGGCAAGACGGAGCGTGAGATTGTTGCGGAAGCGCCGCCCGAGATTCAGCGGGTCCTCGCGGCCTGCGTTGCCGAGTCGACTGCTGCCAAGACCGACGCGGAGTTTGAGGGCGTCGTGAAGCGCTTCAAGGCGGAGAATGCGAAGGTTCTTCTGACCAACGCGCTCAACGGGTCGAATGTGATTCGGGATCTTGACATTGATTCGGTAAAGGCGGCAAGGGTCCGTATCCAGACGGGGCAGACGACAGTGGAACGTGAGGTGGCGGCGCTGGGACCTGTTCTGGCGGGCGTGATTGATGCGTCGAAGGAGCAAGAGACTTTAGCATCGGAGATACAGAAGCGGCGCGGGACCAAACTCGAAAAGGTCGCGGAGGATGCATTTGTTGTAGAGAGCGGCAAGGAAATCACGGAGCGCAACACGTTCACGCAGTTGGAGTGCCCCGAGTACCGCCTCATCGGCTACATTGACGGGTTCCAGGACGGTAAGGTCGTGGAGACGAAGAACCGCAAGCGATACTGGACTGTGCCGCCCGCGTACGATTTCGTGCAGTTGCGGTGCTACATGCGCATGAAGGGCAAAGTCCCTGGCGTGCTGCTGGAGAACTTTCCCGCGAAAGCGCCGCGCACCACACACATTGAGTGGGAGGACGCCGAGTGGAACTCTATTCACGCGGGTCTGTGCGAGGTGTCGGCCTTGATTGCGCGCATGACAGACGCGGATGTTGCGGGTGTCGCACATGCCGTGTACTCTGCGTAATCTCGCAGAATGGTATAATGTCAGGGATAAAATACATTAGCGGCGCGCTGAGTCCCCGCGTTATTTACGATTATTTTTCGTCAAAGTTCACCGAAGTGAGAGCAGATTATTTGGAGGATAAAGACACCGATATTTGCGTAGGCATGACCTTTCCTAGACTTTCAAAGGTCGTGGGCGGTTGGAAGCACGATATACTGGTCAAGGTCGACGAAGAAAATAAGGTTGTGGGAGTCATTAAATTCAGTCTGAGCGCTATCGAGTCGGTTCTTGAAATTTCCATGGACGTATTGTGCAGCGTCCGCAAGGGGGTGGGAACTGAGCTGATCAATATCATGAAGGCGTTTGTGCGGCAGGAAACGACCATTAAGTCCATATACTTGATGCCAGACAACGACGGTCTTATAAAGTATTACGAATCGAGAGGGTTTCGCGGAGACGAAAGATCGATGACGTGGGAACCTTCATACGACGGCGGCGGTCGACGTCGGAAAACAAAGAGGCGACAGCGACGACGAAGAACCTATAAAAAACGGATCGGGTGGTTTCTCTGATGAGTGGAGGCATACGACGACGAGGATGGCAGCAGCACAAGAAATCGGAGGAGGAATTTCGTGGCGGGTGAACGAGGAACCGACCATGAAGAACGTGCGCGACATGAAACAGATATACCCCGAAGACTTTGCAGATTACGAGACGTTCGACTACAAGAAACCGGTGCCGGCGTTCACGATCCGCATGCCGCACGCGGTTCTGCGCCCGAATTCAATCATCGAGCGCGAGTTTCCAGGGGGAACCCTCGGCAGTCTCCTGTGGTTCATCTACCACGTCTACCAGGAACCGCTGAGCGTCGATGAACTGGAGGACTTGTGGGCCAAAGAGGAGGACATCGTGTACCGCGACGTCTACGCGCAGTTCCTCCAGCGCGCGTGGCGGGGGGAGCACGTCAAGCGCATGGAACTGGATTTCAACAAGGGAGACACGCTCGCGTTCGACTGCGTGTACAGGGGATACCTGATGCTCAACTTCTAAAATTTAAACGATATCTTTAGTTTCATCGTTCAAAATTCTTCTGGCAATGAACGATCGTGGTTTCCAAAAGTATATGCGGCGCAGGGTTTCATCGTGGGTATATTCTTTATAAAACTTACACGGTTCTTCGCAGTCAAAACTAGTTCGAAACCCCTCCCACATATTTTTCCTTGCACAGCGAAAGTATAAGGCGTCTTTGTCCTTGCACTTTTTTACATCGCACGGATATCCACACTCGCAAAACGGTAGTCTATCCGTTGCGTCTTCAGGTTTCTTATAATGACAGTCGTCACGAGTGTATTTTCCACCCCGTATTTTACGAGACGTTTCGTATTTCAATATCAACAAATCTGCAATGTAGTTCTCGACATCCAAGTTGTTATAACACCCCTCCTTGTCATCTTCAAAATTAATCATTTTCCATTTGCTGTATTTCCCACGTTCATTTTTAGGGTCGTTATTTATCGCCCAATCAGTGTCGTAGTCGTAATTTTCAAATTTTCCAATAGTCTGAACTTTGTAGATTGCAGCAATACGTATAGGTTTGTAAACTCGAGTATTCACACCCCCTTCTCCACCCCAGTGTTCCCAAAACCTTCGATAGAGACGAGTCGTTTCTCCAACATACAGACAGTTGTCTTCGCACTCTAAAATGTATATCCAATGCATTAAGTATATTACTTAGATACTTGTAAAGAGATCAAAAACGGATTCCGTTAATGTAGTAATGTCTTTTTTGCATGACAGGATGGCGAGCGAGATAGCAAAGAAACTTCACGAGATATTTCTTAGGTCGCCCACGAATTTGTGGGATGCGTTCGAAGAAGAGTGCAGGAAGTTTTACGACGCGCCTGCGCACAGTTTCGTGGAGATGCGCACGCGCGACAACAAGAAGATCCGCGGAGACATGTTTGAGGACTTCTGCGTCGAGTACTTGCGGCACATACAGGGGTACGAAGACGTGTGGTTGCTCGAGGACGTTCCCGAAGAGGTCTTGACGAAACTCGGGATGCAGCGGCGCGATGTGGGCATAGACCTCGTGGCGCGCCACAAGGGCAAGTATATAGCGGTCCAGTGCAAGTACAAGAAGCAAGAAACCGCAAAGCTCAAGATCGTGACGTGGAAAGCGCTGTCGACCTTCTACGCGCTCTGTATGCGCACGGGGCCGTGGGAGAAGTTCGTGGTGATGACGAACTGCGCCTACGTCCGCCACATGGGAAAGAAGACTCCGAAAGATCTGTCGATATGCCTCCGCAAACTGCAGGGCGTATCGAAAGAGGACTGGTTGAAAATGTGCGGCGTCACGGGGCACGTTCTAGCGGGTGCTGGAGCAGCAGACGCAGTAGCCCCGCCGCCGCCGCCAAAAAAGATGTCAGAAGAAGAGGTTCGCATGGCGCGCCTGAAATTCCTCGGCAAAGTATAAGTATAGATAGATGCCAGACTCCAGACCTGCACCCGCCGCGGATATCCCTCCGCCGTCTGGAGGAACTATCCCGCCGCCTCCACCCCCAAACCCCCCGCCCGCGTCCACAAACGCCGTCGCAAGCACGGCACCTACCACCACTGGCACTCCCGAATCGTCATCTCTTACGGGCGAGAGCAAAAAAACAACCAAGAGTGGAGGAGCCCTCAAATCCATTACAGATGTGTTTTCTTCCACAGGTGCGTCAATCACCCCGCTTCAGGTCTTTTCGATGATTCTCATTGTAGTCTGGGTTCTTTTTGGTCTCGCGGGATTCGTCATGTCTCTCTGGTGCATAGGGTTCACGGGAAATTTCGGAGAAAAGTTCATCGGTGTGCTCACTGCAATCGTTCTCGGTCCGTGGTACTGGTTGTACTTCTACTCAGTGCCGTCGTACTGCGCGCGTCTTCCGCCCCCCTCGCTTTTTTAGTTTGAGCGTGCCGCGCTTCTTATCGCGCCGTCCCCGCCGCCGACCCGCCGTCATGGGGGCTGGGTCGGACTTCCAGAACTCATACCATTTCTTTTGTGCAGGCGGAGCAGAAGCAGGCGCGACAGGTTCCATTTGTACTCTAACGAGTTTTATTCTTTCGGGTGCCCATTCGGCGATAGCAGTTCTTGTACGGTCGGCACGACGCGCGCTGGGTGAACCCCATCTTTGCACACTTCGTCCTTTTGCAGTAGGATCTACTGAAACGACGCGGGAACTTGTACATACTTACTCTAAAACGGATACACTTTTTCCAAGCTGATCTAATTCATACACTAGAATGCTGAAGATTCCCCGCGACACTCCCGTCGTCGAGACAAAGTACACCTTTCCCCTGGATACGTTTCAAAAGCAGGCGATTTACGCGATCCAGCACGACGAGAACGTTCTCGTCACGGCCAAGACGGGCAGCGGAAAGACGCTCGTGGGCGAGTACCAGATCGAGCATTCCCTTTCGAAAGGCAAGCGCGCGTTTTACACGACGCCCATCAAGTCCCTTACCAACCAGAAGTTCAGCGACTTGAAGGAGATTTACGGACCGCGCGTCGGCGTGATGACGGGAGACATCAAGTTCTGCCCGCACGCCGATGTGGTGGTGATGACGACCGAGATCCTGCGGAACCTGCTGTTCAAACAGGGCGCGTCCACCGAGGGACTGGGTGCGACTGCTGCGCTTTCGATGGACGGCGTTGATTCGGTCGTGTTTGACGAGGTGCACTACATCAACGACCCCGACCGCGGCAAGGTGTGGGAAGAGTGCATCATGCTCTTGCCGCCCTCCGTAAACATCGTCATGCTCTCGGCGACCATCGACAGCCCCGAGCGTTTCGCGCAGTGGGTGGGCGACCTCAAGAAGCGCCCCGTCCACCTCATCTCCACCGAGCACCGCGTTGTCCCCCTGAAGCACTGCATTCCCATCGGAGAGCAGTACGAAGTGATCATGGACCCGAGCAACAGGTTTCATCGCGAAACGTATATGGCCTACCTCCGCAAGTTGAAGCGCGACGACGACGAGCAGCGCAAACTCGCCGAAGCGGTCCGCAGTCGCGAGGACGGTGACGCGCCCGTTGAACGAACCGTGCGGATTCAGAGTTTCATGCACCGCATGAACCGCCTCACGGAATCTCTCAGTCTGAACTCGCTGCTGCCCGCGCTGTTCTTCGTGTTCTCGCGCAAGCAGTCCGAACAGTATGCTGCAAACATCGAGGGGAACCTGCTTTCGGAGAGCGAGTCTGCCGACGTCGGAAACATCGTGCGATTCCACCTGAGCAGGTACAAGAAGGAACTCGAGAACATCGGACAGTACTACGCGCTTCTATGCCTGCTGAAAAAAGGCGTGGCGTTCCACCACAGCGGTCTCCTGCCCCTGCTGAAAGAGATTGTCGAGGTCCTGTTCTCGCGCGGTCTTGTCAAGGTGCTGTTTGCGACAGAAACCTTCGCCGTCGGGATCAACATGCCCACGAAAACCGTCGTATTCACGTCGTACCGCAAGGTCGATGACGGGGGACAGCTGCGGATGCTGCGTCCGCACGAGTATATTCAAATGGCGGGGCGCGCGGGGCGGCGGGGCAAGGATACCGAGGGACTTGTCTTATACTTGCCCGCTCACCGCCCTGAGAGTGTCGAGGACGTGCAGACGATGATGCTCGGACGCGCGCAGTCCCTGGAATCCAAGATGGACTTCCACTACGACTACATCATCAAGTGCATGCAGTCCAACGGGAATGTAGGCTATGACGATATTGCCCGCAAGTCCTTCTGGTACTCCTCGCGCCTCGCGGAAATCGAGATGCTGGAGGACCAGAACCGCGAACTCGAGAACTCGGTGCTCTGCCTGGACTCTGCCGAATTTCACAATCGGGAGAGTATTGAGGAAAACCTGCGGTTCAGCGGGCCGTCCGACCGAAAAGACTGGCAGCGCAAGTTGGATACGTGGAAGAACACGCACTTTGGTCCGCGCTGGGACAACGGGTGGAAGCACTACAAGCAGTGCAAGGTGACGCAGGGCAAGATCGCCTACAACTCTGCCCTCATCGAAAAACTGCGGCACGTCGAGATGCCGTTCATCCAGAACCTCTGCGCCATGAAGTTTATCGAAGAGGGTAAACTGTCAGATACTGGCATCATGGCGTCCGAGGTTAATGAGGGCCACCCTCTGCTGATGGCGGTAGGGTACAGCGTCAAACTGTGCGAGGGACTGGGCGCGCCCGAGATCTGCGCGCTCCTGGCGTGCTTCGTCGACCCAGATCCCCACGACTATTCTCCCGACGTCCCGCGCGAGGTGGGGCTGCAGTACCAGCGCCTGCTCGCCATCCGCGACCACCTGCGTTCGCAAGAGGTCACGAAGAGTCCCGAGGAGTACTGGGAGGTGAGTGCGTTCTGGATTGTGCCGATTTACGAGTGGGCGAAGGGCGCGACCGGTGACGGAAGGTCCTTGGCATCGATCTGTATCACGTACGAACTGTACGAGGGCAACTTCGTGAAGGCGATTCTTAAAGTCCAGTCCATTCTGCAGGAGTGGACGACGCTGGCGACCTACAAGCAGGACCTCGAGATGCTGGAGGTCCTCCGCGACTTCACGCTCGTGCGCGATGTCGTTGTCCCCGCCAGTCTCTACCTGACGATGTAATTTGTGTGCGTTAAATAAATGACGTCGAAGAAAGCATCCCCCATCGCATCTGCTGCAGCAGAGATACGCCGACTGGCCGAGAAGTCTCTGCGCGCCAAGAAGCCCGCCCGCCACACCAAGAAACAACACGCCGCACCCGCTCAAAAAAATAACAAGGACCTAACATCCTATGAGCGGCGCCAACTAGAATTACATGGTCTTTTTGGAGGAAAGACCAAAAAACATGCAGTTCGGCGGCGCCGAGGAACACGGAGACATTAATATAAATTTTTACTACTGAACGACCGTGCAGTCAAAGGTAATCGTCATCGTGCGCCAGTGCAGGCCCTCGATGAGGTCAGACCATGACAGAACCTTGATTTTTTCCAGATGGTCGCGCTTCGTGATCTCGTACGATCGGTCCGTGCGCTCCGTGTAGAAGATGTTCATCAGACGGACCGAGATGCCCTGACCGCGCGCGCTGTCGTACGCGCAGTTCATGATCATGCACGCCGTGAGCAGCAAACTGAAATGCAGTTGCTGCTCGCAGTCAAAGTCCATGTACTCGCCATTGCCAAAGTCCGCGACCACGCGCAGTCGGTCGCGCTCGGTGTAGTATCTGTACAGTCGCACGCCCTGCAGTTCGCCGAGCAGGTGCATCGTTCCGATGTGGATGTAGGTCGGTTGAAAGTTGCTGTCGTCATCTTCGTTCTGGTACTTGTAGTTTGGCATGTTCAGGAAGGAGGGTTGGCTCGTCATTTTCTTGCTGTCTCTCGTAGTCGTCGTATGCTACAGACCGGCGGGCAGACGGACCGATCCGTTTTGAAGTATTTCACAACCATGAATAAGTGCATGTCTGGCGCCGTTCCTCCTCCGCATCCGATGCCTTTTCTTAAGTCTGCCAAATCTCTGGAGGAAGATGCAAAACCAGAACTAAAAAGAAAACTCCATCACGGAGAAGATTACTGCAGAAGCGATTTTAGAAGACTTACTGCATACTTAAACTTTCTTGCTACAACGGGATACGTCAGCAAAGCAGGTAATTACCTTTTAGAACCCCCGATCGCATGGAGTAGTATTCTTGCGCAATTAGAACGATGTAAAAACGCCCGAATAGAGGATCAGAGACCATTTTTTGATAAATTTAAGATGGCTACGAACAGAGGCGATAGCTCGGATAGATATCGTAGAGAACAGGAGGAATCTATTAGGCATACTACGAATATTTTATGGATTTCTGAAATTCTGCGCGCCTTAACTATTATTGACAGACCTACTATTAGAAGTATTAGGTTTACTCTGAAAGACTCCCCTTACTTGGTGATGAAAATAGACATTACTTACACAACTGGTAAATCTGAACTTATTAAAATTTCAACTAGTACTATGTTGCGTGGTATTCCTCCCTACAAAGAACTACCACCTGTAACCAACGACTTCATTGGTGAGAACGACGCAATGATAAGGGCGCGACTTGCCGAACTTGAAGGAAGAGATACTGCGAGTCGGGGTAAACTTCAGTCGGTACTTACTGGTAGTGTGAAGAAACTAGCAGCAGCATCAGCAGCGCCGCGAGCAGAAGGTCCGAAAGGAAAGGGGTCGTTCCTACCTGAAACTGCCTTTCAAAGAATGAAACGGGAAGAAGACGAGCGAAAAGCAGCAGCAGCAGCATCTGCCCCACGTGAAACTCCCTTTCAAAGACTGGTACGGGAAAGTCGCGAGAAAAAAGAAGCAGATGCGGTAGCAGCAATGGAAAGATCAGCAGCAGCACCTGCCGAAGCGTATGGCGACCGTTTTTTGAAAGAATTACAAGCAGAAGCAGCGCGTACAGCAGCAGCGCCGGCACCGGCACCGGCACCGGCACCAGCAGCGGGAGCAGCGCCGCCTGCGCCTGCGGAACCTCTGCTTGCGCGAAGACCGTTAGGACTGAGGGTTAAATTATCCGCGGCGATACCAGCGCCTGCACCTGTAATAGAAGGTGTGAAACTAGATCCTGGACAACGTCCCGCGGACGGAGGAAAGCGCCATAGAAAAACAACACGCAAGCGCAGGCGCGCACACAGGGCGCAGACAAAGCGCCGGCGCAGTCATGCAAAAATATAGGCGCCTCATTTGCTCGTTACCTCTCCGTCCC
>Ga0114976_10000672_pt1 | contig 21366 bp, 20 predicted proteins | sample S_130805_EF_Meta_FD_87319 | JGI IMG/M metagenome (GOLD analysis project Ga0114976, IMG submission 87319) | Freshwater microbial communities from Lake Simoncouche, Canada to study carbon cycling - S_130805_EF_MetaG | ecosystem: Environmental > Aquatic > Freshwater > Lake | place: Lake...
TAAAGCCTGGCAACGACCTACTCTTCCGTGCCTTAAGACAAAGTACCATTGGCGCTAAAGGGCTTAACTGCCGAGTTCGGAATGGGATCGGGTGTTACTCCTTTGCAATAATCACCAGGCACATTCTTATACATAAATGATATTATTTTGTAAACAGCATTAAAAAAATAACAAAAATAAATTTTTAATTTAAAGAAATGATGAAAAACTCAACTTATTCCCTGTGAAATTCATCATAACATTTTTTCTTGCAAATATTCAATTAAACTAAGTAAAGTAGATAAATTAAAATATCATGATATAAACAAAAACTTTTATCGCGGGGTGGAGCAGTCTGGTAGCTCGTCAGGCTCATAACCTGAAGGTCCTTGGTTCAAATCCAAGCCCCGCAACCAAAATTTCTTAATAAAAAAATTTCTTATAATTTTAAAATTTTGCTTTTTTACTTAATAAAAAATAAGCGATTAAATAAAAAAATATTAAAATTATAAAATAAATTTTACAAAAAAAACTATTATTATAAAATAAAATAGCAGGTGAAATAATAAAAAAAAATAAAAAATTAATAAGCAAACCAGTTAAATAATTAGATTTTTGCAAATTATTTATTCTTTGATTTATAAATTGAAAAAATAGCATATGCAGATGTTGCCGATCAGGATTTAACGGCGAAATTCTTTTAATTAATATTTTTCTAAAAAATGAAAATATCACTTCAAAAAAAATATAAAATAATAAGCAGGCAAAGAAGAAAGGTGAAATATTTAAGTTCAATCTATTTATCTCAATAATAATTAAAGATAAGATAGTTCCTAAAAAATAAGATCCACTATCACCCAAAAAAATCTTACCAAAAGGGAAATTAAAAATAAGAAAAGAGAGTCCTATTATTATTGATAAAAATATAAAATTTACTAAATAATCAATATTACTAATCTGATGAATAATTAAATATAATACACTCAGTATTATTAAATACTGTCCGATTAACAAACCATTAAAACCATCAATAAAGTTACACCCGTTTATTACAAATACTAAGCACAAACAAACAAACAAAGAAGAAAATATTTTATTAGATCTTATTAAATTATCTAAAAATTCAAATTGAACATAGGTAACTTTAATTTCTAATAAATATATAATAAAAAAACCAATCAAAAACATAAATAATAATCTTATTTCTGGTTTAATATTTATTTTAATGTCACTAAAAAAACCTAATACAGAATATAATAATCCTAATGAAATAATTGAGTAAGAAAAAATATTAAGTTTTTGAAAAAAAAATAAAAAAAAAAAGGACAATAAAATAATTACAAGACCTCCAAATCTAGGGACTGATGATGAATGAAATGATTGAGGTTTAATAAAATCATTATCATTAAACCTATTCTGAAAAGAGTTAATTTTCTTATTAAGTAATAAATAATAAATAAAAACACCTACAAAAAAAAATAAAGAACTATCTAAAGCCATATTTTTTTAAAGAATTAAATAAAATGGAAAGTATTGAAACAATGTTATTAATAAAATTCATTTTATTTAGATTCTTATTAATCATCCACAATGAAATTAAAACTGAAAATCTATTACTTTGTAAAGAGTTATTTCTAATTAAATAATATGCATACAAACCTGGGCATCTATAAGCTTTGACATTCCTTTTTAATATTTGGCATTTAAAGAAATAATCCTCTAAAAATTTTAAATTTCGAAAATAAATATTTTTAATGATTTTTTTTTTTAAAATTACTGAACTTGTAGTTATTGAACTATTATGTATAAATTTCTTATAATTAAAATAATCTGGAACTTTAATAACTTTAGTTTTATTATTTTTAACAGCCTTATAATCTGTATAAGTGAAATCATAATTATTACTAATCATAAATTTCATTTGATTTTTTAATTTATTCTTACTCCAAAGATCATCTGAATCTAAAAAAGCAATAAATTCAGATTTAGTATTTCTTAAACCAAAATTTCTAGTAAATGCTTGTCCTTTATTTTTATTATTTCTTAAAATTAAAATTTTTTTTTTATTTTTAAATTTATTGTATAATCTATATAAAATTTTCTCCGTTCCATCAGTTGAACCGTCATCAATAATAATTAGTCTCCAATGTTTATAACTTTGATTAAAAACAGACTTTATAGTTTTATGAATAAATATTTTTGAATTATAGGTAGGTAAGATTATATCTACAAAAGGTTTATTATTCATTTAAAATATTTATCAAACTATTTGTCTAAGACGCATACTAATATATGATTTAAAAAATTAATTTACAAAAGAATATTTACAAAAATAATGTTTAGTACATTTTTTAATCGATTAAATATCTTAAAATTTTTATTTTATATATTTCCAATGGTAATGCTTACTTCTAGCGGCTACATCACTGCTTACACATCTGTTTTAACTTTTTTTACTTTATATTATTTTTATTATTATAAAATTAAAATAAATCTTTATTTATTAGATTATTTAATTTTTTTTTTTTTCTTATTTTCTACAGTCAGTACTTTTATTAATGTTAAAGTACTTGGAAATTATATTTTTTTTAAATCAATTTTAGATATCAGATTTGCAGTACTATTTTTTTTAACTAGAAATGTTATTAATTATAAAATTATAAATATAAGGATATTTTCTTTTACGGCAATAATTTCTACAATTTTTTTATCACTAAATATTTTCTCTCAACATCTAATTGGTTTTGACATTTTTGGTCACCCTCCATTTGACGGGAGATATAATGGACTTTTTGAAAGCGAGGCCATTGCTGGTAGTTACTTACAAAAATTTTCACTTTTTGCGATTTTTTTTATTTTATTATTGAAATCTAAAAAGAAAATAAATTTTTTTTTAACTATTTTTATCGTAAATCTTTTAGCTTTAGGAATATTAATGAGTTTAGATAGAATGCCCTTTATAATTTATTTATTTAGCAATTTAATATTAATAATTTTATTAAGAAAATTTAGATTAAGATTTTTAGTTAGTTTTGTTTTTATAATTTTTCTATTTCTAATTTTATTTAATAATTATTCTGTTATTAAACAAAGATATTTGTCTCTTTATAATGAAATTAATTTTTTAAAATTTAAAGAATCTATTTTTTTATTAAACAAAAAAATAGAGACAATAATATCGCCTAATCAAATTGATAATGTTAGAATTGAATTATCGGGTGACTATGATTATTTGAGAGTGTTTAATTCTGCATACAGGGTTTTTTTGACAAATCCTATAATCGGGTCTGGAGTAAAATCATTTGGAATTAAATGTGCTGAATTAAAAATTAAAGACCAAAATCTCTATTGCTTAACACATCCTCATAATATCTACCTCGAAATACTTGTAAACCAAGGAATTATCGGAACATTAATATTTATCATTTTTTTAATTATTTTGTTAAAAAAAAATTATTTTGAAAAATTGTTAAAAAAAAATACAAACGAAAAAAAATTGTCATTAATAATTTTATTAACATTATTAATTTCAGAATTACTCCCAATTCGCTCTTTCGGTAGTATATTTCAAACGGTGAATGGTACTATTTTCTGGTTTTTTTTAGCTCTAATAAGCTCAAAATTTCATACTCAAAAATAGAAATAATATAAAAAATTAATGAATAATATTTATTAAATCTTCCAAAAATTTTTTTTTGGTAGGTAAATTATTTTTAATAATTTTATTAACAATACTGCTATAATTTTTTTTGATATATTCAGCCGTATTTATAAAATCTTTTAGATTTCTTTGAGTTTTGAATATACCTATTCTATCTTCAACAACATGTGCAATATCGTCAAAAATAATAATAGGTTTTAATCTAGATAGAGCTTCATCAATAACTTTTGGATGTGCCTCTGTATAAGACGGCAGTATAAAGATATCGCATGAATCGTAACAATCAATAAGATCTTGTGTGTTATCAAAAAAATTGCGAAAAGTACTATTCGAAGATTTTTGGGTATTAATTTTTTTGTCTCCGACAATTGTCAAATTATATTTAGTATCAAGTTTACAAAATATATCTAATAAGAAAAAGATTCCTTTCTCAACTCTAATTCTCCCAACAAATAAAAAATTAATATTATCATTTGTAGTTTTTTTTTTCCTATTTAAAAACCATGAATCATCTAATTCCGAGGGTCTGACGTAATAATAAGGTATTCCTCTGGAGAGATCTTTATGACAAGAAATAATTTTTGATTTCTTGGTCATAAATAAAAACATTATTTTATATAAAAAAACCCATTTTTTTCCTAAAATCGCCTCATACTCTTTAAACCCATCACTTCTTAGATATAAAAAAATATTTTTTGAAAATAAAAATAAAATTAGAAAAGAAAAAAAAGTAAATGGGGTTATTGAAATAATAAAATAAATATTATTATTTTTTTTTTTAATAATTAAAAAAATATTCAACAAGTAAGTAAAAATATTTGATGATAGGGTTATAGCATTATAATTAACTAAAAAATTTTCATGTTTTTTTGATTTTCTTGCTAAAACTTTCAAGTTAAAGCTGCAGGCAAGTCCTTCAATAATAGTTTTAAAATCAATATTGGCTGAGAAGAAATTTTTACCATTCTCACTAATTTTTTCATTACCTATAATAAATAATTTCTTCATCGATAAATTAATTCAAAAAAAAAATTTTTAATTAATCTAAGAGCATTAATTACAAACATTCTTACAAAAAGAAAAATATTATATTTATTAATTAATGAATTTTTTATTGACCAAAACAAAATTTTTAAATTTTCAACAAATATGTATTTTTGTTGATATTTAGAATTAGAAAGTTGCATGTCATGATATCTATAGAAAACTAAAAAAATTTTAATCAATTTTATTTTATATTTAACTAAAATCTTTAACCACAATATGTACTCTTGTGAATAAATAAAATTTTTAGGATAGCCACCCAGCTTTAAAATTAAAGACTTTCTATACATTACGGATGAGTGACAAATTAAATTTTTTACTGGTAATGTATAATTAAATTCAAGCTCGCTGATATTATCATTAAATATCTTTTTAACTTCTCCAAACTTATCAATTGCTTTGTACCAGGAAAAAACTAGAGCCAATTTATTATCTTTGCTTAGTACGTCGATTTGATTTTTTAAACGACTTTTTAAAGATAAATCATCCGAGTCTTGTATTGCCACATATTTACCTTTGCAATTTTTTAATCCTATATTTAGTGCCTTAGTTCTTCCTACATTTTTTTTTAAATTTATTAAATTAATTCTTTTTTCCTTTAAACTTTTAATGATTCTTAATGTTCTATCTGTTGATTTGTCATTTATAATTACCAATTCCCAATTCTTATAAGTCTGTTTAATAATAGAATTTATTGATTGTAAAATATATTTCTCACCATTAAATACAGTCATTAATACACTGACTAATGGATTACTCATTCTCATAATAATAGATTATTAAAAATTAAAAAAAAGCTGTAATTAGTATTTATTATAATAAATTTTTTATTAACTGCTGATCAAATTCTTTAATGTATTTTATAACATAATTTATCTCTTCCTTCTTGATATCGGAGAATAATGGAAGAGTAACTAATTCTCTCCACACTTTTTTTGTTACAGGAATTTTTGACTTAAATTTTTTATATAGCGGGTGCATCGGTACTGGTATCCAATAAACACTAGTAGCTATACCTCTTTTTTTTAAAAAAGTAATTAACTGATCTCTTTTTTTAGATCTTATTGCAAACATCCAATAAGCAATTTGTTTATATTTTTTTAAAAAATATGGTTTTATATTTTTACAATCTTGGATTCCATTTAAATATTTTTTCACTCCTAAGTTTCTTTTTAAATTGAATGAATTCAATTTCTTTAATTGCGCTTGTCCTATTGCAGCCATTAGATCATTCATATTATATTTAAAGCCTAAATCTTTTATCTGATAATACCAATGTCTTTCATTTAAATTTTTATTACTAAGACTTTTTTTATATCGGGACCAAGGATCGCGATTCCATCCATGAAAGCTTAATGACCTAAACTTTGTTGCCAAACTCCTGTTATTTGTACAAATCATACCGCCATCACCTGTGGTTAACATTTTTTTTTCTTCAAAGCTGAAACAACTTATATCTCCCCATGTACCAAGCATTTTGCCTTTATAAATCCCACCAATAGTGTGTGCACAATCTTCAATTACTAATAAATTTTTTTTTTTTGCCCATGGAATAATTTTTTCCATTTCACAAGGATGTCCTCCTACGTGTACAGGAATAACAGCAACGCAATCTTTAGAATATTTTTTTTTTAGATCGTCAAAATTGATATTTAAATCGTATTCATTTATATCAACAAAAACTGGATCTAATCCATTATATAAAGCAGCTGCCGCAGTTGCACTAAATGTCATAGCAGGAACTAGCACTTTTTTTTTCTTTTTAAAATTTTTAGATGCCAATGCAATGTGTAATGCGGCTGAACAAGAAGTCACTCCAACAGAATATTTTAACCCTATAAACTTACTAAAAGAATTTTCAAATTTTTTAACCTCAGGTCCGAAACCAATCCACGATCTTTTAAATACTTTTTTTATTGCTTGGATTTCCTCATTTCCTAATGACGGTTTAAATAATCTTATATTTTTTTTTTGCATATTTACTTTTAGAAAATTTTACTATCAATAATTTGTTGATTTAAAACGTGCTCTTTTCTGTCACATCTACATCCTGTATCGTTAATATTTTTACTGCAAGAAATTAAATAATCATTAAATTTTTCTACTTTATAATTATAATATAAATCCCAAAAATTATTTATTTTCAAATCTCCTAAAGCTGACAGTCTAAAATTTGGAGCGCTTGACTGAGAGCAATTGTAAAGCCATCCATCAAAACCTATTGTAGGGAAAACATATCTTGCAAAACAAGGTATAGTTCTTGGTTTGTCATATATGTTATGGTCATCATCAGCATCAACTATTAGTATTGAACATTCTGAATTTTCATATTTAATTTTTAATTTTTCTAAATCTTTTTTATAATAATCTTTCTCTGTTTCAGATGGTATTACTCCAATTTCTGTATTTATACCTTTTGGTTGCTGCGGGAAAGTAAATCGTAACAAATTACATCCTGCTTTCATAAAATTATTTATAAAATTCTCATAGTCATAAGATTTAGCACTATTTATATTAACTAAATACGCCGCGCTTAGATCAAAATTTTTACTTTTCCTTATATCTCCAAGTTTTTTTGTGTTTTCTAAAACTTTATCATAAATTTTAGATATATTTTTTACACCGTGTATTTTATTATAAGTTTCATTAGAACCTGCATCTACACTCAAGCTAATATAACTGTCGTTTATAATTTTTTTGGAAGATAAGATTTCAAAAAATTTATCTGAAACTTTTAAAGCTTTTGTATTAAAACCAAAAACAGCTTTTTTTGTTATAGTTAAATTCAACAAATCTTCAATGTAGGAACAATTTAATGGGTCAGTTGCATAACCGGCAAATATTATTTTTTTTACCCCACCATCTAAAATCTGATTTAAAATTTCAACACCCCTATCTTTTTGTAATCTCTCTCCATTATCTTCAGCAGACAGCCCATAACAATATGGACATTCTAACCAGCAAATTTTTTTTCCTCTAGGAGGTGCTTGAAATTCAACTTGATAAGGTATAATTTTTTTTTCTAGTACTTGATTTTTAAAAATTTGTAAATCATCGACATAGTTAGTTTTAAATTGATATTTTTTTTCTAACTTTTTTTGCTTATCTTTATTCATTTAAAATTAATTAACTCCTCTGTTAATTTCATTGTATCTAAAGTTATTGTATTATTATTTTTAACCGTGCTAGAATTTTGAAAACTATTTAGTATTTTTTTAATATATTCTGTCATGGGATTTTTTATATATATAATTTTTCTACAATTTTTAATTAGAGTTGTTAAATACTCGTAATTAATTTTTTCTTGTTTTCTAATATAAGAATCTTTATTTAACTTAAATGATAATAAACTTTCTTTTCTATTCTTATCTTGTTTAAATAAAAATTTACAATTACTATTATTCAACATTAAATTACAACGCCACTCTGATATACTTTTCTTTACAGATAAAATTTTAAATTTTTTTAATTTTTGCTTATTTATTATTAAAAAAAATGATATTGCATGTGGTAATAAATCTATAGCTATATCATCATAAGATTTTTTTCCACTTGTAAAATAATTAAATCTAAAATTTTCAACATGAGAAATTTTTTCTTTTTTAAGAAGCTGACTAGCTAAACTTACCATTGGAAAATTTATCAATAGTCTACAACTTTGATCGTTTAACAATTTTTTTGCATGATTATAATTGCTTTTATTCTTGGACCAAAAAAAGGGTTTTTCTATTATTATATTTTTACAATATTTTCTTAATTCTAGTAAATGCTCTAAATGTTTATTAAATGGAGAGCAGATACTTATAACCTGAGGTCTAAAATTTTTAATTAAATTTATTTTTTTTAGATTTTGAATTCTAATTACTTTAAAATTTTTTATAATTAAATAAATTTCTCTTTTTTTATTAAATTTTTTTCCCAAAATACCAATATTATTAATGCCATTCCTTATAAATTCACGTAAATGCACATTTCCAATTCCCGAAGGACCAATAATAACCCCTCTGAGAAATTTATTATTTTTTTTTAAAAATTTTTTCAATTTATGTTTTTAATAAATTTATTAATTTTCTATATAAAAAATAGAAAAAAGAAAGATAAACATTTGGATAAAGTAAATTTAAAACAAAATGTCTATAGAAATTTATATTATTCAAACCTCCTTTTTTTCCTCTAATTAGAATCTTAAAAAAATAATTGGAAAAATTACGTAGCGCATAATTTTTGTTTATAATATATTTCACTAGTCCCAATCCTCTACTGCGATAATAATCAAGCATCTCTGGTAATCTCACTATTTCAATAAAAGGATATAAAGCCCCCCATTCTCTTATACCGTAAGCGTTAACAGTTAGTGCTTGGGCATGAAAATATGCCTTGGAACTTTTAAATGCATTCGCGTAGATTTTTATATGAGCGCAAGTATTATCAAAATTTGACCAAACTCTTTTATCTTTTAACAAACTACGATCTAAACAATTTACATTCTCTAACCACATTTTTCTTTTAAATATATTAAGAAAGTTACCTAATAAAAAATCAAATGAAACTTTGTAATCTATTAGATCCCAAAAATGGCATTTCATATTTTCTTTTTTTTTTGATAATCTCTCCATTTTTTTTGGTAAATTTTTTGTATCAAAGGGTTTTTTAAATTTATTTAAATAAGCATAATCTAAATGATAAGAATTAATAAAAAAAAAATCTACATCTTTATATTTTTTTAATAACTCTTCTATTTTTTTTAGTGAATTAGGCATCAATAAATCATCGTCGCCTATAGCCCAGACATATTCTCCTTTAGAAATATTAATAGTTTTTAATAAATTTGGGTGATAGCCTAAATTTTTTTTATTTATATTTAAATTTATATTTAATTTTTTTTTATATTTATTAACAATTTCTTTAACATTATAATTTGATCCATTATCTGAAACACAAACTTCAAATTCTAAATTACAATTTTTTTTAGCTAGATAGATTGAATTTAAACAATTAGGTAATTGATTTGGTCTATTGTATGTGGGTATGCAAATTGAAAGGTCCATTTATTCTTTAAAGAAACGAAAAGATTTTTAAATCTTCTTTTAAATACTGTAAATAATTTTCTCTATCAACCACGTGAAAAACTGGCAAAGGAAAAATCAACTTTCCGCCACTTTTGATGAATAGCTTCTCTTGTTTTATTACTTCTTTCCTAAAAGACCAAATTAACACTAAAAGGTATTTTGGTTTTATTTTTCTCATTTTTTCTTTTGAGATAATTTGAATATGACTCCCTGGAGTAAATTTTCCAATTTTCGAAGGGTTTGCATCACATATATATGAGATCTGCCTATTCGTTATATTACAATAATTTAGAATTACATTACCTTTTGTTGATGCCCCGTACCCAACTACTTCTGTTTTTTTGTACTTTTCTAAAAATAACTTGAGAATTTTTTTACTGTTTTGAATTCTTAGATTAAATCTATTAAAATCATTCTGGCAAATTTTTTTTTCTTCATCTAATACTTGATTTATTTTAATAAAATTAGATTTATAATTACTATCTTTTCTTGCGCATGAAATCTCGATGCTGCCTCCATTGATCTCATTAATAGAAAAGTCAACAATTTTTAAATTATTTTTTTTAACAATATTATTAAACGTGGTTAAAGAGTAATAAATACAATGTTCATGGCATACTTGATCGTAAGTTAAATTTTTTAATAATAAAGGAAAGTAAGAAAATTCTAATGACCAAATTCCATTCTTTTCTAAAAGATTTGCAATATCCTTACAAAACTCATTAGGTTCTTCAATGTCATAAAACATTGCGTAAGATGTAATTAAAGAAAATTTAGTATTTTTTTTTTTAAAAAATTTGTTAACAGAATTTTTATTAAAAAAATCAATGATTAGATTAATGTCTTTTTTGTAGTTATCCAAAAAAGCTGATGCCGAGGGATCTATGCCATATAATCCAAAGTTTTTTTTTTTTTTGGAGAAAAAATTTAAAAAAGTTCCATCATTTGATCCAATGTCTAAAATATTTGAATTTTTTTTAAAAATTTTATACTTTTCTAATTTTTTTATCTTTTTTCTAAGATGATTAATCATCAAATTACTAACGGAAGTTTTATAACCATATTGTGATCCATACATATCTTTTAAATTTGGAATTTTTGAGAGCTGAACCAAATTGCAAGAAATGCATTTATAAAGATCTAAAGAATAATTTTTTATTACTATTTTTTTTTTTAAAAAAAGACTGCTTATTGGCTGGTTGCCTATTTTTGCAATTTTATTAAAAGAGGTATTTTTACAGTTTCTACAAATCATTATTTCTTTTTTGAAATTCTCATAAATTCTTTGATCTGATCAGAGGATATTTTAAGCATATTTTTTTTTTGCTTGTGCGCCAAATACCAATCTGCTGTTAATTGAAGAGTATGATCAATGTTTAAAAAAGACCTCCAATTGAGTTTCTTTTTAGATTTTTTGCTATCTAAATCCAAAAATAATTTTTCTTTCTTATCACTATTTCTTTTTAAATAAATTTTGGAACTAGATTTCATTTTTACTTTAAATAATTCTGCAAACATTCTTACTGTAATATGATTTTTTCTATTTGGCCCAAAATTCCAGGCTCCACAAAAATTAATTCCTTTTTTAGAATGCAGTTTTTGAGCTAAGATTATATAGCCGGCTAAAGGTTCTAATACGTGTTGCCATGGTCTTTGAGAATAGGGATTTCGCACAATAAGTTTTTTACTTTTTAAAAATGCTTCTGAAGAGTCTGTTAGTAGTCTATATTTAGTCCAATCTCCACCACCAATACAATTGCCTGCTCTAACGGTAGCTAATTTGAAATAATTTTTACTATAAAATGATTTTAGATAACTAGAAGATATAATATCAGCACATGCCTTACTCGAGCTATAAAGATCATCTCCTCCTAAAGAATCTTCTTCAGAAAATCTGATTTTTTTTTCTGAATTTTTATAGACTTTGTCAGTTGTAACAATTACAATCGATTTTATAAATTTTTTATTCCTTGATATTTCAAGTAAATTAGCTGTTCCAATAACATTAGTTCTTACAGTGTCTAAGGGTTCATTATAACTTTGTAACACTTGCGGTTGTGCCGCTAAGTGAAAAATAATTTCTGGTTTAAAATCATCAATACAATTTTTTAAACAATTAAAATTTTGAATATTGTTTCTATAATCTAATTTGAATATTTTTTTTATTCCTGTTAAATCAAAAAAATTTTTTTTGGTAATTGGATCTAATGAATACCCAGCAACTTCTGCTCCCAAAGTTTTCATCCAGAGTGAAAGCCAACCTCCTTTGAAACCTGTATGACCAGTCACTAAAACTTTTTTTTTTTTCCAAAAATTTTTATTTATCATTAAGTTTTTTTAGTAGTCTATTAATTTTATTGTAAGTATCTGTGTTAATATCTTTATTATTAACAGATTCTATATCTTTAATACTATCCATCGCATACCAAAAACCTTTTAAATTATAAATATTGCATTTATATTTTTTTATTATTTTTGGATAAAAATTTTTTTCAAAATTTTTGATTCTTAAAAATTTTTCCTTAAATAAAATTTTTTTATTCATTATTGCCATTCCTGAATAAACATAGTTTTTTACATTGTTATTTTTTATGTTAACGGAATCAAAGACTAATTCTCTTTTAAAATTTAATATCTTTCCCTTCCGAACCGTTATAGTTCCAAAATCAGCTTGGGCCTTTGAACATATAAAGCTCATATCAATTTTAGTTTTGACGTGATTAATAAATATTTTTTTTATATTTGAATCAAAAATAGCATCGCCATTTGTTAATAAAAAATCTTCCGATTTAATATAATTTTTAATTTTATAAATTCTTTCTGCTATAGATGTGTTTTGTCCAGTATTAATTATGTTTATATTATAATTTTTAAAATCTGAATTGGATCGAATATATCTTATAATTTTATCTCCTTTAAAACCCACCGGCAAAATAAAATTATTAAAACCTTGTTTTTTTAAAAATTTAAGTATGAACCATAATATTGGTTTTGCATGAACTAAAATTAATGTCTTTGCTATTTTTTTTCCTAAAACACCTAAACGCGTACCTCTTCCGCCACATAAAATTACTGCAGTTTTGATTTCTTCCATTAATTAAGACCTTTTTGTTTTTTGTAAAAACTTATTGTTTTAATAATCTACCATTTTTTAAATTCCACACTTCATTACATCTCTCGATTGTACTTTTTCTATGTGCTATTATTATGATTGTCTTACCCAAAAAATTATTTAATAAATTGTTCATCACTAATTCCTCGGTATTGTCATCAAGCGCGCTAGTTGACTCATCCATAAAAAGAATTTTTGGGTTTCGATAAACAGCTCTTGCAATTGCTATCCTTTGTCTTTCTCCACCTGAGAATTTAAGACCTTCTGCTCCAACTTTACTATCAATCCCTTTTTCAAGAGAATCTACTTTGTTTTCTAAATCTGCAATCTTAATAGCTTGTCTTAATTTTATTATGTCGCAATTATTGTCAATAAAATTAAATGTAATATTTTTTTTTATAGATTCATCTAATAAGTATATATTTTGCGAAATATAACCAATTTCCTCTCTCCAAGTATTAAGGTCTGCAAAAATATTTTTTCCATTGAAAAATATATTTCCTTGTTGGGGCTTTAATAATCCCAACATAATATGAAATAGAGTGCTCTTTCCTGCTCCGGTTTGTCCCGTTATACCAACAATACTCCCTTTTAATATACTCATTGAAATATTATTAATTATTTTTAATTTATTACCGGGATAAGAAAAAGTTATTTTATCTAAAACTAAATAATTTTTTGGCAAAACTATATTTTCTTTATTAGGGTATTTACTCAAATCTTTCAAATTAGAAATTTGATTAGCCTCAATAGCCTTTAGCTCTAAAAATATTAAATTAACAGTTGGCTGAAATAATTTCATATAATATATACTCTGAATAATAGAACCAAAAGCTGGAGCAAATCTCATAAAAGATACTGCTAATAATGATAAAGTTGGAATTAAAATATTATAATGTTGATCTAACTTGAGATAAAAAAAACAAATTAAAGAAATTAATAAAATAGAAAAAAATTCTAGAAAAACTCTTGGTAATTTATCAAAATATGAAAAATATAATAAATTTTTTTCATATATATTAACTTTTTCAGTAAATAAATTAATAATTTCATTTTCTTTATTTAAAACTTTTAAATCTTTAATTGAACCAAAAGTTTCAATTATGATTTGTGTGGTAATCTTTCGCATTTTCTGATTTATCAAAGCTTTAGTATTTAAGTATGGTTTAATTAATTTTATATATAAAAAAGAAGTTACAAGTAAAAATATCAAAACAGTCAACGTGATTTTAAAGTTTATAAAAATCAAAAAAATAAAAATCATTAAAGTAACTAAAGTTTCTCTTAATAGAGCGCTTAAATGAAAAAAATAAAAATATAATCCTGGTATTTCGTCTGAAATATTTCTTGATAAAGTCGAAGGATTATTTTCTAAATGATATAAATAAGATGATTTTATATAAAAAGAAAAAAACTTCTCAGATAAATCTAATTTAATTTCTTTTAAAAAATTATTCTGAAAATATGTAATCAATAAAAAAAATAAGTTTTTAAAAAAGAAAGCTATAATTACAAATGATGATAATATTAGTAATAAATCATAATTTACTTCCTTAGAAAATAAGTATTTAAAGTAAAAATCAAATTTTTCGGTGATATAATTAGGGTTAATAATAAAACTAAAAAACAATGGAAGAGATGCTAAACTAATAAATTCAAGTATAAAATAAATTAAATTAAGAAATAAAAAAAAATTAATCTTATTTTTATTTTTTTTACCTAAGATATAATAAAGTTTTGAAATCATTCTAAAATTTTTTAAAATAAAATTAATTTAAAATTTTTTCCCATTTTTTTTTTCGTTTATTTCAAATCTTGGAAAAGTTATTCCTAAAGCCTCTTTTAAAAATAAATCTCTGACTTTTTTTACATTTTTAGAATTAAACCAAACTTGCGGATCTTTCCAAATATTATTTATGTGCCTTGCGGCAATTATTGGATCATAAAAAATAATTTTACTTTGAATTAATTTTTTAATTAAATTATTGACTTTACCATGAAAAATATAATGTTTTTTATTAAAAATTAAAACCGTCGGTATAGAACTATAGAGACATTTAGAGAAAGTGGTCATTGGATAAACAGTAATTGCTAACTTTGATCTAGCAATACAATCTTCTAATGAACTATTTCTAATTATTTTTTTACCAAAAACTTTTTCATAAAATTTACTTAAATCAAAAGTCACATCAGAAGAATAACTATAATCTTCGTGCGGTTTAATAAATATTCTCTTTTTGATATTACAATCTAAACAACTATATAGCTTTTTAACACTTTCTAGTTGTTCAATAATTTGGGGTTGTTTTATAGCGTACGATGAATTCCAAACATGCTTATAATCTCCCCCTCCAATTAAAACACAGTCCGTATTTTTCCTATAATCAATATTTCTATTAAAAAGTTTATTAAAGTAAAAAGGATGTGTCGGAATTTGGAATTCTTTAGAATTTGTTGCCTTATGCCACGTAATTTTTTTATCAACAATATTCAAATCAAGATCTAACCACACTTTTTTTGTGCGTAATGAACCACCATGTTCTAACAATAATAATTTTGCTCCTTTATTTACTTGTTCAGCAATATAAAATTTATTTGGAAATTTAGAGAATAAATCATAAGCTGTAATGATAATTTTGGAGTCATTTATTTTAATATATCTATTTAAATAATTATTAAAATCCTCCAGTAAGTAATTTGGCAAATCTTCAGAAATTTTTTTCCGTAAAAAAATTTCAAATTTATTTTGAGATAAAAAATAATCTGAAAATAGAATTTTAAATTTTTTTCTTAGATAGTGATTGGAATTTCCGGAGTAAACAAATAAGGGGTTCAATTTTTCAAAAAAATATGACAGGTAAGAATTTAATTTATATTTTTTAAACAAAAAAAAATTAGAGTTTCTCGGGTAACAAGTATTAATAAATAATACCTTATTTTTTTTTAATAAAGAAATTAAATAATTATATAAAGAAAATAAAGAACTAGGTAACCAAAAAAAAAATTTATTATAGCATATTTTCTTCTGAAAAGAATATTTCTGATTATTAAATTTCTTTTGATAAATATATTTTTTTTTTTGAGTTAAAATAATTTCTTGAAATATTTTTTGATTCCAATGATCATTACAAAATAAAAGGTGGTCTTCTAAATAATTATTTTCATTTTGTTCTAAATTTTTATCAAAAATAAAACAATTATTTATTTTAATTTTTTTAATGCAGTTCCATCGAAAATATAAAGAACTAATATAATAATAAAGCCATGGATAGAGTAGTATATTCCAAAATTTTATTGAAAACTGGGATTGATGTGTTTTATTTAAACTTAAAAAAAGAATTCGACATAATTTTAGATAAATTTTTTTAATATATAAGCTATCTTTTAAAAATTTACTTTTGTCAGCCCACAAAAATTTATTAATTTTTTTATTTTTATATGATAAAAATTCATTATTAGGTAAAGCCCAAAATCCTAAATATACATTATTTTTTCCTCTTATTTTTCTTATTAAGGAGGTGCATATAATATATTTCATATAGTATTATAAATTACTAAATAACAGTTAACTTATAAATCAATATTAGCATCTTTTATTGAACTTATTTTAGCAATTATTGCTTATAAAATTTTTAATGACTTTATTATTAATTATTAATTGTTATTTAATTCACTATTAAACTCTTCGTAACAAAAATTTACCGCTGTAATATAACTGCCAGCATTTGATGCTAGTGATTGATAAAGGCCTCCTACTCTAGTAACTAAAGAGTCAAAAATTATTGCTTCTTTCATAAATTTTAACTGTTTTTAAATTATCCATAAAAATAAATTTTAAAATAAACAGATTTTATTCTGACAAAACTGATTTAGGTTGCTTTCTTTTTAAGTGACATTATAATTTTTGACACTTATTAATTAACTTTATAATTGTCGCTTCTAAATATATTTAAATATTTTATCAAAATATGTACTGTGTTATCTGGCATTAATATATCCTAATATGATATTGAAATAATGAAAAAAATATTACTCTGCATCACTAATTATCATAAAGAACAATATCTGGAGAGAGCTATAAGGTCCTGTCTGACTCAAATTCCTAATGGTATTATAATTAAGACAATTGTTGTTAATGACGGAAGTAAAAAATTTAATGAAAAAAAGATTTCAAAAGAATTTCCCGAAGCACAAATTATCAACTACAAAAAAAATAAAGGTGTGTCCTACGCTTCTAATCAGGCTCTTTTTTTTACAGCGTCTGACTATTTTATGAGAGTGGACGCCGATGATTACTTAAGTATGAAATCTAGTTTAATTTTGAGTTCTATTTTAACGGACAATGCGAAGATACCATTTGTGTACGGGGATATTCTTTTGATAAAAAAAGATTTTAACATAAAAAAAATTTTAAGAAATAAAAGAAATTTACTTTTAGAACACGGTGCTGGAATTATGTTTAGAACTAAATATTTAAAAGAAATTGGAGGTTATGATGCAAAAATTAAGAATTGTGAAGATTTTGACCTAATTATAAGAATCGAAAAAAAATATGGAAAAGGATTTTATTTGCCGATTTCATATTATAAATACTACAAACAAGGAGAGGAGCATTTAAGTAATTCGAAAAATAGAAAGCTTTCTTTGCAACAATTAAAAACGAAATATGAAAAATATTTATAAAAAAATTCTAGCTAAGCAACCAGTTATCATTGCTGAGGCTGGTGTAAATCACAATGGTAAAATTGCTATAGGAAAAAAATTAATCAGAGCCGCCAAAAGAGCAGGTGCAGATTGTATAAAATTTCAAACATATAAAGCCAAAAAACTTACCATAGAAAAAGCAAAAAGATTTTGGAGCTGGAGTGGAGAAAAGAAAAAAAACGGAACGCAGTTTGACAGTTATTCTAATTTAGATAGTTTTGATCACAAAGATTATAAAAAACTTTTTGATTATTGTAAAAAAATAAAGATTGAATTTCAATCAACGCCCTTTGATTTAGATTCCGTAAAAATATTAAAAAAACTAGGTGTTCAGACTTATAAAATAGCAAGTTGCGATATAACAAATCATCAATTGATTAAAGAAATAGCTAAAACTAAAAAGCCTATCTTCTTATCAACGGGCGCTGCAAACATTTCAGAAATAAAAGATGCTATTAAAATAATTAATAAATATCACAAAAAAATTGTAATTATGCACTGCGTACTATGTTATCCGACTAAAGCTGGGGATATTAATTTAAAATCTATTCCTTATTTAAAAAAAAATTTTCCTATCTATAATATTGGATTAAGTGATCACACTCTAGAAACTCTAACGCCCTCTTTGGGAATTTCGCTGGGGGCAATGGCAATCGAAAAACATTTTACAATAAATAAAAAATTAAAAAAAAGTGCAGATCATTGGCTATCAGTTGATGAAAATCAACTTTCAAAAATCGTTAGCGAGGCAAAGTTTGCCAAACTAGCTTTGGGAAAAGAAAAGAAAAAACCATTTAAATGCGAATTACTTGCTAAAAAAAATGCAAGAAGAAGTCTGGTTTCAAGTACAAAAATAAATAAAGGAGAAAAATTTACTAAAAAAAATTTAACATGTAAAAGACCTGGCAATGGAATTTCTGCGAGTAAATATTTTAACTTTCTTGGTAAAAAAGCAAAAAAAAATTATGAATATGATGATTTAATAAATGAATAAGAATAATTTTAACATTGAAAATAAAAATATAATAATTTGCGGCGGGTCAGGACAGCTTGGTATTTCATTAATAAAATTCTTACTAGAAGAAAAATCAAATATAATTAATTTAGATGTGTTTAAAATAAAAATAGAGAATCCAAATTATAAATTTTTTAAAGTAGATGTGACTAATGAAGATAATGTCTTAAAAGCTTTGAATAAAATAAATAAAAAATATAAAAAAATTGATATATTAATAAATTTATTTCATTTTAAAGGTGATAGAAAACTTAAACCTTTTGATAATTTTTTCAACGAATTTCATAATTACCAATTAAAGATTTGGAAAAAAACATTAGATGTTAATTTGAATGGACTTTTTATAATTTGTAAGCATGTTTTAAAAAATATGCTGAAACATAAGGAAGGTATAATTGTAAATACCTCTTCCACTTATGGTATTAATTCACCAATCAAAAGTATTTATGGAAAGTCAGGTATTAATAGCCCGATTGGATATGCAACAACCAAAGCTGCGATAATTAATTTTACAAAATATATTGCAACACATTATGCTGATAAAAACATTCGTGCAAATGTATTAAGTCCAGGTGGAATTTATAATAAGAATCAAACAAATTATTTTAAAAAAGAATACAATAAAAGAACACCAATGAATAGAATGGCAAATGTAGATGAGTTTAATGAATCTGTGCTCTACTTAATTTCAGATGCCTCTAGATATGTTACCGGATCTAATCTCGTTGTAGATGGAGGTTGGACTGCCTGGTAATAAAAAGTGTGTTATTTTAATTCAAGCCAGACTCAATTCAACCAGACTGCCTGGAAAAATTTTATTTAATTTTTTTAAAGATACTATAATTGAAAGAATAATTAAAATTGCAAAAAAAACTTCGAATAATAAAGATATATTTATTATTTCTGGAGATAAAAAAAAAAATAAAATTTTATTAAATCTGGCAAAAAAAAATAATATAAGAATATATTTTGGCCATGAAACAAACGTATTTTTGAGATTTAAAAATTTTTTAAAAACAAATTATGCAAAAAAATATGAATATGTTTATAGGATTACGTCCGATAACTATTTGATTCAACCTAAAATTATAAAAATAATGATAAAAGATGCTATAAATAAAAAAAAAGATTATGGGTTTGTCAGACCTCTATCGCACTATGCCGGAGAAATTATCTCAAAAAAATTATTTTTTAAAAAATCAAATATTTCAAGGTATGCCAAAGAACATGTCACTTGGGATTTTAGAAAAAATAAAAAAATTAATTTATTGCGATACTCAAAAAAATTTATGAATTTAAACCATGAAAAATCCATAACACTAGATACAATAAAAGATCTAATAAATATGAAAATATTTGAAAACAAATTTAAAGGTTTAAAAAATATTGATAACTACAAGTATTTAAAGAGAGTACAAAATGATTTGTGGTATAATAGGTAAAGGTTCGATTGGTATAAGACATTCTATAATTTTAAAAAATTTAAATATTAAATTTTATTTTTTAAGACGAAAAGTAAATAATAAAGTTAAAAATGAAATAACTTTTAAAAATCAGTTAATAAATAAGATTGATTTTTTTATAATCTCAAATCCATCATCTCTTCATTTAAAAACAATTAAAAAAGTTATTATTTATGATAAACCAATATTAGTTGAAAAACCATTTGTTACACAAAAAAAAATACCAAAATTTATAAAAAATTATAAAAAAATTTTTGTTTTATATCAAATGCGTTTTGATCCTAGAATTAATTTTATAAAAAAAAATTTAGATAACAAAAATTTAATAAAAGCTAATTTTATTTGGAAAACTTTTTTACCTAGCTGGCATAAATACGAAGATTATAGGAAGAGTTATGCTGCTAGAAAAAAACTTGGAGGGGGTGCAATTTTTACTATGAGCCACGAGATCGATATCGCAACATACATTCTTGGAGGAATTAAGGAAGTTTTCGTAAAAAAATATAAAAATAAATTAAAAACAGATGTAGAAGAAAATGTAAGAATTTTTTTTAAACATGTGTCTGGTCATAATAGTACTATTATTTTAGATTTTGCATCTAAAAAGAAAATTAGAAAATTTGATTTCAAAATAAAAAATAAAATTTATTTTAAGTGGAACTTTTTTGAAAAAAAAATTAAATTTAAAAATAAAACAAAAACTTTTAATTTTAATAATGATGATATTTATAAAAAACAGTTAAAGAATGTAATTTTACATATTAAACAAAAAAAATATAAAAATTCTCGTATTCATTTAAGCAAGATACTACACACTCAAAAAATATTAAATTCTTGTGCTGCATCAATGAAAAAAAGAAAAATTATTAAAATAATTTAAAATATTTTCTAATAAATTACTATAATCACAAAATGCTCTATAATCTCTACTTTAATGATTTCAGATTCTAAAATTTTCTTTTCGGTAAGCATCTAAAATTAATAATAAATATAAAAATTACGAAATTAGTATTTAAATTTATTTCACATTTTATACATAATTAACATATCATCTAATCTTGGAAGAATTTTTTTTGATTATATTATCTCCAACTATGAGAGATATAATGTGTGTATTTATTAAATAGTGATCTTTCCGATTGTATATTATTTACTTAAAGTTAATAAAAAATTTTTTTGTGATTTTTCTATAAACTTAACATTGTTATTTGTATCTAAAAATTTTTTCAGTGCATAAATCAAGCCAATTGAGCTATTAGTAACGGTAAGCTTAACGTGTTACCACGCTTCCACACCCGTCCTATCAACGTCGTAGTCTA
>Ga0114976_10000679_pt1 | contig 21272 bp, 21 predicted proteins | sample S_130805_EF_Meta_FD_87319 | JGI IMG/M metagenome (GOLD analysis project Ga0114976, IMG submission 87319) | Freshwater microbial communities from Lake Simoncouche, Canada to study carbon cycling - S_130805_EF_MetaG | ecosystem: Environmental > Aquatic > Freshwater > Lake | place: Lake...
CACTGCACTTTCAATACTTCAAACCCGGCGATGATCTTCCTCGAGCACGCATGGCGGCTCCTCTCGCATTGCTGTTTTGGAAGGGTCACTGGTACATGTTGGCGTTCGACTTACTGGCATCCGGTGAGCGCACGTTCCTGCTCGACCGCATGACCACGGAACCCACTATCGACGAATCAATTTCTCACGAGCGCCCAGTTGAGGACTATGCCGCTCGACTACAGCGTGAGCTGGAGGAACTCGAAAAGCAACACGAAGCAACCATCCACTTGGCTCCAGGCTCGGATGCGCGCTTGAGGTTGACTGTCAAACACGGCTTCCTGGCGGACACGGGCACAATCTATGTGCGTTACTCGGATGAAGCACTCCTCGCCGATGAGCTGGCGGGTTACGGTCCCGAAGTTCGCGTGAGTAGTCCTCAATCTTTGATTGATGCCGTGACGTCGCGCTTGAAAGCCGTCGCAGATGCTCACAAGGCGGCAAAATGAGTAAGTCCCCAAACGATGCCTTCGACTCCGACGCATTCGTCGCACGTCCCGATGTGGAGCCGCAACTAACGCGTCGGTCACGGAAAGAAATCAACCCAGCCCGCGACGCTGCTGACCGCGTGAGGCTGCTGTTGAGCATCCCCCCGTATCTGCTGAGTAAACGAGACGGTGTGGAGATTTCTCGATTGGCGAGAGACTTCAAGATTTCTATTTCGACCGCGGATGAACTAATTCGTGTCATGGCGGTGTCAGGACTGCCAGGACCGGACGGCATGTACATGCCTTACGACTTGTTCGACATTGACTGGGACATGTTCCTCAAAGATCGGATCGTCCGTGTCACGAACCACGTAGAACTCACGCGAGCTCCTCGACTCACCGCGAGAGAAGCGGCAACCCTCATCGCTGGTCTGCGATACATCGAGGCCCTTGCCGGCCCCTCCGATCGTCGATCGATCAAATCCCTTCGAGATAAGTTGGCTGCTGGGGCGATGATTCCGTCGGCGAATACGATCGAAATTGAGCCGCCACCGATGCCGCCCCACATTGATGTGGTCAGATCAGCTGTGGAGACAGCGACTCAGGTTGAGATCGTTTACCAGAATGCGGACCTCGTTCGGTCGAAGCGGATTATCGAACCACTTCGCATCGATCTCGTTGCGAGCTCTTGGTACGTGCGCGCGTACTGCCACTCGCGCAAGGATGTGATGACATTTCGAATAGATCGAATTGTCGAGGCCACGCCTCTGCGACGACGGCGAACAACAAAGGTCTCACCCGACGATCTCGGTGATGAACTATTTGACCCGCCTGCAACCGGACTCTACGACGTCGTGTTAGAGATGCCGGCCAATACGGTGCGGCTCATCAACGAGTTCTCGCCACGTAACCTGGCTGGAGCCAGTGCCGGAGTTGCGCGCGTCGGCGTCACGATAGGTTCCCTACGGAGCTTGGCTCGAGTGGTCGCCTCAATTCCCGGAAACGTCCGTGTCATAAGTCCGCCCGAGGCAGTACGTGCCGTTTCCTCGTGGGTAAATGAGGCTCTCTCCGCCTATCCGAGCCCGAAGAGGCAAACCAGCACGAAGCGTTAGACTTTCTATTGATGGACCCCGAGGTTACACTCGCCACGACGTAAGGAAAACCGATGCTTTCAAACCTCAATGGTTGGCACTTGCTCATCCTCATCCTCGTTGTGCTGCTCATTTTTGGCGCTCCCAAGTTGCCCGGGCTTGCTCGCAGCCTGGGGCAGTCAATGCGGATTTTCCGTTCCGAGGTGAAGGCGATGAAAGACGATGACGGATCCGAGCCGAAGCCGGGTTCTTCGAAGTCAGAGGCGACGACTTCCAGTAGCGATAAGCCCACAAAACCCACTACCTAGAGTCGTGTCGGCCAAATCCACGTCGCGAAAGACACAAGCCCGCACGGGGAAAATGTCGCTCGGTGAGCATCTTGTTGAGCTTCGGAAGCGCGTTTACATTTCAGCCATTGCAATTGCTGTTGGCATGGTTGCGGGGTGGTTTCTCTCCGATTACCTTCTCGCGGCAATTCGTCAGCCAATTTTCGATGTGGCAGCAAATCAGGGTCGTGTCGCGACCCTCAACTACGACAGCATCTCCAGCGCTTTTGATCTAAGGATGCAAATTGCTCTCACCATCGGGCTCATCGTTGCAAGTCCAGTATGGCTTTACCAAGTATGGGCATTCTTCGTCCCGGGCATGACACGACGGGAAATCCGATACGTTCTCGGATTCTTCTTCTGCGCTATTCCGCTATTTGTTGCCGGATGTTTCGCGGGTTGGCTCGTATTTCCGCACATCGTCGAGCTCATGACGTCATTTGCGCCCTCGGATGATTCAACAATCATCACGGCGAAGACCTACTTTGATTTTGTCCTCAAGTTGACCGTGGTTGTTGGTGTTGCGTTCGTTTTGCCGGTATTTCTCGTGCTGCTCAATTTTGCCGGGGTCCTCAGCGCCAAAGCGATCATTAAAGGCTGGCGAATTGCAATTTTGCTCATCACACTTTTCACCGCCATCGCGACTCCTGCGGCAGACGTCCTCTCGATGTTCCTCCTCGCGATTCCAATGGTCGGCCTCTATTTCCTTGCCGCGGCCATTGCGTGGGGACACGACCGACGAGCGCAGCGACGAAACGATTCACTCGTTTCGAGCGTGGCAAGTGAACTTCCCGCATGAGTGACTCGAAGCGACCCTCCCCGGCAGAGCGTTACGCGGCGTCGCGGGCCAAGTCCGCGCATCCATTACTCGAATCCTTCCGGACCGCTCGTGACTATGAACTGGATGCTTTTCAAATAGCCTCGTGCGAGATCCTGGAGCGTGGCAGGAGCGTTCTCGTCGCTGCACCAACCGGTGCGGGCAAAACTGTCGTCGCGGAATTCGCGGTGCACTTGGCGATGGGTACATCCAAAGGCAAGGTTTTCTACACGACGCCCATGAAGGCGTTGAGTAACCAAAAGTTCAATGAGTTGGCGGCCGAGTGGGGACCTGAAAACGTTGGACTCTTGACCGGTGACACCAATGTCAATGCCACCGCACGCATCGTCGTGATGACGACTGAGGTTCTCCGGAACATGCTCTATGCCGATAGCGATCTTCTAGCAGACCTCTCGTTCGTTGTTATGGACGAGGTGCATTACCTCGCCGATCGTTTTCGTGGAGCGGTGTGGGAAGAAGTCATCATTCATCTGCCTCGCGATGTCCGAATGATCTCGTTGAGCGCAACGGTCTCCAACGCGGAGGAGTTCGGTGACTGGCTCATGGCTGTGCGGGGCGACACTGACATCGTGGTCTCCGAAGACCGCCCGGTTCCTTTGGACCAGCACGTTCTTATCGGTTCCAAGTTCGTCGATCTCTTTGACAGCGCCGGGGCCGCAGCGACGCATCGGGTGAACCCTGAATTGACCCGAATTGCCTCGGCACATGCTCGTGCGCCTCATTACCGCTACTCACACAACAGCAAAGGCGGCACCCGGTCACAACCACAGCGCGGGCGCCGAGGATCCAGCGAGAGCACCCCGTCGTTGCCTAGCGGTCAACGTTTTGATGCCAACGGAGGGTCTCGAATGGATCGCCCTGCAGTCATCGACATGCTCGACGAGAAGAATCTGCTTCCAGCAATTTTCTTTGTCTTTAGTCGAAATGGGTGCGATCAGGCAGTCTCCCAAGTCGTTCGCGCGGGCATACGGCTGACGGATACGGAGGAGCGGGAAGAAATCCGACAAATCGTGGATGAGCGTTGCCGAACACTCCTCGATGAAGACCTCGCCGTGCTTGGTTATTGGCAATGGCTCGAGGGTCTCGAACGCGGTGTCGCCGCCCACCACGCCGGACTCCTCCCGGCGTTCAAGGAAGTCGTTGAGGAGTTGTTTCAACGAAAGCTCGTCAAAGTTGTCTTTGCTACCGAAACCCTTGCACTCGGCATCAACATGCCAGCTCGTTCCGTCGTATTGGAGAAGCTCGACAAATTCAACGGTGAAGCTCGAGTTCCGCTGACGCCGGGGGAGTACACGCAACTCACCGGTCGAGCCGGGCGACGTGGTATCGACGTTGAGGGTCACGCTGTCATTCAGTGGTCAGGGGCCTTGGAACCTCAGTCCGTCGCAAATCTCGCAAGCCGGCGAACGTATCCGCTGAACTCAAGCTTTCGTCCGACCTACAACATGGCGGTCAATCTGATCACACAATTCGGTCGGTCCCGTACTCGGGAGATTCTCGAGTCTTCGTTCGCTCAATTCCAGGCCGACCGCGCTGTGGTCGACTTGGCGCGAAAGGTCGCTCAACAAGAGGAATCGCTGCAGGGGATGGCGAAACCCATGACCTGTCATCTCGGTGACTTTACCGTGTATGCCCAAGTGCGCCACGAGCTCACACAACTCGAGAAGTCTGGTCGTGGATTTGAGTCTCAATCACGAGCCGCACGTGACAAGCGCAACCAGGAGCTTGCTCGATTGCGCCAACGGTTGCGTTCCCATGCATGTCACACTTGTCCCGAACGAGAGCAACACGCCCGGTGGGGCGAACGGTGGTGGAAACTTCGTCGCCAAACAGACCAGCTGATTTCTCAAATTGAATCTCGAACGGGAGCTGTGGCACGGGTTTTCGATCGAGTCTGTGAAGTCCTCCTTGATACGGGATATCTGGAACGCGACCCCAGTGGTACGGATTTGGCCGTGACACCGACCGGTGATCGACTGGCACGTATTTATGGGGAGCGAGATCTCCTTGTTGCGCAGTGCCTGAGAACTGGAGCATGGACCGGCATTGACCCGGCCGGTTTGGCTGCTCTCGCATGTGCAATCGTGTTCGAGCCTCGGCGAGACGAGGGAAATATCAATGAGCGCCGCCTTCCGCGCGGAGCATTCCGTTCGGCTCTCGAAGCGACCGCGAAAATTTGGGCGGAATTGGATGACCTTGAACACCACCATCGCTTACCTGGCACAAATCCGTTGGCAACTGGCCTCGCACAGGCAATGCACCGGTGGGCGAATGGCGGACGATTAGATGATGTACTGTTCGACGCCGACATGCCCGCGGGGGACTTCGTGAGGTGGTCAAAACAGACGATTGACCTGCTCGACCAGCTTCTTGGTGTGGCCGATGCCCAGCTGGCAAAAACAGCGAGGAGTGCACTGGAAGCGGTTCGCCGGGGAATCGTCGCCTATTCGACAGTGGGTCTCAGCGGATGATCAAGAATCCTGCACCACTGTGGGTTGCAGTCGTTGTCGCGTGCGCCGGGGGATTACTACTTCGAACATCTTTTCCTGCCCCCGGGATTTGGCCCTTCGCATTTCTTGGCTTGGCGCTCATTCTTTTTGCCCTTCGGGGACGAGGCTTTTGGACAGGCGCACTGGTGGGCTTCGTCGCCGGCGCAACGCTGTGGGGTTCGCTCATTTTTTGGCTCACCCTGTACCTTGGCCCGATTCCGTGGCTCGCATTATGCACATTGATGACCCTGTGGGTCGGTCTCTCATGCGGCGTCATCGCTGTCATTTATCGGTGGAGTGACGCGTTTGGATCCGCGTGGTTGCGTTACGCACTAGTGCCCGCACTCATCGCGGCTGTCTGGAGTGCACGCGAAACCCTCGCTTCCTCGTGGCCTTATGGCGGATTCTCATGGGCACGGTTGGCCTACTCTCAGGCACAGTCACCATTTGGGCATGCAGTCAGTTGGGTTGGCACTGCGGGGGTGTCGTTCCTGATTGCTTTCGTCACCGCTCTCGGTGTTGCGATTCTCGTTTCGCCCCGACGGAGAGCCATGGTGACGTGGGGTGCCATCGTCGTGGGGCTCGCTCTCCTCCCCGTGTTCGGAACCAACTCAGTGGGCACAATGAGAATCCTTGTCGCTCAAGGAAATTCAAATGCCGGACTTTTCGCCCAGCATGAGCCCGGAGACATCCTCGCTGATCACGTGTCTGCAACACTGGAAGCACAGAGTGACCCGCGGGCGCGCAATATCGACGCAATTGTCTGGCCCGAGAATGCGGCCGATATCGACCCGCTTCGGTCGCCCGTGGCTGCCGCAACACTGAGCGAAGTAAGCCGAACGTTCGATGCACCCGTGGTGACGGGAACAATCACTAATCCTCGCAACGACGAGTTCTTCAATTCGTCTTTGGTGTGGATGCACGGGCAAGGAGTGCTGGGTCAGTACGACAAGATGCGGCCGGTCCCGTTCGCCGAGTACATGCCGAATCGGGCATTTTTTCGTGCGCTCGTTCCTGACCTCGTAGACCTGGTGGGTCGGGATTACTCGTTCGGAGCAAAATCGAATGTTGTCACCGTCGCAGGAGTGCCGGTAGGCATATCCATTTGTTTCGACATCACCGACAACACGCTCACGACACGCATGGTGGACCGCGGAGCTCAAGTTATTTTTGCCCAAACCAATAATGCAGATTTCGGGACGACAGATGAAAACCTGCAACAGCTTGCCATCGCGCGTCTCACGGCGATGGAGACGGGCAGAACCGTCATCAACGATTCAACAGTAGGGATGACGGCAGTTCTTGCTGCCGACGGCACAACACAATCAGAACTTCAGCCGTACCGACCGGGTTATCTCATTGCCGACGTCACATTGTCAACGACGGTAACGCCCGCCGTTCTCATCGGCCGTTCCGTGGAATTACTGATTTGTGCGTTCGCACTCGCCGGTCTTGTCGTGGTGGCATGGCAATCCCGAAAACGGGGTGGTTCTATCCGGCGAGGTCTTCGAGGCCAGCCCCTCGACGTTCCCGAAGAAATGCCAAACGCTCACTGAGAATTACTTCCAATTCGTCACGACTCCGACGCTCGAGCAACATCTCAAACGGAGTCTTTGCCTCTTTGACGACCTTGGTTGTATCCGGATGGGGCGCCGTGCCTCCGCGTAATGTTGCGACGCTGGCACAATGCGAGCACTCCCACTCAAAAGGTTCTTCCGCATCGGCCGAAAAAGTCAACGTTGTTGCCGTTCCGCATGCCGCGCAGTCGTAGACGACGTCTTTACGCGCCGAGTATTCAATGCCGCGATCTGTTTCCAGACTGTGTGTACCGAACCCCGAGCCCCTCAACGAGTCGTATTTCACGGGTTTCTCCTTTTGTCTCACGGCACGAGCGTGCGTGCATTGATGACAACGTACGGCTAACCCCTGAACCTTCCCTGAACGTGTTCACCCTTGGCGAAACGTTGCCACCGCAAGGTCACATTTGTCGGTCACCAGGCCGTCAGCGCCTGACTGGGCGAGCAGACGCATTTGTTCGACCGTGTTGATTGTCCAAAAGTGCGCAATGAATCCGGCGCGATGAAAGCGATTGATCATACGAGGCGAGGTGACATTTATTCTGAGCACGGACGTGGGAATCTGAAGAACGCGAGTTCGACGAAATGCCCATCGTGCAACGAATGGCATGCCAAGTGCGCAGAGAATCACAACCGCCAGCACAACGTCCGCTGAGGCGCTGGTCGCCACCTCGGGTATTAAGGAGAGTGTGCGTCGTCGACGTGCGCCACTAAACGAGGTGATGAGCACGCGATTCTGGGCGCTGCACTCAGTGATTGCACGTACGAGCGGAGCAATCACATCGGTGGATTTGACGTCGATGTTGAATTTCGCATCGGGCAACGCGCGCAGAGCATCCGTCACGCTAATGACACTCGTCTCGGGTCGACTGCCAACGAGGCGGAGTTCGACATAGCTAACATCGGCAACTCTGCGGTCGTCACCGAATACTCGATGAAGGGTTTCATCGTGAGCCATGACCGCAACACCGTCTTTCGTTGCGCGAACATCACACTCCAGAATGTCCGCTCCCGCATCACAAGCCGCTTGAAAGGCCGCGAGAGAATTTTCTGGAGCATCGACCGCGAGCCCGCGGTGGGCAAGGACGGTCATGCGTTGAGATGGGAAGAAGTCGCCGCGAGGTGTCACCAGCCGAAGATACCCCACTTTATGCGCCCGATTGGTAGTGTCGGAGCGTCTGTGTAAAGACTCGTGAAGAACTCACCGCTGAACGGAGCACTCGTGTCAAACCCTCTTGCACCCGGATCACTCGCAGGTAAACGCGCCCTCGTCACCGGATCATCCCGGGGAATCGGCGCGGATACAGTCGGGTATTTTGCTGAGGCGGGTGCCGCGGTGGTCGTGAATTTTAGGAACAAGGAAGCACGCGCGCAAAAGATTGTGGAGGGGATCCGCGAACGGGGAGGCACGGCAATCGCGGTCGGTGCCGACCTCACCGATCCGGAATCCGTCGCTCACATGTTCGCCGAAGCAAAACGTCAACTTGGTGGACTCGACATTCTGGTGATGAACGCCTCTGGAGGAATGGAAGCCGGCATGGGTAACGATTACGCCATGCGCCTCAACCGCGACTCTCAGGTCAATCTGCTCAAGGAAGCTTTGTCTGTGCTCGTCGACGGAGCACGAGTCGTTTTTGTCACCAGTCATCAGGCGCACTTTATCCACACAACGCCGACAATGCCCGAATACGAACCCGTCGCATTGTCTAAGCGTGCCGGCGAGGACGCGCTGCGCGAGCTGATTCCGACGCTAGCGGAGCGCAACATCGAATTCGTCGTCGTCTCGGGCGACATGATCGAAGGGACCATCACGGCCACACTCCTCGAGCGTGCGAATCCGGGTGCGATCGACGCCCGCAAGCAGGCTGCTGGAAAGCTTTACAACGTCAGCGAATTTGCTGCCGAAATCGTTTCGGCTGCCGTGGATCCCATACCCGCTGACAACACCCGACTTGTCGGCGATACGAGCGACTTCACCGTCTGAAACGCTACCGTGCGACCTCCGCATCGACGCGTTTCGCGAATCCTGCTCTTTGACGAACACGACACGTTGCTCCTGTTGCTCACCGCGAGTCCGTCTCTTGCTAAACCCGTGGTGCGTTGGCTCACACCGGGTGGGGGAGTAGAGGATCACGAGTCACATCACGAGGGTGCCGTGCGTGAGTTGTTCGAGGAAACAGGTCTTGTCGTGGACGACCTTGGCAATCCTGTTTGGACGATGACGGGGGAGAGCCATTTTGCGGATGGTTCGAGCCAAACGACGTACACCGAGTTCTTTGTGACGCGAACGAACCGCTTCATGCCCGTTCGAGATAACTGGATGGCCAACGAGCACGTGGATATCTCTGACATCCGCTGGTGGAGCCTTGCTGACCTGGAGGGGACAAGTGAACCGTTTGCGCCGCTCGATCTCACCTCAATAATTCGCGCTCAACTCGGACAGTAGCCCACAAAAGAGGAGGGGCGCACGTGCGTGCACCCCTCCATTAATCGTCAAGTGACAATTCGTGATCGTTAGATTTGCCCTCGCTTGGCCACGCGACCGATCGTGAATGCACCGATTGCCTGGGCCACGCCGATAACGACGAGGAACACTCCGCCGAGCACGATAAGTACTTCTACTGCGGTGGCGGGGACAAACAACACGGCCACGCCAGCAATCAGGCTAATGATTCCGAGGGTGATCGCGATACCTCGAGACGAGCCGCGACCTGACTCGACGAGAGTCGCGATGCCGTCGATAATCCACATGATTCCAATGAGGATGCCCAAGAGCTCGAGAATCCCGGCAGGGGACTTGAAGGCAAACACACCGACCACAACCAGCAAGATACCGATGACGATGCTAACGGCGCGACCCCCGCCCGTGAGGCCAGGTCCAAAGATGCCCACTGCGACACGAACAAATCCACGAATGAGGAAGTACAGGCCAAAAATAATCGCGATCACAGTGGATGAGCCACCGGGCCACGCAAGAATAGCCCCACCGGCAACGATCGCTACGAGAGCGCCTATGAAAAGGCCAGTTTGCAAAACTCGCGCAACGGACTTTGCGGATTCTGCGTCGTCGCCGTAGAACGCGAATGATTGAACGTCAGACTGTGACATTGATGATTCCCTTGATAATCAGAGCGGCGACGACTTGTCGCCCCAACGGAATAAGAGTCTAGAGTGAGGCACTTGTCACGACGTCATTTGTCGTGACAACAGTGGCAAATTCACCCGCGTCAAGGCTCACAATCGTTGCCTTCGTCAATTCCTCCGCAGTCAAAGACATGCCGTTCGACGCGGTTTGGTCGAACGTATGCGTCGCATCAGCAACGAAATATACGGTGAACCCCAGATTGCCGGCCATGCGGGCAGTTGTCTCGCAACAGTGATTTGTCGTTATGCCGCAAATGACCATCGTGTCAATCTTGTTCGCGCGAAGCCATTCCTCTAGGTCGGGTGTGCCGTAAAAGGCGCTATTGACGCTCTTCCGCACATGCAGGGCGGCGGCAGGCAGGTCGACAAAATCTTTCAGTGCATTTCCCGGGTCAGCAGTAGAAAGCGTGCTACCGGGTTCTTTGCTGTCGTGCTGAACTACGACTACCGGCCGTGAAGATTCCAGCCAAAATTTCTGAAGCGCCATCATGTTGACCTCCGCGCCAGGGTTATCTCGCCGACCCCAGCGATCAGCTCGATCAAATCCGCGTTGGACGTCGATCATGACCAAGGCCGCATTTGCAGGGATTTGGAGCGCCATCAAAATACCTTTCCACACTCTGGACTCTGAACTCTGGACACTGAGTAGATTCCGTTCTATAGGTTTCGTGACCCGAGCGAAACACGGCAACAATACTGTCGGGACTCAAACGTGAAGAACGATGGCAGGAGTCTATGCTGTCTTACATATCCGATAATTCACATTATGTCAGGTTATGTTTTTTCGGCAGATTAAGAGTCCTCCCCTCGCTCAGCACCCGGGGTGTCTGTCCGCGACTAGCCTTGAATAGTCATGAATGCACAGGTCACCCAATCCACCCCGTCACACAGACGGTGGCTCGTCTGCCTGATGATTCTGTTTCTCTTACACGGTTTGTTTTTCTCCAGCTGGGTGAGTCGCTCGCCCGAGGTCCAATCCGCTCTCGGTCTCACAACATTCCACATGGGCATTTTCGTGACCGTCATGGGTGTCGGCTCGATATTGGGCACCTACGTTGGTGTGCGTGTCGTCGAATGGATTGGCGCGCGAAACACGGTTCGCGTTACATACATTTCCATCAGTGGGGCCTACATCTATTTGGGTTACGCCTCGACCGCCGGTGACGTGCTGATCAGTTCGGTCATGATTTTTTTCGTCGGCTTTAGCGCCAGCGTTGGTGGCCTTTCGAATAATCTCCAGGGGGCACACCTCGAGCATGCCTCCCCGCGAAGTATTCTGCCGAGGCTGCACGGCATGTTTTCGCTCGGCATGCTCGTCGGAGCTGGCATCGGGGCGCTCGTGATTAGCCTCGGCATCTCCGTCGCGGTGCAATTTCTCGTCATCGGAATCCTCGTCGCCGTGTGCGGTTTTTGGGCGTCATACGGCCTACCCGTTACGGACAGCCTGACGCATCAAAAAGAGATGTCCACCGCCGAATTGCGTCAGGTGCCATCGAAATCGGAATGGCGCAACGTTTGGCGCGAGAGGCGCACGCTCACCATTGCTTTTATCTGTGTGACGTTTGTGGTCGGCGAAAGCGTTGCCGCTACGTGGCTCCCCATTGCTTTGGTTGACACAGGTATCAATGAGGCAAACGCTGCACTTGCGTTCATGTTTTTCGCGATTGCCATGACAATCGGACGCTTCGTCGGTGGATATGCGCTTGATCGCCTGGGCCGGGTGCGAACAACCGTCATCATTGCCGTAATCGCGTGCGTGGGCATCCTGATTGTGATGGCCAACAGCGTTGTGCACCTGGCTTACTTGGGAGCCCTGCTCTGGGGCTTAGGTTGTTCCCTCGGTTTCCCCATTGCCGTTTCCGCGCTGAGCGACGACCCGCGAATGGCTCCCCCGCGTGTCAACGCCATGGTGATGACGGTGCAAACGGCCAATCTTGCGGCAGGACCGGCCCTTGGCGCCCTCGGGCAAGTCGTCGGTTTGCTCGGAGCCTTCAGTGTTCCGGTTGCACTTTTCGTCGGGACCATCTTCTCGAGTCCAGCCACAGCCCCACTACCCCGCCGCGGGGCGCAATCTGAAACGACCTCGACGGACGTAGTGGACGTCGTGCAAGTTATCGCGCAGCGTGAAATCGATGAGTTCTAAAATTACCGAGAGCCCGGAGGGCGTCACGAAATCTGTCCGGGCAGAGATGTTCACTCTCTTTGGCTATTTCTTTGTCTTCGGCATGGTCGGTTCATCGTGGGTGGTGAGATTGCCCGAGGTGCGTTCGGCCCTGCACATCACAACGGCACAACTTGGTCTCGTCCTCTTCGCGGGTGCCGTCGGGGCCATGACCGGAATTCTTCTCTCCGGTCGATTCGTGGCGAAATTCGGTGCCCGGGCAGGGTCGCTACTGGGATTTAACTTGGTGTTCGTCGGTTATGTCGGGCAAGCAAGTGGTGTCGCCATCGGAAGCGTTCTCCTCGTCTCCCTCAGCGCCGTAATTTCCGGGCTCGGATACGGCCTCGGTGATGTGGCCATCAACGTCGAAGGCACAGATATGGAAAAGCGTCTCCAACGCAGCCTCATGCCGCCCCTCCACGGCGCCTACTCGATCGGCACACTCGCGGGTGCCGGAATTGGAACCATTGCCATCGCAATCGGGGTTCCCCTTCCTATTCAAATCTATGCGTTGTGCCTCATCGTGGCAGTCGTGGCGTGGACCACAATTCGGCTCTTACCCTCCGAAACGGGGCGAGAAGTGGACGCGAAATCGCAATCGAGCGAAGTACATGCCCCCGCCCCGTGGCGAGATCCGCGAATTATCTTTCTCGGCCTCGCGATTCTCTGTGTCACTATCACCGAAGGTGCCGGTCTCGATTGGTTGACGCTCTCGATGGTCGATGACTACCTAACGGATCCGGTGCGCGCATCCATTGCCTTCGCTGTCATGATGGCGGCCATGACCATCGTTCGCTTTGCGGGCGGGGTCATGATTGACCGTTTTGGTCGTGTCGTTGTCTTGCGAGTGTTTGCCGTTGCCGGGATTGCTGGGTTGTTGCTGATTATTTTTTCCCATGTCTACGCGATTGCCCTGATCGGAGCAGCGCTGTGGGGCGCTGGGGTGGCGCTCGGTTTTCCCGTGCTGCTGTCAGCAGCCTCCGATGGAAACGCCGACGGATCATCTCGTCGGGTCTCGATCGTGGCGTCATTCGGATATGTCGCGTTTCTGGTTGGGCCCCCGTCGCTTGGTTTTCTCGGACAGTCGTGGGGACTGTTGAATATGTTCTTCGTCCTCGTGGGTCTCCTCGCAATATTTGTCGCGTTCGCAGGTGCCGCCGCACCCCGCAAATCGATAACGTGACTCCATGACTGACTACGTTCTCGCGATTGACAACGGAACCACGAGCACCCGAGCCATCGTTTTTGACCACGGCGGAAACAAAATGGGCGTCGGGCAGAAGGAAACGACACAGATCTTTCCGCGCGCAGGATGGGTCGAGCATGACCCCGTAGAAATCTGGGCGAACACACGCGAGGTAATTGGGCTCGCACTGGCTGACGCGGGCATTACATCAGCAAACATCGCAGCTGTGGGGATCACTAATCAACGCGAAACCACCGTGGTCTGGAATCGAGAGACCGGCGAGCCTCTGTACAACGCAATCGTCTGGCAGGATACGCGGACCACCGACATCGTCGCCGATGTTTTGCAACACCATGACCACGCGCGCATCACGACAAAAACCGGGCTTCCGGTGTCGACGTATTTCGCTGCGACCAAGCTGCGTTGGATTCTGGAAAACATTCCGGATGCTCGCGCGCAGGCCTCGGGCGGCAAACTTCTTTTCGGCACCATTGATACCTGGCTCCTGTGGAATCTCACGGGGGGCCCAGCGAGTGGCGTTCACGCAACCGATGTGACTAATGCATCACGCACGCTGCTCATGAACCTCGAGACCCTCGAGTGGGACGAGGAACTACTCGGCGCATTCGACATCCCACGCGATCTTTTACCCGTGATAATGCCCTCATCAAGCATTTTTGGGGTATGCACAGGCGAACTTTCCGGGGTACCTGTTTCGGGCATCCTGGGCGATCAACACGCCGCAACATTCGGGCAGTGCGCTTTTGAACCGGGAGAGGCAAAGAACACCTACGGCACGGGCAACTTCCTCATGCTCAACACGGGCACTCGCCCAACTGTCTCGGAAAACGGCCTGATTACGACAGTTGCATACCAGTTGTCTGGAGAAGATGCCCATTACGCGCTGGAAGGATCGATTGCCGTGACAGGGTCGCTCATTCAGTGGCTACGCGATAATCTTCAACTGTTCTCCTCAGCGTCCGATGTCGAACCTCTCGCGGCGTCCGTGAGCGACAACGGTGGAATCGCTATTGTTCCCGCGTTCAGTGGGTTGTTTGCACCGCACTGGGACGCGAACGCCCGCGGGGCCATTGTCGGGCTGACCCGATACGTCACAAAGGCTCACATTGCTCGAGCTGCGCTCGAAGCAGTGGCATTTCAGACTGCCGAGGTACTTGCCGCCATGAACGCCGACACGGGTGTCCCGTTGACGGAACTCAAAGTTGATGGCGGAATGGTCGTCAATAACCTCTTGATGCAGTTTCAAGCCGATGTGATTCGCGTTCCCGTTGTTCGTCCCCGAATTATCGAAACAACAGCACTGGGCGCAGCGTTTGCAGCGGGTCTTGCCGTCGGCTATTGGTCTTCTCGGGATGAACTCCGAAAGTTGTGGCAGGAAGACACGCGATGGGTTCCCGAGATGAGCGTCTCAGAGTCCGAGCGACTGATGAGAGTGTGGTCGAAAGCTGTGTCGAAGAGCTCGGCCTGGGTTGACGACGACTCCCCCAGTATCTGACGATCAGCGGCTTGAGTGCTCAAACGGAGGCGGCTCGAGTTGCCGTAACCCACGCGTCTAACTTGGCTGCCGCAGAGCCGGAGTCGATCGCGTTGGCGCAGGCCTCCATCTGCACCTGAAGGCGCTCAAGAATGGGTTCTTCGATGGAACTCGGGTTTTCGGCGAGTTCGAAGGCAACGAGACCAGCTGCTGCGTTGAGCAACACGATGTCGCGGACGGCACCCGATTCCCCCGCCATGACTCGTCTCACCACCTCTGCGTTATCCGCCGGGCTCCCTCCGCGAAGATCGCCCAGAGTGGCCGGTGGAATGTCAAGGTCGACGGGATTGAGATCGTGTTCCACCACGCGACCGCGACTTACTTCCCACAGATGACTGTGACCCGTCGTAGTGAGTTCATCCAGTCCATCGTCGCCGCGAAACACGAGAGCCGAGGCATCACGAGTTTGAAACACTCCCACCATGAGCGGCACTCGGTCAAGCTGGGCGCATCCGAGAGCGGTCGCCTCCGGGCGTGCGGGGTTGCACAACGGACCCAGGAAATTAAACAATGTGGGAACTCCAATCTCCCGCCGAGTTTCTCCCACATGGCGGAAACCGGGATGAAACAGTGCCGCGAATGCGAACGAGATGCCCACCTCGTCAAAGACTCGCGCAACGCCCACCGGATCGAGGTCGAGGTTCAGTCCCAGTTCTCCGAGAACATCAGATGACCCGGATGCACTGCTGGCTGCTCGGTTCCCGTGTTTGAGTACTGGAACACCCGCTGCGGCTGCCACGATACTGGCCATTGTGGAGACGTTGACCGTGTGATGTCGGTCGCCGCCGGTCCCGACGATGTCCAAAGCCCGGGAATTTACCGGCAACTCGCGTGCGTGCTGCAGCACTGCGTCACGAAAGCCGACTATCTCGTCAACTGTTTCGCCTTTCGACCTCAAAGCAATGAGAAAGGCCGCTATTTGAGACGGCGTCGCCCGGCCGCCGACCATTTCGTCCATGGCCCACGTTGCTTCAGCAATCGATAAATTGTTCCCCTCGAGGAGCTGTGTCAACAGTGTCGGCCACGTCACGTTTTCGCTCATAGGTAAAGGGTAGTTTGTCTTGCGTGGCGAGGGTTCATCCGCCCACGTCGACCCTCACGTTCCGGCATAATGGTGAATGTGACTAACGCCTCAGTTGCCTCGCGCACACTCGTACCCATGGTGAACCGACCCAACCCAGTCGCGGTGGGGACCATCGTCTGGCTGGGTAGTGAGGTGATGTTCTTCGCGGGACTGTTTGCGATCTATTTCACGCTTCGTGGTGCCGCTCCGGAAATGTGGGCAGCCGAGGCGACCAAACTAAATTTTCCCTATTCACTGACTAACACGATTATTTTGGTGTCCTCATCTTTTACGGCGCAGTTCGGCGTTTTCGCCGCGGAACGACTGCAGCCACGTTCCACCGGTTGGAAGCCGTCACAATGGGGCATGGTTGAGTGGTTTTACATCACCTACGCTCTCGGAGCAGTTTTCGTCTCGGGCCAGATTTTTGAGTACTCTCAGCTCGTTTCGGAGGGAATCACTCTCGACGGAAATGCCTACGGCACAGCGTTTTACCTCACAACGGGATTCCACGGTTTGCACGTAACCGGCGGACTCATCGCATTCCTCCTCGTAATCGGGCGCGCTTATGCCGTCAAGAACTTTGGGCACAAAGAGGCCACGAGCGCCATCGTGGTGTCGTATTACTGGCACTTTGTCGACGTGGTGTGGATCGCACTCTTCCTCGTCATCTATGTCCTCAGATAGTCCAACCTGATCTCAATTCCTGAAAATCCGACCGAAACTGACACGACACATGAATCGACAAAATCGCAAGACCGGGAGGCGGTCCCCTGTCGCCTCGGTAGCCCTGTTGCTCGTGGGCTTGCTCGCCACCGGAGGTGCCTACGCGGCGTTCACCGCGTCGACAGCATCGGCATCGGTCGACCTCAGTAGCCCTGAGGTAATTAACCAAGGACAAAAGCTCTTCGCCGCCAACTGTGCGACCTGCCACGGACAACAGGCGCAGGGTACTCAGAATGGTCCGAGCCTAATTGGAGTGGGCGCCGCCTCGGTCGACTTTCAGGTCGGAACCGGACGCATGCCCATGCAAGCAAGTGGCCCGCAAGCTCCGAGCAAACCCGTGCAATTCGAAGACGCTCAAATCAAGGCACTCGCCGCGTATGTTGCGTCGCTCGCACCGGGACCGGCAATTCCTTCGGAATCACAGATTTCGGGTGGGGACGTTGCGGCTGGTGGAGAACTATTCCGGATTAACTGCGCCATGTGCCACAACGTGGCGGGTGCCGGTGGCGCCTTGACAGAAGGCAAGTACGCACCTGTTCTCAAGGGCGTTGCTCCTGTTCACGTATACGAGGCAATGCTCACCGGTCCACAAAACATGCCCGCCTTCAATGACCTCAACCTGACGCCGGAAGACAAACAGAACATCATCGCGTACTTGCAGTACAACGAGCAGAATCCCTCGGCAGGCGGCTTGGAGTTGGGATCACTCGGCCCGGTTTCAGAGGGTCTGTTCCTGTGGATCTTTGGACTCGGTGGAATCGTCGCGCTGACGGTGTGGATTACTGCTAAATCCAACTGAGTTTTCGTTTTATTCGCACTAAAGGAGAAACATGGCTACGAACGAACACGGCTCGTCCGACGTCGTTCCTGTGACACCATCGAGTGGAGCAGTCGTAGGAACAGGTGTCGTACCCGCTGACGCGTTCGAGAACCCGGGGTTACCGCCGCATCGCCCGCGCGTGACAGACCTCGACCCCAAAAAGAAGAAGCGCGCCGCTCGATTCATCGTCGCCATGTTCTGGCTCTCCGTGCTCGGCAGTGTGTCAGCAATATTTGCCTACATGTTCTACCCCATCGAAGACGGAAGCATCTCATCGGTTCGCCTCAACACGCTATTTGTTGGGCTGAGCATCGCGCTCTCGCTGCTTGCGATTGGAATTGCTGCCGTGCACTGGGGAAAGGCCGTGATGGCGGACAAAGAGGGCGTGGACGAACGTCACCCGGTCAGAGGAACGGCGGCAACGCGCTCCCGCGCAGTCGAGATTTTCAAAGAAGCGGACGAAGAATCCGGCTTTAGTCGCCGAACGCTCATACGAGGTGGATTGATTGCCTCCTTGGTGGCTTTCCCATTGCCCGCGATTGCGCTTTTCCGTGGACTGGCTCCGATGGATGTCGACCCCAACACGGAACTCAAACACACGATGTGGAAGAAGGGCTTGCGACTGACGCAAGATCCGACCGGCACTCCCATCAAGGCAGCCGACGTCACCATCGGTAGTGCTTTCCAGGTCATTCCGGAGGGGCTCGTTGACCTGCCGGAGCACGAGAAACTCGATGCGAAAGCCAAAGCCGCGGTTCTGCTCGTACGCCTCAAGCCGGAAGATCTGCATTGGACGAGTAAGGAGCGCGAGTCCTGGTCGTACGACGGGATTGTTGCGTACTCCAAGATCTGTACCCACGTGGGGTGTCCCGTTGCTCTGTACGAGCAACAAACACACCACCTTCTCTGCCCGTGTCATCAGTCGCAATTTGATATCGCAAATGAGTGCAAGGTCATTTTCGGCCCAGCAGCTCGCCCTCTCCCCCAGTTGCCTATCACGGTAGACAGCGAGGGGTACCTTGTCGCAACCAGCGACTTTACTCAACCCGTCGGACCGAGCTTCTGGGAGCGTTCCACAACATGCGCATCACATCCGCACCACCGCAAAAGGGTTTCATCGCATCTGCATCGAACTACCTGGATGAGCGCACCAGCATTTCAGGCGCCGTCAAGGAGTTCGGTCGCAAGATCTTCCCCGACCACTGGTCGTTCCTCCTCGGTGAGGTAGCCCTTTACAGCTTTGTGATTATCTTGCTGTCTGGCAGCTTCCTCACGTTCTTCTTCCAGGCTTCGATGACTCCCGTTGAATATGCAGGGTCGTACGTGCCCTTGCGCGGAGTCGAAATGTCCGCCGCGATGTCGTCGACACTCGACATCTCGTTCGATATTCGTGGCGGTTTACTGATGCGCCAGATTCACCACTGGGCCGCTCTCCTCTTCGTGGCGGCTATCGGGCTCCACATGCTTCGCGTCTTCTTCACCGGCGCGTTCCGCAAGCCCCGCGAACTCAACTGGGCCATCGGATTTGTCTTGTTTGTACTGGCGATGGCCGAAGGCTTCACGGGCTACTCCTTGCCGGACGACTTACTTTCCGGTAACGGACTCCGAATCATCGACGGAATGCTGAACGCCGTTCCCGTCGTGGGAACCTGGATCACGTTCCTTCTTTTTGGGGGTGAGTTCCCTGGAAACGACATCGTCGGGCGCCTATACACCCTGCACATTCTGTTGCTTCCCGCAATGGTGTTGATTTTCATCGTCCTCCACCTCATGTTTGTCGTCATCCACAAGCACACCCAATACCCCGGACCTGGCAAGACCGAGCAAAATGTTGTGGGCTACCCCGTCCTTCCGGTGTATGCCGCAAAGGCTGGTGGATTCTTCTTCCTCGTCTTCGGTGTTGTTGCGCTTATCGCTGCAACGGTCACGATCAACCCAATCTGGAACTACGGTCCGTACGACCCCTCACCCGTGTCCGCGGGAACGCAGCCCGACTGGTACATCGGGTTTGCCGACGGTGCACTCCGACTGATGCCACCCGGCCTGGAAACAGTCTGGCTGGGCTACACGTGGTCGTGGAACATCCTCATCCCGATGCTTGTGCTCGTCGTCTTCCTTCTACTGGCGTTCATTTATCCCTATGTAGAAGCCTGGGTGACGGGTGACAAGCGCGAACACCACCTGCTCGATCGACCGCGCAATGCGCCCGTTCGAACCGCAATTGGTGCGGCAGGTGTTACGTTCTACGCCGTCCTGTGGGCGGGCGCATCTTCCGACATCATCGCCACGCACTTCAAGGTAACGATGGAGGGTGTCATCAACACGCTCCAGGCTCTGCTGATTTTGGGTCCCGTAATCGCCTTTATGATCACGAAGCGTGTCTGCTTGGCCCTTCAAAAGAAGGATCGTGAAATGGTGTTGCACGGGTTCGAAACAGGGCGAATCGTGCGCCTGCCTGGTGGTGAATTTGTCGAGGTTCACGAGCAGCTCGATGAGTACACTCGCTGGCAGTTGGTGTCTTTCAACGACAATGCTCCCCTTCAGCTCAAACCAAACCCGTTGGGCAAGATCACCGCATCAGCGCGGTTCCGAGTCGCGATGTCGCGTTTCTTCTTCGAAGATCGAATCGCACCCGTTTCCACCAAGGAATACCAAGCCGCTCTAGAACACTCAAGTCACTAGTCGCGCAGTCACAAAAACCCCGTCACAATGTGGCGGGGTTTTTGCTCTGGTCACTACAGTCAAAAAGCCAAGGGCGTCGCGCCGCGTCGAGGAGAAAAAATTCATGTCAACTTTTCTGGCCAAGTATGACGTGAAGCGGGCCATGCCCGCGTTGTACGCTCCTCAAAATCGCGAATTCGAGTTCGTCGACGTGCCTCAACTTACGTATTTGAGCGTCGATGGGCAGGGCGATCCCAACGGGGAGCTGTTCCAACGCGCGATTCAATCGATTTATCCGGTGGCCTACGGAGTGAAATTTAGGTCAAAGGAAATCTATGGTCATGACTACGTGGTCCCGCCCCTTGAAGCATTGTGGCGGGCTGACGACCCGACCGCCTTTGTCTCCGGTGACCGGACAGCATGGCGTTGGACGTTACTCAGCTGGTTGCCCGATTGGATATGCCAAGCGGACGTTGACGAGACGATGAGGAGCCTCGTCCGCAGGGGGCGCGCACCGGAATTTCTCGTGACTGTGCGAGCCATCTCAGAAGGTTTATGCCTGCAGATGCTGCATGTCGGACCTTTTGCGAATGAGGAGCATGTTCTCGCCGACTTGCACGACAGGCTCATGCCACAGCAAGGGCTAGGCTTCACCGGACCCCATCACGAAATTTATCTGAGCGATTTCCGTAAGACACCAGAAGAAAGCCTCCGGACAGTGCTCAGACAACCAGTTAGTCGCGAGTGAATCGGTCCCAGACGCGTCGGTAAGCGTCGCAGCTATTAGTGCCCGAAATTGCCGCGGTAGTACTCGTAGGTCCAACCAACCAGGGCGATGACGACAAGAGGGATGCCGATGATGGCAATCCATACTCCAACCGCGAGGCCCAAAAATGCGAGACCGATGGCAAAGCCAAGAACGAGTGGCCACCAACTCCACGGACTGAAATGACCCAGCTCGGGGTCGGCGTCATCGATGTCTGCCTCTGGTCGATCTTCGGGCAAGAGTATTCCACCCTGGGACCGATTGACGGCGTTCAAAAAGAATGCGATGAAGCCGGCCAAAATAGCGGAAAGGAGAATGCCAACCGTTCCCACAATCTCCCAGGTACCCGTGGCGAGAACATTCCAGACGGTATAGACCGCAGAAGCCACCAGAAAGAACAGC
>Ga0114976_10000680_pt1 | contig 21244 bp, 21 predicted proteins | sample S_130805_EF_Meta_FD_87319 | JGI IMG/M metagenome (GOLD analysis project Ga0114976, IMG submission 87319) | Freshwater microbial communities from Lake Simoncouche, Canada to study carbon cycling - S_130805_EF_MetaG | ecosystem: Environmental > Aquatic > Freshwater > Lake | place: Lake...
ATCCTCAAGAAAACTATAAATTTTTAATGACAAACTATGTAAACAAGGTAGATGATGTTTTGCATTCGTTAGGGCATGAGCTGCCAGAATACATTAAAGAAAATCACGCAAACAAGACGGGCAAGATTCCGCAAATAATAATTAAAGTAGCGCATTACCAAGCGCAACGTATACATGTAATAGATCCAGCTATCTCAATGATTGCAGCTGCTTACGAAATTCAAATGATCTTAAACTCTTAATATTAAAACAAACATGGAACTATACACATCAGAAATTTTAGAATGGAAGTCTTCTCTTATTAAAGAAACAGAATACACACCAGACACGCTTGAGTTTGTTATTACTTTTAATAACGGCGAGCAATATTTGTATAAAGGGCTCAGCGAAGAAACTTATCATGCATTTTGTAATGCAGAGTCGCAAGGCAAATTTTTCTTAACCGAAATACGCAATAAATACAACAAAAAAACAGAAAACCAGGATAAAGAAAATGGCCGTTACGCGCTGGACTTAAAACCTGAAACACAAGAAGCTAACGCAGCATAGGCTAAGCTATTTTGTTAATAACTTTTCAGCTAAAAATTTGCATAATGCAAATTTTATAGTTATATTTATATAAAGCTAAACCAAAAACAAAACATACAGATGGGATTATCATTAATCATTGACGGAAACTACTTATTCTACAAGACTCTTTACATATTTAGCGGCTACTCATCAGGTAAACGTTTATTGGATAGCGAAAAGGATCAAGCAATGTTTATGCGAAAAATTGCAACGGATATGTCTCACGTTATACGTACGTTTGGCAACCCTAGCAAAATAATTTTTACAATTGACTCAAAATCCTGGAGAAAGGATATTCAAATTGAAGACGGGGCATACAAAGGAACCCGGGTTAAGGATGAAACTGCTGTTGACTGGGATATGTTTTATAGCCTACTGCATGAATTTGGCGAAATATTACAAAAGAAAGGTATTATAGTATCTAAAGAAGACCGTGCAGAGGGTGATGACTTAATGCATCTTTGGGCGGCTACCTTATTTAATAATGGAGAAGACGCAGTAATAGTCACAGGTGATAAAGATTTAACGCAATGCGTTAAGTTTAACGGGGATAACTTTGTGGTGGTGTATAATCCCAACTCAAAAACGCGTAAAATTGTGGCACCAATGGGATTTACAAAATGGGTAAACACTAATGAGTACAATTTATTTGACGCGTCAACCTTTATGAATAGAGGAAAGGACTTAATTGCTGAGGCTTTAAAATCAATAGATATTCAAGAGATTGATCCAGCGTATCTTATATTTGAAAAGGTAATTATCGGTGATGCAGGTGATGCAGTTCCTCCTATATGGACATGGGAAAACAAAGGTAAAACGTTTAAGTTATCCCCATCAAAAGCCAGCAGGATTTACGAAATACTTAATCTTAAAAACCGGTTAACAGATGTATATGATTTACCAAGCAGAGCCGCTGAGGTTGTAGACTGCATGTTAACGGTATGCAATAAAAAAGCACCTTACGAAATAATTAAAGAAAGGCTAGATAGAAATTTGCTTTTAGTTTATTTAGACGAAAGAATAATACCAGCTGACATACAAGACAAATTTAAGGCATCTTTTCAACGAGACGCTAATACAAATTTATCAGCCAATACTTATGACATGGCATTTTTTATAGGAGAGACTAGATTTTTTGAGAGTAGCAAATCATTTGAGTCAGATATTTTTAAATCCTTTAGTTTTTAATTAAGCAAAAGGGAAAACTATTTGTTTACGCTGAATAATATAATAAACCAAAAAAGATAAAAATATGGAGCTCTTTGAATTTATTGACAGCATGTTTAAAAAACCTGATGTTTTTCATAAAATTAAAATGCACGAGCGAAGTAAACATTTTTTTATGCTGAACAGATTTTGCAGCATACAGTTTCCAGTGCAAGCTTCATATTTTAATCATATTAAAATTAATCCAGCGCAAGCAGTAACTTTTTGGCATTATCTGCTAAGTAATAAGTATAGCAGAACCCCTGGCTGGATGTATGTAAAAACTGCAAAGGGAAAGGCTGACAAAAAAGCAAAAGATATTTTTTCTGATACCACTATTAATTTGTATTGCTCTAAATTTCAAATCTCAAGAAGAGAATTTACAGAGTCTCTTAGACTGCTAGGTGATGATTTTATCAATGAGGTTAAGCAGTTTGAGGTTTTAGTATTGCAATAGAGGGGTTCAGCATATATACCATATTGTCTATAAGATATATAAAAAAACTCATAGACATAATATGCTGGCAATATTATCGCAGTCTGGCGACTTTGTTAAGATAACACAAGATAAGCCATTTTACTTTGTGACCGGCCTAACCGGGTGGGTTCAAGACATTACGGGTACTGGCGTATATAAGAAAGAATTTAGATGGGGCACAACAAATAGGGTTAGGGCATCATGGGTTCTTTTAACAGATGAAAATTTGCAAAATGTAATTCTTAATGCAGAAAATGATTTGTTTGTTGATTTTAGAATTACGCTAATATCAGGCAGCCCAATTACAATCAATAGCATTAATATAAAGTATACGCAGTCAGCTGACGCAAAGGATCCGTATTTAGGGTTTACGCCAGCTATGCTAGTTTCCGAAAATGGAAACGTAAGTAATCTAACCAAAATTGAAAATTTTACTTTTAGGCCGTATGCAGTTAACCCTGCTATTGTTTTATATAAAAATTTAGCATACACCGTTAACCAAATGTTTGGGCACGACGTTATGTATGCAAGAGCTGTTCCTATGGCAGTTGGAAGAGACGTTACTCTACATGAATGGACGTTATATGATGTTGACGATCCTAAGTGTATTAAGGTGATGGTGCCAAAAAATGAATTCCCTGATAACCAAATTTCTTTTAACCCAATGGGTCTTGACTTTGAAATGCCATTTGAATGTCATATTGTCAAGGAGTATTATGAAGAGCTATTTGGTATAGGTACTGGGCCGCAAAAAAGAGACATCATCTATTTCCCATTAACCAATAGGATATATGAAATAGAGAGCTCATATTTATTTAAAGGCATAATGCAAAAAGAGGTTTACTGGAAAATAAACCTGCAAAAATATGCACCTAAGTCTAACAGATATGAGCCTCAAGATTTACGAGAGCAGCTTGACATTATGTCATTTGATGCAGAAGAGCAGTTTGGAGAGGAAGTGGAATTAAACTCTATTAATTTAACAGACCCACAGCAATTTGATCCAAAGATTGGTTCAAATAAGTATGACCCTATTCGTTTAAATATTAATGATAGCCTAATAATATCAAACACAAAGGTTGAAAATTATTCAATTATTTTATCAGAGACGCAATACGATTTACGTTCTATCTATAACGCAAAACTTCCAACGCAATTAACTGCAATTGAATATAAGTCTGCTGTTAATTTCCCAGCGAGCGATGACAAATCATTGTGCATGTGGTTTAAAGAATTAAAACCAATTAACACAGTATATAAAGATAATCTTATTTCTTTATCAAGGGGTGCAGCAGGTGCACAAACTACTCCAATAACATTTAGAATAACATTAAAGAGAAATTATGCTGTTGGGCAACTTATTAAAATTACAAGGTTTAACGGATTAGCTCTATTTGGCACAATTGCATCAAGGACGCTTACTAATAATTATGAAGAATACGTAATAAATGTAAGTAACGAAATAATTGCGTATTTAGATGTATATTACAGCGGCTGGGTAAACTTATTAACTGGGTGCGCTGCTGAATTAATTAATGAACAAATCTTATTTGATGGTTACAGAGAAAATAAGGGTTGGAGACTATCAATATTTGCCAGCCGATATATTGTTTTTAAAGACGCGCAAAAGGAAACTATTAATATTCTCCCAACCAATTTAGTGGAAGATTATTGGTATGCTATCTTTGTAAACATATCAAATTTTTATCGTCAATTAACAGTTGATTTATGGGTTAGGAAGTGGAATGAGCTAACGCCTCAGCCAATTGCGACAACTGAATTGGAGAATATATATTCAAATACTGCAAGCATTACACAAATTGACAGGTCAAACACAACGTATAATTACGCGTTAGTTGCATCAAATTTAGCAATAACAAATCTTCGTTTATTTGATAAAATAGAAACAGAGCAGAGCAAGCAATCTATAATTTTAAATCAAACTATTTCTCAAGATGCTGAATTTGCAACTATTATTGACAATGCAACGCAAAGACTAGTATTACCGTGGATTGGACAAACTAAATAACTTATGAGAAAAATACCAGAAGAGAAAAAAAGGGAGATGGCAATCAAGGACGAACTTGAAACAATGCTATCCGATGGGATTGATGACAATTTAATATTTGATATTGAAAGCATAAAAAATATACCTGCGCCCAATACAACTTTTATGGACTACGTAAAAGTTAAGGCGTATTCTGATAACAACGCTGACCATATTGTTAATTCAATATCAGTGTTTTATCTGACTGCTGATATTGTTGATGAGATTGAATATATTAAGCAAAAGATTACCGTAGACAAAATAACATTGTCTAATTTGCTGTTTCAAATGAAAACTGCAGAACATGCAATTATTAAAATACTTGAAGATATTGACAACGGAAATTTAAGCCCAAGAACTTTTGAAGTTTTGTCTGCATTACAAAGATCTAAAATGGATATTGTAAAACAGTTTCAGCATTTTATGGTTGTTATGGAAAACAACTACAAAAGTTTAAAAGAAGACTATAGGGTTAAAAAATCAGATGAGCCTAAACAAATTGAAGAATCTGATTATGGCAACGATCCAAACGCTAATTATCAAATGAGAGGCACCCGCCAACTAATTGAAACTTTAAGAGAAGCTGTTGCTGAAAAGCGTGCTAGTGCAAATCCAAACGAAATAAAGATAAACCAAGATGTCAAGTAGAGGGAAAATTTGGAATAGCAAAAAGATCACAGAAGAGATTGATAAAATAGAGCGTGGGCTAATTGCTGACTATTCTCCATTTTTCGACGGCAAAATTGACATGAAGGCACCTGATATTGTGTATGAATACACAAAGGAAGAGCTTGAAGAATTGGCTAGATGCGCATCAGATGTGGTTTATTTTGGTAATAACTATTGTTTTTCAATGACAGACGAAGGTATTCGTAAAATTGAACTGCGGCCGTACCAAGAAGAAATGCTATCTGCTTTCCAAGATAACCGATTCGTTGTTATGCTTGCCAGCCGGCAAATTGGTAAGACGGTGACTTCTTCCATCTTCATTGCTTGGTATCTTTGTTTTCACAGCGATAGAAATATCATGGTTGTGGCAAATAAGCTGCAAACAACCAGCGAAATTGTAGATAAAATTAGAACGGTTCTAAAGAACCTTCCGTTTTTTATGAAGCCTGGTATCTCAGCAGGCGGCGTAACTGGTATGAGATTTGATAACGGCTGCCGTCTATTTTCTCAAGCAACAACAAAAACAGCTGCTATTGGTTTTACAATACATTTATTGTTTGCTGATGAGTTTGCGCATATTCACCCTAACTTCTTATTGCCGTTCTACCGATCAATATATCCAACGTTATCTTCATCACAAGTATCAAGAATGATTATTTGTTCCACACCAAATGGAATGAATCTCTTTTATGAAATATATAGTGGTGCAATAGAAAAGAGAAACAATTATGCTCCTATCCGTGTTGACTGGTGGCAGGTTCCTGGCAGAGATGAGGATTGGAAACAGAGAGAAATTGCAAATTTAGGTTCAGAAGAATTATTTAACCAAGAATACGGAAACCAATTCTTAGCGTCTTCAAGACTCTTATTTGATTCAAATACTCTAATGTTAATGAAAAGAGTATGCAAAGAATTTGTATGTAAAGAAACCGATACATTTTTAGATTATCCAAATGAAAATAATTGCCTAAAGTGGCTGCCTTCTTTTGACCCAGGTGATACACAAAAGACAGATCATTTTGTATTTGCTGTAGACATTGGAGACGGAGTTGGCCGGGATTATTCAATTATTAATATATTTAATGTAATACCGCAATCTGTAGCATCTATAAGAAGCATTAAAAATTATGAAGACGAATCAAGTTTCTTTAGGCTAAACCAAGTAGGGCTATTTAGATCTAACACTCATTCAGTTGAAGAATTATCAAAAGTACTTGAGTTACTTGTATTTGATCTTTTTTTGCCTGAGCAATGTAAGATCGTTCTTGAGATAAATTACAAAGGAAATTTAGTGTATGAAAAGCTGTCAAAGAACCGCGACTTTTATCCGGAAATTTTCTTGCATACAAAACATTCAATTGCAAATGATAGTCTAAAGTTAGGAGTTAAGATCCAAAAAGATAACCGAGAAATATATTGCCGTGAATTAAGAAACCTGGTTCGTAACAAAAAACTAATAGTAAATGAGTCTAGGACATTTGATGAATTGGCTTCTTTTGGTATTAATTCAGTTGGACGATACGAATCTCAATTGGCAAATGACGATATTGCAATGTCTTGTGTTAATTTAGTTGCTCTATATAATAATGAAGACTTTAACTATATAATTGAGGAAATATACGATGACATACCGCAAAAATATAAAACTGCAATAGAAAACCAAATGTTGGTTGGTGAAGAAAGCGATTCTGACTATACTGAAATTTTTAAAGTTATAGGAAACATGGAAAAAGAAGGATTTCCACAAAATTCAAATTTTAAGTCAAGCTATAATAGATAACACATTATTGCAAAAACTATGATTATTTTCATAGATATATAAAGTAAATAAAATATAAAAAGAAAAATAACTAAAAAGCAGAATGGCTAAAATCACACTTGATCTTAACAGGTTTAAAGCCTCTGGTGTCTACACTATTGAGTTTGATGCTTCAGAAAGAATTGTTGTATCTACGCAGACCATACGTCTAGTTGTAGGTTTTTCTAGAAAAGGACCTTTCAACGCTCCTGTATTTTTACGCGATGTATCAACTTCACGTAAAGTATTTGGCGGAGTTGATAATTTTCTTGAAACCCGTGGATCATTTTTTCACAGAGCATTAGAAACATGTTTACAAACAGCACCGGTATTTGGTTTAAATTTATTACCACTAAATAATGCACCAGTAAATGAAGGGGGCGATGCAGTAGATTATCGTTCATTTGGACTGGCGGCAAACGAATCTAACGGTTTAGTTAGCAAAGCATTGCTTTCATCATTCTACAATAAAGAACGTTTTTGGTTCCCAGATGAAGCTTATTTACAAGCAACTGTAGATAATAAGCCAGTTGATGCCGGCCGTTTATTTAACTTTGTTAATCTTGGTCAAGAAGTACAAAGTATAATTATTCGCAAGTCAGAAAACGCTTCATTATATAATGTTACAGCTAACGATTATTATGGTAGAGGCAATGTTCCTGCTTACATTAATCCAACTGATTATGTGTCAGATTATTTTGTAGACATTTATGTAGTAAAAGGCGATTGGACAAATCTTAGAGCGCTTTCACAGGACCCTCTATATTCAAAATATTTTGATTTAAGAGGAGTTATTAAAAGTAAGTTCTTTGAATTCTTAGGTCTTAATGATGTAACATTAACCGCTTCATTCACTGGAGCAATTATACCTGATTTTATTGATAACAACGGGTCAAACCAATCTATCGATGTAATTGTAAACTCAGCAGTTGCAATAACTGGTATTTTCTGTAATCTAAACAAAGAAAAGTTTGACGATTACGTAAATTCTAAGTATAAAGTTGATATGCTTGGAAACAGCTTAATTGATACAACTGATGATATTATTGATTTTTTATCATACAATACACCAATCAAGGCTACATTAACTGCAACCGGTTTAAAGACCTTAACTGCAACAACGCAAACAACTTCAGCTACTTCACCAATAGTTTATTTTAAATCGTATCCGTACGGTGGAGACTCTGGCAAATTTAATAACGTTTTAGTAATACCTAAACCGTATCCGTCTGACACTACTTTTACAGTAGCAATGTATAATGCATTAGTTACATCGCTTACAACAAATTCTTTAATCAAAACTGAAGGTACTAGTACATTTTTAAATTCAATGATGCCTACTGATTTTGTTAAAGTTGACAATATAGTAGACACAGGAAGTTCTTTAGAAATAAAATTAAGTAACCCTTTACAAAGTAATGTGAGCTATACCTCTGCAACGGGATATTGGAATGGAACTATTAATACAACAGCGGCTAATTCAGTCCCAAGCACAGCTAACGTAATTGCAGTAACAGATTTCCCTACTGGCGGGGCAACTGCTGTTGCTGCTGGCGATATTATTTTAATTGAGGCGCCTGGCTATGCTAAGTATTTTGGCGTTAGCGGTGCAGCAAGTGCTGGCGGAGTTACTACAATCACAGTTAAAGGCACAGGAAACATAGCTGGCGCAAATCCTGCATCTAAATTCCTTGACAAATATGGTGCTGTTGGATTTAGTGCTACTGAATTCTCTTCGTATCAGCAGCCTTCTGATATTAACATTACATTGCTTAAAACTGCAGGGGCAACCGCAAGTTCTCTAGTTCCTAGAGTAGGCGTAGGAGCAACTGGGTTTAGTTATGTATTAACTCCAAACTTATTGTATTCAAAAGTTAAAGGCTTAGGCCAAACAACAGCATACGAAGCAACTGCCAACCAAGTACAATTGTACAATGGAGCTGATTATTCAACAGCTATTGCTGGTACATGGTATTTATTCTCAGGTTCTACTGGCGCTTACGCTTTGTCTGGCGCTGCATTAGGATCTTGTAGAATTTCTAATACTGGAACAGTTAACCCGTTTAATGGAATAACAGGAAATGTTAAAGTTACTTTACCAGGCGGCCAGAATTTTTATGGATTAATTGGTAATACAGCTTCAACTATTAACGCAACTACATACAATCTTACAGCGGCTGCCGGATTAGCTAGTATTGCTTCTCTTGCTACATTTGAAGCTTATCCAGGAAACAAACTTGCAACTAACATATCTTCAAACCTTGTAATTGATGGCGATAGAATTAAATATGGTTCAGGTTCTTCTCAATTTAATTACATTAATGTCACTCCTGGTATTAGTCGTGGTACAGATCCTTATAGTTTAATTGCTTATGGCTTAAATGGCGTTAGCGTTGAGCAATATACATCTGACACACTAATAACTCCAGCTGATACTACTTTTGCTGATGTAAATAATACATACATAGATAGCACAGTATACACCGATGGTAATAATGCAACGACAAACGATGTTGCAGTATATTCTTCTCTTGCTAAAAATATCAGTGAGCAGATTGATATAGAGTCTCCTGGTATTTATGGAGGAGGAAAGAAATTTAAACTTAATTTAACTAATTCAGCAAAATTAAATGTTGGCGACTATGTTAAAAATGATAATGTTTCTAACCCTACACTTACTAGAATAATAACCAAGGTTAAAAAATTAGATACATTAACTGGCCTACCATTTTATGAATACACGGTTCTTGTAACTCCTGGAGTTGATAACTCTACAGGCACTCCAAGAATTACTAAGTTTTCTCCAATTGAATTGTTCTGTGATCGTTACCAATTTACTAACCTATCAGGGTTTAAGTTAACCGATTATCATTTGCCTGGAACTCCAGCGCAGCTTGAAAAAATCTATGGCGTTCTTGAAAACACTAATTTATCAACTACATTAGCTGATAAGGATGTAATTCAATTTAGATATATTGTAGATACATTTAACGGTGGTCTTTTACCTGGTATGGGTCCTAAGCAATACTTAAGCCGATTAGCAATGAATCGTCAGAAATGCCTGGCGTTGCTAAATGCTCCGTCTATTGCAGAATTTACTAACTCAACAGATCCAAGATTTACTGAGCAACCTGATGCAGCAGCTGGAAATCCAAAACCTGTATTAAACACTGCTTATATCGCAGAAGGTGGCAATCTTTCTCTAGGACCATCATATACTTGGGGTTTACCTAGCGAAGATCAAGGCGCTAAATTTATTGGGGTATTTTCACCAAATGTTATTGTTCGTGAAAACAACAAAAATATTAGTATTCCACCTGCAGCTGACGTATCAAATAATTTTATTCGTAAGTTTGTAAACGGTGAACCTTTTGCAATTGTTGCAGGACCTAGACGTGGTGTTATATCAAATCCAAAGTTTGTAAAAATGGAATATGATTTCCTACTTAGAGACAGAGAATCATTAGAACCAGCTGGTATTAATCCAATTGTTACTGTTAAGAACGTAGGGCCAATGATTTTTGCAAACCAAACTGCATATCAAAGAACCTTATCAGCGTTTAACAATCTTCACGTTAGAGACCTTCTTATTACAGTTGAAGATGCTGTTGAGGAAATATTAGGTAACTATCTATTTGAATTTAACGATGCATCAACTCGTCTTGAGATTCGCTCAATTGTAGAAACTTATCTTGATACTGTTAGAAACGCAGGTGGTGTATACAATTACGCTGTTATCATGGATGATACAAATAATACAGATGCTATTATTGACCAAAACTTTGGTATCCTAGATATTGCAATTGAACCATCTCGTGGTATACAGAAATTTATTAATCGTATTACAATCTTAAAGACTGGTACAATTAGTTCAGGCGGTTTCACAGCAGCTTAATCTAAAAATAATACAGAAAAATAAAAATAAATAATAACAATGGCAGGACTTCCACATTATAGAAATTCAAAGGCGGCAATGCAAAAATTTGAACCTGTGTACTTATCACAGTTTGAAATTCTTCTTACGCCGCCGCCGGCTGTTACTGGATGGACTCTAGTAATGGAAAACGTCACAAAGGTTTCCGGTGTCGACACTAACAAAGTACCAGCGCCAGTTATCCAAAAATATAAGTCAGCAACACGTTCATTTTCTGGCGGTGTTGTAGATGATACCACTATGAATGTTGTTATAGACTTTGAGGTTAACTTGGACGACAGCAACTCAATGTATGTATACAAGGCATTGCGTAAATGGTGTGACTTAATATATGATCCGTTAAATGGACGTATGGGTCTTAAGAAGGATTACGCAGGTGGACCTTTAATTATTAATTATTTTAATAAGCAAGGCGATATCTTCCGTCAAGTTAAAGCGCCGGTTGTATTCCCTACAACGCCACTTACCGCAATTGAATCAGATTTTGCAAGTAACGATATCTACAGAATAACTGGATTTACATTACGTGCTGACTACTGGGAAGAAACTATTCTTTAATATTTTGTTACAGTTTATTAGTAATTTAAAAACAGGACTTATGTCCTGTTTTTTTTCTTAAAATATCAAGAACTAATATAGGTGTGAGATATATATTAAAATAAATAAATTCTCATGGAAGACAATAAAAATCTTATACAAGATCTAGAAAAAGAAGCGCAACTATTGGTGCAATCCCAAGAAAACGCTGCACAGACTCCAGTAAGTAATCCTGTGTCAATTGGCAGGGCTCAAAAATTTCAAGAATACGAAGATAGCAATGATATTCTTGCTGCAGAAGTTGGTTGGAAAAATTTGCCTTTAGACTCTTTGCCTTCACAAGGAATGTTTTATGCAAGTGATACACAAATAGCAATAAGAGCAGCTACTGTTTCTGAAATTCGTCATTGGTCAACTATAGATGAAAATGATTTATTAAGTCTAGACGATATGCTTAATTTTATTATTGAGAAATGTTGCAGAATTAAAATACCTGGTAAGCCAGGCAGCTATAAAGATATTAAAGAAATTGATCGTTTCTATCTAATTTTTGCGATTAGGGATTATACATTTAAGAACGGCGAAAATCGTTTATATGTATCTGCGTTTGACGAAGACGGTTCAGAGCAAAAAGTAGAAGTAACAAAGGACTCTTTGGATTATTTTAATCCAGATCCAAAGTTAATGAATTACTATAAGCAAGATGAGCAATGCTTTGATATAGTAATGAAAAACGGTGAAAAATTTAAAATATTTTTGCCTTCATTAGGGGTTATGTCGTTTATTAAAAACTACATCAAACAAAAGCAGCAGGCAAACCAAAACTTTGATAAAACCTTTATTAAGTACGCGCCGTATTGTTTTGGTGATTGGAAAACCCTAAACCAAAACTCATACGATAAGGCAGTACAAGATTCATTTACCTGGAGCCTAACAAAAATATCAGTAATTGATAAATTAGTTGAGCTGTTAGCATCTAGCATTAATCCAACTATTAAGTATCAAACTTCTGGTGGGGGAGAAGCTACAACATCGCTAAACTTTCAAGGGGGAATCAAAACTATTTTCCTTATTTCAGATATCTTTGACGAATTGGTTTGATGCTGAGTTTATACTTCTTAAAGTTTTACGTTTACAACCTTCTGAGCTGGAAAAAATGGAATTTTATCGCGCGGAATATTTAATGGAAAATCTAAAGAAGTATAATGAAGAAGAAGAAAATAGAAGGTCAGCCCAAGAAAAAGAACATAATGCTGATGACCAATTAGGATCTGCCAAAAACATGATGAAATCAATGCAAAGCAGTATGCCTAATTTCAATATGCCAGCAATGAATATCCCAAAAATACCTGGCTTTTAAGACAATCGTATGCAGGGACTAAAAAAGTATTTATGATAAATGTCATTAGCAAACCAGTCAAATGAAAGACTTGGGCAATTAGTTTCCCTAACAGCAAGGATAGAATCTTATTTAGCAGCTGGCTCTGCCTCTAATAAAAAAGGTTCAAGCCTAAGTACATCAAATAACGGCAGCAACTCTACACTAAGTAAAGATGCTGCCGTTATTGGTGGTTTATCAAGTTCCTTAAGTAATCTTATTGTTAATGTTAATAAAATTGATCCTAACGCAGGCGATAAACTTTCAATGTTTATTCTTAAAATGTCTACTGCAGTTAAGGAGGCAAGTGCAGGGTTAAACCAGTCTGATGTTGAAGATCTAAATAAAAATTTAGGAAGCTTAGTTAGCGGTGCAGCAGGATTTATGAAAGAGATGGCTAAATCAGCCCTGTATGGTATACCTGCCTTGTTAGGAGCTGCTTTGTTTGGAGCAACTGTAAGAACCTTATTATTTACACTAAAAGGTATGCCTACTTTATCTGATGATGCCAAAGAAACCTTAAAAACTATTAATGATATTGCAAAGGGATCTCTTATATTTGGCCTAGCAATGGCTGCATATAGCATGATAGGAGTATTAGCATTATCAGGCGCAGTATTTTTTGGTTTAACAGTTGCACTAACTTTTAAAGTGCTGAAGTCTTTAGACAATGTTAAAAATAGTAAACAAAGCATTAAAACTATAACAGCTATCGGAATAGCAGCAGCTATTTTTGGAACTGCTATGGCCGGAATTGGGTTTATGTCAGAAAAAGTTGCAAAAGGCACTTTAGTTTTTATATTAGCAGCGTCAGCTACATTACTTGTTTTTAGTTTATTAGGTGCAGCTTTACCTGCGGTAAAATTAGGAGACCTTGCACTGGGATCTATCGTAAGAGGTGCTGCAGTTTTTGCAATTGCAATGATAGGCATTGGATTCTTTGCACAGCAGTTTGCATTTGGTGCTCTAGTTTTTATATTAGCAGCTACTGCTCTTCTAGGTTTATATTCATTAGCTGCTGCTGGATTGCCTGCGGTAAAAGTAGGAGACTTTGCGTTAGGAACCATCATAAAGGGCGTGGCAATTTTTGCAATTGCAATGATAGGTATTGGGTTCTTTGCGGAAAAATTTGCGTTAGGTACATTAACTTTTATATTAGCAGCTGGAGCAACTCTGCTTGTTTTTGGTTTACTAGGCGGAGCTTTACCAGGCATACAAAGAGGAGCAAGAGGATTACAGGCAATATCTAAATCAATTATTCCGTTTACACTTGCAATGATAGTTGCAGGGTTTTTCCCTGAGAAGATTGTAACTGGGGCAATAGCATTATCAAAAGCTATGCTTCTGGTTGGCGGCGCTGCATTAATATTAGGATTGGGTAAAGATAAAGTAGAGCAAGGCGCTAAAGCAATTCTTAAACTATCTATAGCAGCAATAGCATTTTCTGCAGCTCTTCTTATTATAGGACTTATTCCTATAGACTCACAAACTTTATTAGAAAAACTAAAGGTTGTTGCGTATGCAGTTATAGGACTAGGTCTAGCTGCAGCTATATTGGGAAGCATAAGTAAACAAGCTGAAACTGGCGCAGGTATTTTAATTGCGTTAGGATTTTCATTTGCAATCTTTGCAGGAACTCTTGCTATATTAGCAGCAATTCCAGTAGACTCGCAAACTTTACTGGAAAAATTAGGAATTGTAGCACTTGTTATAGTAGGCTTAGGAATAGCCGCTGCTGTATTAGGTTCTCCAGCAGTTGCACCATTTGCTGCAATAGGCGCTGTTGTTTTAGGGGTATTAGCTATATCTTTAGCAATTTTTGCTGGCGCTATTTTTCTTCTATCAAAAACTGATCTTAAACCGGAAACTGTAGATCAGCTCACATATGCAATAAAAGAACTTGGTAATACTCTAGCATTTGCAGCACTATTAGCAGTTCCTATGGCAATTGGCGCAGCTGGATTAATTGCTTCTTCAGTTTCTATAATTACCTTATCTATTGCACTTGCAGCTTTTAAAGCTGTAGAATTTACAGAAGCGGATGGTGACTCAATTGGCAAAGCAATATCTTCTGTTGTACAAGGATTTGTTCATGCTCTTGACGGCGTATCACCAATGCAATTATTTAAGGCAATGGCAGCAATCCCATTAATTGGACAAATGGGTAATGCTCTTGTTTCTCTTGCTGCTGGTGTTAAAGCAATGGCAACTCTTACATTCACTGAAATGGTATACGACAAGGCCGCTGGCAAACTTGTGCCAAAAGGAGTTGTTAAATTAACTGATGCTGAAATTCAGCAAGTAGGTCCTAATGTTGCATCTATATTAAATGCTTTAGCTATGCCTCTTACTATGTTTGGAATGTGGTCAGATGCAGGTTCTGTTGGGTTTGGTCCATTTTCTATTGGCCCAGATTATATGAACAAAGGTATTGAAGCTGCAGCTAAGATAGGCAGTGCATTATCTTCTATTGCATTCGGTGTTGCTAATATGGCAAATCTTAATGTTGTAGAATATGAAGTGGTTAATCCTGGAACATCTAAGGCTAAATTGGTGCCAAAAAGTATAAGAAAGCTAACACCGCTTGATTTTGCAATGGCGGCAATCAATACAGATTTAATACTAACAGCTATTGCTCAGCCGCTAGTGGATTTTGGAAAGAAATACAGTGAAGGGAAATTATTTTCGGACGGATTTCTCGCGCAGGGTATTGAAGGGATTGCTAAAATAGGAGATCCAATATCAAAAATTGCTGATGCAATACTAAAAATGGCCGGCGGGCAAGTATCAATAAATGAAGTTGTTTCTGACGGTAAAGGCGGAAAGAAATTGGCGCTTAAGGAGGTTTTATCATTTGCTGACGCAATGCCTATAGCATATAAAAATGCAACTGCTCTATTGCAAGGTCCAAACTCTTTAGCGCAAGTGTTAGTTAATTTTGCTGCTTATATCGAAGAAAACGAAGATGCTTTTGAAACATCTACTGAGTTTATACCTGAGTTTGAAAAAACTATAACCAGCCTTGCTAAAATATCAACAGACTATAAAACTATAATCGAGCAATTAGATAAAACTCAAACAATAAAGGTCGACATAGGAGCGGTTTTTACAAACCTTGCAACTAGCATTGTTAAATTAGGTGATTCTTTTAACACAATGAATAACGACAAGCTAAAGAAATATTCCGGGTTCGTATCAACTACAATAAAATTAACAAATATTATTACACCGTTTGAAAAGTTTACTAAATTATTTGGTACTTTTACAAAAGACTTGGGTAGTTTTGTAAAGACCTGGGATTCTTTTGGCGCTGAGGATTCAAACCACTTTAAAACCTATGCAGACAGTCTTGATAAAATAGCAAAGATAGACGTTGGCAAATTAAAAGAAACAACTCAAATAATTAAAGAGCAAACTTTAAAACAAAAAGATGCATCTTTTAATAATAGCAATAACTTTGCTAAGGCAAACCAAAATCAAAATCCGCCTGCCGCGATGAATACAAATCCAGGCGGTGGACAAAATATGAATAACAGCGGAAACAATATGAAACCTGCTGCAGCCAACGAAAAGAAAATGAATGGCGGCATAGGTGTTAATCCTGGCACAGTTATTGCAGAACTACACGTTACAAATTTGTATATAAATAATAAACTACAATAAAGAGTTACAACAAATTAAAAAAATATCAAGTAATGGAAACAACAAGCTTTATTAAATTTAGGGATTGGGAAACCCAAAGACATAAGCAAATTGACGAAGAATCTGATGTAGAGACAGTTAGCAGCAGTCAAGATGCTAGCGATAAGAATACAGAAAATTCAGCGTTAATAGCTCAGCTTAATGATGTTATTATGCAGCGTAAGCAGGCAATCCGCGATAAGCACGATTACACTGCTCAAATATTAGAAATTGATGCTAAGCTTCTTAAACTTGCTATTGAAAAAAATGATCTTACAAAAAAGAAGAACGATTTAGAAGCAGCTAAAGAAATAGCAATGATAAATAGAAAAGAGGGAAAAACAAATGTCAAAGAAAACTACTAATAGAGCATTAAAATTTGCCGAATTTAATTCTGGCGAAACAGATGCATACGAACCACCAAAATACTTAGTAAAGCCTCAGCTGAATGATACTGGCTTCTTTATGTTTAAAAAAGAGTTTGACAATCAAAAGCCATACTTCCAGCCAAGAATTGCTAGTAATAATCAAGAAATTCCTACTAACAAGTCAGATGATGACTTAAATGATGATTAAAGCTTATTAAATGACGATAGATGTATTTTAATACTTTTATTAGTATTAATACATAAAATCGTATTTAATCTTCCAAACATCATTTATATATCTAAAAGGGCAAGAACTACTTCCAATTACCTGAATATAAAGTAAAACCTGTATATTTATGCTAGAACCGCAGAAAAAAATAGAAATGCTAAAAAATAAGATGCAAGAGTCTAGAAAAACGCTAGATGATGACAAAACTTCTTCTAATCCTGTAGCCACTGCATTTGCTGCATTAATATTGTATGTATTAAGAATTTTCCTTTTTTATTATGCTATAAATGTTGTTTTAGATAAATTTAAGTTTGAGAGCTTTTCATTCTTAGAATGCTTTTTAATTTTTGCTGCAATTGTTGGAATCTGTAGATCGGCAGCTAAACAATAAATTTATGAAAACTAAACTTTTAATAACGGGTAAATCTTGCTCAGGTAAAACTACGTTTTCATTTAGGTTTAAGCAAATGGGAAAACGGGTAGGAGTGTTTCATACCACACGGCCGCAAAGACACAACGAGATTAACGGGGTACACTACAATTTCATAACAGACGAAGAGTATAATGCTATACTATTGCGTAACGACTTTGTTATTGCTGAATCTTTTAACAATTGGCATTATGTATTAACAAAAGATGAATATTTAAACTCAGATGTTATAGTGTTAACGCCTTCTTCTATTAGGCAGTTATTTGATACAATAGGTAAAAGTCTTGTCACATCCCCTTTGCGTGATAGCACCACTGCTGTTTTATACCTAGATGTAGCAGATGATGTTATTAGGGATAGAATGATGCATAGAATGGACAAAGCAGAAGCAGAACGCAGATACCTAGCAGACAAGGAAGATTTTAGAGAGTTTATAGCAAACAAAGAATGGGATATATCAATAAACTACAATATAGCTGATAATTTTGCAACCATTTTTAATATTTTTTTACCAGAATAGAAAACTAAATACAATTCCATTAATATAAATTAAAACAACAAAAACAATAAGATATGAAACAATACATGGTATCTCCTGAGTTTAAAACTCACGTTACTCGTATCCTCAACACAAACAAATACTCATTAGTATTTCCTTTTATGAACTTGGTAAACCGTGATGGTTTTGCGTACACCGAGTTTGAGCTTAATGAGCTTATTCAATTTTTAGGTGAGTTTCCGTACAACGAGGTTGCCGAGTTCTTCTTATTGCTTCCAACACTAGTTGACGAAAGCGGCGAGACTGTAAGCAATAACGGACTAAGAAACGCTGATGCTCCAACACAGGAAACAAAAGCAGCTGAATCTGACGCAATGCATCATAATGATGTAAGAGACGAAATCTTTGTTGAAAGCGAAGCCTAATTTTACCCAAGGTACTTAAGTTATTTTGAGAAATTGCCTAACGGCAATTTCTCTTTTTCTAAATTTAGAGTGGACTAAGGCGCTGATTACCAGCTTATGAGTTAAGTTGTTAATAACTTTTTTCATAAAAATTTGCTATTGTCAATTTTTCTAGTTATATTTACTATATACAAAATCCAAACATCCAAACAATGGGACTAACTAAGGTAGAAGCAAAAACTAAAAAGACTAAAACAAGTTTACAAGAAATTGGCCTTAACTTTTACAAGACCAGGTCTGAGAAAGACTTTACCACTCTATACTATAGGTTATTGCCAGGGATATCTTACGTAACCAGAAAAATAATACCCGATTACGATGACCGTAGTGAAGTTGTAGCCATTACGTTTGCCAAAGTATGGAGCAAGATTGACCAATATGATCCGTACTGGAATTTCAGCACCTGGGCATACAAAATTGCTCACAACGAATCTTTACTCTTTCTTAGGAAAAAGAAAAATACATATTCATACGAAGGTATGGAGGAAATGGGAATTAACATGGAGTCAAAATCGCAGTCCGTTATGTCAGACGCCTTTTGCGATGAGCCTCATATAATAGATACCCTGCATGACGCAGCAGTCTCTACTATCAATATGTTGCCTGATGTATACCGTGAAGTTTTATCTCTACGTGAAATTCAAAATAAAAAATACGAGGAGATTGCAGACTTGCTTGGCTGGAAACAAAATACAGTAAGAACCCGTATTCGCAAAGCGCGTGAATTAGTTCGTGAACACTTATTAAAGAATTCGCCTGAACTAATTAAAGAATATAATAATCAACTTGCATAATATGTTTAAATTTAAAAACCTTAGAAACCTCTTTATCGATATTAGAAATTTCTTTTACATAAAGGGTGTAATACGTAAGAATAAAGGCACCGCTGACTGGGAACGATTTAATCTAAAGGTAGACTTTGTCAATCGCATATACACGGTTTTTAATCCATTACCAGCGGACAAAGGAGACTCACCTGATGTATTGGAAATTAAGCTGGGTGAAAGAATGATACCGTGTCATAAATACATAACCGATATTGGGCTAAGCGAAGTCATTGCAGTGTCTGGCGAAAAAATACCAAACACAGACTCTTACCTTGTTGTCTACTATCCAATATTTAGGTACATATCAACCTGGAAAGTTACGCTTAATTTATTCTATCTTATTCTGCTATTGATACTTTACCCAAGTATTTGGAAAGCTATTAATTGGGTTATCAGCTTATTTTAATTTCACTTATATATATTAAACACAAACATTACCAATACAACAAAACAATGAAAGACTTAACAGTTACTAAAAACGAGCCAATCGATTTTGATGGCAAATTACAAAAACGCCAAGAACTTGTAAAATTTCTTGAAAACAAATTAAGCAATCTTGTAGCCGAGCTTGAGACAAAAGAATACCCAGTTAACGGAGACGTTAGTTTTGCTGAAGGGATTCTTGAGTTTATTGAAACAAAAGCAGAATGGAAGTTTACTGAAGCAATGGGTATCATTGAGAGCAAAAATCAATTAAGCGATATTGTGAGCAAAATGCATGCTGACAAAGACGCACAATTTGCAGTAAACAATCTATTGCTTGAGGCAATTTATTACTTCTTAACTAAGGCAACAGGTACTGGTGTGAAAGACGCTGAATCTTATTACAGGTTACTAAGACCAATTCTTGACGCATTAGGCCAAGCAAAGAACGACAGAGAGATTAAGAATCAAATAGAAAAAGACTTAGGAACTCTACAAAGCGCTATTGATAACGGAGCTGCCTCAGAATTAGAGGACGAAATGATTGCAGAAATGGAATTAGAAATGGAAGCAGACTTAAACATTGTATCATTAAACTAAACCTTTAACCAAAACTTAACATATGAAACTTGTAAAAAGATTTATTCAAACAAATATTAATTTAATTATAGTTGGGTTTTTGGCATTATTACTGTTTAGATCTTGCAGTAGCGATTCTAAAACTCTTAATAAGAAAATAGATAGGCTATCAGCAAAAGTAGACTCTATGCAAGGATCAGCAATTACAAAGACTGATTTAACAGTTGAAGGGCTACGAGTTGAAAAGAGAATGATACAGTCTACGGACCGTAAGATGATTGATGTACAAAGACAAAGCGATATTGATAACGAAATAAAAAAACTAGAGAAATAGGATGAACAAAAAATATAGTAATATATTGCATTGGTTTATTATTTTAACTTTTATTGGACTGTATGCAATAGTTAGCATTATATCTACCATCCACGTAATAGATTTCTTTAAGTTATCAAACCCAGAATGGTTAGCTATTTCCTTAGCAGTTGCTTTTGAAATTGGCGCCGCAGCTTCTTTAGCTTCGTTAATCATATTGGACAAAATGAATAAGCCTCTTGTATGGGGCTTATTCATTGTTTTAACATTAATGCAAATGATGGGAAATATGTATTTTTCATTTACACATTTGCAAGATTTTGCAGGCTGGGTTGAATTATTTGGTTTAGTGGACGAAGAGTTGGTTTATCAAAAGAGGGTTCTATCTTTCGTTAGCGGGGGAATTTTGCCCCTGGTTGCATTAGGGTTTATTAAGTCGCTAGTTGATTACATTAAACCAAACGATGCTGAAAAACAAATTGATAGTTTAGAAGTAGGTAAAGAAGAGAGCATTAATATTGCAACATTGCCTGCTCTTAACCCAGAATATTCTAAAATACCCGAGCCTAAACAAATTGAAGAAACGCCCGTGATTCCAATTGAAGAAGCTTTGGATATAGAAGAGGTTAAAGAAAACCCAGCTAGTTGGTCATTTACTCAAGAGCAAGCAGTTAATTATGCAAAGAATAAATTAGATGAAGCAGAAGCTGTAAAAAATAGAGAAATTCTAGAAATAAATAAAAAAGTAAAGAACGCAGCTCCCTCTTCTAGGCAACCGCCTGCAAGATAAAAGCTAAATCCGCAGAACGTCCTG
>Ga0114976_10000682_pt1 | contig 21238 bp, 16 predicted proteins | sample S_130805_EF_Meta_FD_87319 | JGI IMG/M metagenome (GOLD analysis project Ga0114976, IMG submission 87319) | Freshwater microbial communities from Lake Simoncouche, Canada to study carbon cycling - S_130805_EF_MetaG | ecosystem: Environmental > Aquatic > Freshwater > Lake | place: Lake...
TCGTTCGGGTCGTAGACGTCGCTGTCGCTGGGGCCGCCGGGAATGGCAGGTCGGCTGGTGCCGCCCGCCGGGTTGGCCGGATTGGTGGCCGGTGTCGACGCACTGCCGGTGCCGGGATTAGCAGCATCCGCCGACGGGCTGTCGGTGGTCGGCGCGGTCTCGTTGCTGCCGGTGCCGTCGCCTTCCGCCGCGCGACGCCGACGCGAAGCCTTGGCCTCGCCGCCCGCTGTCGGGGTCGGAGTCGGCTCCGTTGGCTTCACTGGTGCCGGAGGAACCACCGCTGGGGCAGGCGCAGCCGGGGCGGCACTATTAGCACCCGGAGTCACGGCGCTCACGTCGACCGCCGGGGCGGGCGGCGGGGTGACCGGATCGACACCCACACTGGTGCCCGCGTTCTGGGTTGTCTCCGCCTGGCTGGCGGGGGCACCACCAGAAACCGCCGGGCCGTTCATGGCCTTGGTCGACCCCGACGGGTTGGTGACGTCGCCGGACAGGCCGCCGTTGCCGGTGAGCCTGTCCGAATCAAACTTGATCTTGGTGACCCCAGATAGGTCGTCGGCGTTAGTGATGTTGTTGTTCTTGGCGAGTTCCTCGTATTTGTTCATGTCGCCATAGCCGCGCTGCGCCAGGTCGGTCAGGGTCTCGCCCGGCTTGAGGGTGTAGTACCCGTCGCTGTCGAGCATGTCCTTGGTGATCGAGGAGTTGTCGCCGTTCTCGGCACCGGCGACGCCGCCGTCGGATACCAGACCCTTGGTGCCGCCAGGAGGCGACTTCCAACCACCGCCGCCCGAACCACCGGCACTAGTACCGCTGGCACCGCCACCGTCGCCTCCGGTGCCCTTGTTGGTGCTGGTCTCACTCTGCTGGCCGCCCGGGTTTTTGCTCGGGCCGGGGCCGGGAGAGGGGCCGTTGCGAGGGCCGCCGATCGGGCCGTCATCGTCGTATTTGCCTTCATCTTCGGCGGCGGCGTTGGCCTTGTTTTGCTCAGCCTTGCTTGGGCCGTCGTTGTTGCCAAAGTCCACCCGCTGACCCAGCGGAGTGTCGTTGGGGTCTTGGTACTTGTAGCCCGGGGTAGTCAACTGCTTGTATCCCTGCCCGATTTCGCGGAACGGATTCGCTATGGCGTTGCCTGCGTTGTTAAGCCCGTTGCCGACCAACTCACCAAAGTCCTGCAAGCCGGAGTCGCCCTCGTCGGCGGCAATACGCCGCACGGCGGCCACGAACTGGCTGGCGTCCGCGCCGTTGTGGCGCGCTTCCTCGACCGCATCCTGAATCTCATGCACCCGATCGGCCATGCTGCCGAAGCTGTCTTCGGCGTCATCGTCGGCGAGGTCACGCAGGCGGCTCAGTGCCCCGTCAGCGTCCCCGGCATCCGAAGCCTCGTAGTCGGCCTGGGTGTCGTCTTCGGTGCAGCCACAGTCCGCATAGCGGGCCAGGAAGGCCACCAATTGGCGGGGGTAGGGCCGTTCGGTGCGCTCGCACTCGGCCATGACCCGCGCGAAGTGCACAATGTCCTTGTCCGAGACCACATCGTCGGGGCCGGTGTCGTCACGCTCATCCTTGGTGACGTCCACGAAGATGTGGGCGTCGTCGGTGTCGTTGACCACCATGTCGGGGGTCATCCGCTCTGGGCCGTTCTGCAGGGCGTCGGCGGTGCGCAGACCAGCGGAGAAATTGCGCGTGAAATGACGAACGGCATCAGCGGTGGTTGCCTCGTTAGAAAGCAGATCACTGGCATGATTTTCCAGGAAATCTTCTACCAAAGTAGAGTCCCCCACATTGAAATTAGTGCGCAAGTGATTAGCGGCATCGCGGGCGTCGAAACTGCCATTACGAACGTCGCTTTCCATGTTGTGGAAGAAATCATGCAGGTCACGATTGCTGCGCTTCACAAACGAGTCAGCCTGACGTCCGGCGGCGAAGGTGAACGTCGGCAGATACCGGTCACGGGCCGGGCGGTTGACGATGATTGCATCGGATGGGCTGCGACGGGTCGGGCGCTTGCCCTTCATCGCCGCCGACTGCATTGTCAGATACGAGGCGTAGGCGTGGGAGCATAACCGGCCCACATAGGTGTACTTCCGGCGGAACGCCCAGCGGCCCCACTCGCAGGCGCAATGCCAGTTGGCAATCGAGTTGCCGGTGATGCCGCCGATGCTGGCACCCTTGAGGATGGTCACATCGTAGGTGCCGTGGTCGCCGACCACCGAGGCCATGATGCTGCTCGGGGACATGTCTTTGACCGTGACGTGGCCCTCGCGCTTGAGGCGCATCGCCTTCTTGCGGACGTCTTTCCAGGCGGCGGTGCGCACATTGCGGTCGCCCTCCACCAACTCCATGTATTCGGCGAAACGCGGGTTCAGGCCCTCATCCATGAGGTGCCCGATGCGGTTGATGTAGGCCGCCGGGTCGTGGCGGAACTGCGCGACCGGGTCGTTCCAGTAGTCGACCGAGGCGGTCAGGTCGATGTAGCGGTCACTCAGACCGGCGGGGCGGTCATTCTGCGCGGTGACCAGGCCACCCCAGGAGCCGGGGTCGGAGGACTCGGCCATGTCGCCGCCCTCATCGTCGCCGCCGCCACTACCGCCGCCGATCAGGCTTTGTAGGGCCATGGGGGCGAGGGCACGCAGCGCCGGTGCTACCAACGGCAGCAGCATTGCCGGGTTGGCTTCATGGTAGGAACTGCTCTTGATGGTGCCACCCCACGAGCCGGGTGCGGTCGCATCCATGACCTTGTTGATCGCGAAATTGCCCGCCGCCAGCGGGGCAACGATTTTGCCGACCTCAATCGCGCTATCTCCGCCGCGCATCACCGCCTTGCCGAGTTCGGGATTGCCGGTCGCACCGCCGACGCCCCTCTCCACGGTCTCCATCACCTTTTTGTAGGTTTTGGGAAACTTTTTCTGGATTTGCTGCCTGATCAACCACGGTGGGATTCCGGCCTGCAGGTCGATTGACGCCTCGCGGGCGAACAGTTCCGCGCTCGGGCCGGGGCCGTCGTCGTCGCCTTCGTCCTCGAAGGTCACCGAGTCGGAGTTGTGCAGACGCTCATCGGGGTCGATGTGGTGGATCGGTTGCATGGTCGACGAGTTGTCGTCGCCGTAGCTACCGATCGCGTCGAATTGCGGCTTCGGGTTGTAGGGCAACTCGGTCGAGTTATCTCGATCCAATGGTGCCCACGCTGTGCGTGAGCTGCTGCCTTTTCCCCGCACCACCCGCCTATTGGAATACTTGGCCGGGTCGTCGTCGTCGTAGCCGTCGAAACGATCCCGCAGTTTGGTGAAATGCTCGTCTTCCTCATACTCGGCATACGGGTCGTCGTCAAACGACTCGTCGTAGCCGCTGGCCTGGCGACGCGAATACTTGGCCGGGTCGTCGTCGTCGTAACCTTGGAAGCGGTCGCGCAGGTTGGTGAAATGCTCGTCGTCTTCGTGCTCGGAGTAGGGATCGTCCTCGCCGGAAAACTCGTCGTAGCCGCCGACGAGGCGACGCGAATAGTGGGCGGGGTCGTCGCCGCCGTAGCCGCTGTAGCCCTCGTAGTCGGGGCGCTCCCGCAGCCGACTCCGATCGAACCGATTGGGGATGCCCTGATCGTCGTCGTACTCGTCGCCGGGATGGATGTGCACGTCGGGGTAGGTCACGCCGTCGTCGAGGTTGTGGCCCTCCCAGTGCGGGGCGTTGAAGTCCGGGCCACCGGCGGGGGTCTCGTAGCCACCCAGCTTGGTCTGATCGAGCCATACCTCGAAGCCTTCACCGGCCACCTTGTAGCGGGTGCGACCTCGAACGGTCTCCTGGTCGATGATCCGGCCAGGGCCGTATGCGGTATGAACCGTCGCCATTACTGTCCTCCTTGAAGGGCTTCTACCATTTCAAGGCACAGAGGCGGTGAACTACAGGGGAATCAGCCTTTGATGTACATCGGGAGGCCGAACAAACCGGAGTCGGAGTTGTCCCAGAACAGCAGCCAGGACGCCTTCAGCAACTCCACCTTCTGGAAAGTGTCGACGTCGGGGATGGGCAATTCGACGGTGTCGTCGGCCTGCTGCGCGCACACCCCATGCTCGTTCAGATAGAACGCCAGGGAAGCCGCCTCGTCCGCATGATCGGTCTGGATCGTTTGGTAGGAGATGTTCTTGACGGTGGCCATGTAAGGCGTCCTTCCTCGGGGGTTGACAAACGATCACGTTCGGGCGAAACAAGGCAGAACAGCCCGACCCCGACACCTGTTCAGATGCCTGGGCGGGCGGATTGGAGGGTCAGCCGGGAGAGTGAGGCGCAGCGATTGTTGTGGGACTGATGAGGCCTGAATCGTCCTGCGGCACAGTGCGCTACTCCCCGGCTTGATTGACGTTGCGGTCACATAAAGACTTCTGAATGCTACCCACGGCGGAGTGCCGAAGGCAACAGTTTTTAGTGACCGAAGCAACTACTTCTTGCGGAACACCCCGAGTACGGTGTTCAAGCCGCTGAACAGCTTGCCGAGGGCACCCTTGATCGGCAGCAACTCCGACACCGGCGAGGGGGTCGGCTTCGGTGCGGGCTTCTTGCTAGTCATGGGTTTTCCTTTCACCATTCCGGCTCGACGCCGAAAACTTCATAGAACTGGGCGAGCATGTCGTCGAGGATGCGCTTGGAATCCTCGGCACCACCGGCCAGAATTTCCGGCCAATCGGCCTGCAACTGGCCGCGATAGGTTTCCATGTTCAGGGCGCGGTAAAACTTCGGGTCTTCGACCAGATCGGACACCTTCGGATGCCGGGCCATAGAGAAGTCCCAGTTGGCGACGACCTCAAGGCGCTTCACCTGGCCCTCAACCTGTTCCTCGCTGGCCTTTCGGCTCCGGCCCCACGATGACGGGCCACCCTTGATGCGCCCGGCACCGACCTGCTTGGGGGTGTTGCCGCGCATCGAATCGGATTCCTCCGGGCGCTGCCGGTTGCGTGGAATCTCACTCGGTTCCGGCACCCCGGGCGGCAACTCCGGGCCGAAACCACCCGACGGTGGTGTGCCGACCGGAGGCATACCGACGGGGCCATTAACGGTGCCCAGACCGGCGCTGCGGGCGGCATACACGCCTGCGGGAGGATTACCCGGGCCGGGAGCGCCGGGGCCAGGAGCGGCCAGCGGGGACACGTTCGGGCCTTGCGCGGGAGCCTCCATGCCGCCGTCGCCGGGTTGACCCTCGTCGGCGGGCGCGGGGGCCGGGGGAGGCGGCGCGGGCGGGCCGGGCTGCTGGCCGGGGGCACCCATCGCCGGGGCCATACCGGCCCCCATCATCTGCTGCTCCATCATGGTCTTCTGCATCTCGACCTGATCGGTCTGCAGTTCGGCCTGGGCCTCCCCGGCAACGGCCTGCGCCTCGCCCAGTTCGGTCTGGGTCTTGCCCTGACGCAACTGCAGGGTCGACATGAGGTGCTGCGCCAGCTCCGGCGGATACGGCAGGTTTTGGGCGTCGCAGAGGTCTTGCACCTTCTTCATGGCTTGGGCGGTCGCCATGAGTTTGGCCACCGATTCCTCGGCCTGGCGCTCCAACTCCTGATCAAACTCCATGTCGATGTTGACGGCCAAAGTCTTGTCCGAGACCGGCACACCCATCGCCTTGAGTTGGCTGATAAAGGCCCGCTCCTGGGTCTCGTCGCGTAGGTTCAGGGTCGAGAACTTGACGTCCGGGATGAGCAGCTTCGGCACCTTGCGGATGTATTCCTCGCCGGTGTCCTCGTCATACTCCACGATTTCCCGATAGATCGGGACACGCACCCCACCCTTGAGGTCGTAGTCGTAGTGGCCCTGGGCTTCGGCGATGACCTCGGCACGCTTGATGATGTGGCGCTTGAGGCTGTTCTGGAAGCCGGTCATGATCTGGGTGACAAACTCCCGGTTCAGGGCCGACGAGGCGTAGGCCCCGCCGGTGCCACCAGAAATCAGGGCCTCGCCGATCCCCCAGGCCTGCAGCAGTTTGGTTTGCACGCGCTCAAAGTCGGCATCCAGGTTGGGCACCGATTCGCGCCCGAACACGTTCTCGATCTTCAAACCGAAGTTGTGCACCATCAGCCGGAAGTCGGCGGCCAGCGCCGACTGCAGATCGTCGCGGGCGTCGTCCAACTCGCCCTGATCCGGAATCCACGGCTCGCCGTCGCCCATATCCTCGATACCCAGGGTGGCCAGCACCAGCGGGCTGTACAGCCGGTCGGCGACCGCATCCTGGGCGGCGTTCAACGATTCCTCGGTCATCAGGGTGCGGAACGAGCGCAGTAGGTGTGGGGTGCCGCGCTTCGACCACGGCGTCGAGCGGTTGACGATCCGCGACACCAGGGCGTCAGAAATGTCAAGGCCGTCGTTCTGGCTGGCGGCCTGAATGATTTCCGGGTAGTACCGGACTAGGTCTTGGTATTCCTTGTTGCGTTGCAGCCGCTCGGAGGGGGTTTCGCCGCTGTCGGACATGGCGCTTCCGTTTTCAGGGCCTTGCCGAAGATTCTCGACGAGGTCTTTAACCAGCAACTGCACCCGGTCGCGTTGCACGAACAGCGACCGCGACACTTTCAGCATGTCGGGGTTGAGGATTTCCTCGCTCGACCACACCCCCAGCGACTCGTTGAAGTGCGCCAGGGAGGTCACCTCGCCGACGGTGAAGTATTCGCGGCCCAACTGATCGGGCAGGAACTCTAGGTAGTTCAATTCGCCGAGGAACATTTCCTCGTAAAACTTTTTGATCAGCGGGTCTTTGGAATCGAACTCCAACCCGACGACCGGGAACTTCGAGTAAATGTCGATCAACAAGGGTACTAAATCGTGGGTAGCGTAAAACAGCCGCGACCAACGCCGAATCGACTTTAATTCCTCGTCGTCCTCGACGTTGAACGGGATGCCTTTGTCGGCCATGGTGCCCAACGGCTGACGCACCTTGGGCAGCGCGATCTGCATATTGGTGCCCTGGAAGCCGGTGAACTGGCGGCCCCGATAGTTGGCCATGCGGCTGCGGTTCATCGACGCGGTCAGGCTGCGGTTGTGGACGGCAGCCTGCATGTTCATCGCCTCGGCGCGGGCCTGGGTGGGGCTGTTGGGCATCGACGCGCCCATCCGGCGCAGCTTGGAGACCTCGTTCTGCCAGTTTGCCCCGCCGGTGTGCAGGAAACTCGTCATGAGCTGGCCTCCTGCGTCACCTTACGCAAACACACCTCGGTGTACCACGCCTCGTCGGGGGCCTCGTCGTGGGCCTTTTCATCGAGTACCACCCGGAATGTCGGGTAGATGGGGGTGCCGCCGTGCTTGAGGCTCATTGACATTTCGGCGATCGTGCCGACCCCGTCGTAGACAATCGCGGCGGTGCGGCATTCAACGACGTCGCCGGGATGGAACTGCGGCCCGAGCACCGAATGCGGAGACATGAGCAGGAACGCCGTCCAGTCCTCAGTCGTCAGCGGTTGCATTAGGGCGCAGGCCCGGCAGAACTCGCGTTCGGTGAGGGGTTGAATGTAGGCGGCTTCGGCGAATGTCTTGCAGCCGTGGCACAGGATATCTGTCATTGGACTACAGTCTACTTCTTTTTCGGCGTGAAGGTGTCCGACTCGCTTGTCCACTTGCCTTTGTCCGGCCCGGTGAAGGTGCGCTTAGTCCAGTCCTTGGGCTGCTTCGGGATTTTGGTCGACGGCGGCTTGGCCTTCGGGTCGCGCGACGGGTCGGGGCCGTCGTATTTTGTCCAGTCGGCGAGGCGCTCGATTTCGGCCAGATACTGCTTGAAGGTGGCCTGGGCGCGACGGGAGGCACCCTTGATGCGAGGGTCGTCAGAGCCAGGACTGTCGTCCGGGTTCCAGCCCTTGTAAATGTTCATCTCGTCTTCGATATTCTGGTGTTTGCGATCGTCGGCGCAGTATTCACAGAACATGTCGCCATGCACGTCATGCACCGGCCCCGAGATTCCCCGGTCGCCCAGTTCGCCGTCGCAGTCCTTGCAGTAACCCAGCGGCAAATCGGGGTGTTGATAGGTGAACGAATCGGGGTCGTCGTCGGGGTCATACTCGCTGGTTTCCCACCCGGCCAGTCTGCGGCTGGTTTTGCGCGGGGGCGGATCACCGGCAATGGCCCAGTCGTCCTGAGTGAACTGACTTAGCGGCTTGCCGTGCTGCTTTTCCTTCTGCAACACCCAGGCCGCGTGCGGATCACCATGCTCAAGGTAGTAATCAGCATCAGCGGGGATTCCCTCAATGGCGTTTACGGGCCGGTTGCCGCGATTGTCTCGGAGAATCTGCTGCAACCTCCGCGCACCGGGATCGGTGTAGCCGGGCACCTCGGGATAGAAATCATCGGGGTGAGCACCGGCCAGCTTGCGGTTGGCCATGATCACATTGTCGCGCACCTCAATCTCGCGCGCGATGTACATGTCGGCGGTGTCCGACGCCAGGTGGTGAGTGTCACCGATCGCGTACACGTTCCAGATTTTCCCGCACTTGCACGTCTTGTACGACGGCGAGCCGACCGACTCCCCGCACGAGCAGGTGAAGTTCCGGGCTTCCTTGGAGATGTAACCCGACAGGTGGTCGTCCCACTTCCAGCCCGGTACCCGGCGGGTGAAGAAGCTGGCCTGCTTACGTCCGGCCCCGATGAGGCGCGGGTCGAAGGGGTCTTGCGTCTCGTCCGGGTCGGACTTGGTTAAAGAGTCGAGGACGTGAAAATCGCTCAACGGGTAAATTTTGCGGTCGTAGTGAGTGTACCCGGCGGTGGGGTTGCGCTCAGTTCGATATTGCGCATCCTCGGTGTCGGGGTTGTCCTTCGGCCCCCAGGTCATCGGGTCTTCATCCCACTTAACCTGAATCCCTAATGCGTCGCGGTCGTCCCACCCGTTGGGGCCGGGGAACAGCCGATAGCCTTCGCCGTGCCGTCCGGTTTCTTTATGCCGCAGATAGAATGAATCAGCGGCCAGTTTACGGGTGCCCTTCTTGGTGACCGGGTTGACGGCCTTGGGCACCCTCACCTTGGCCGGTGCTTCCTCGGCGGGGGGATGCGCCGGAGCGCCGACGGTGGTGTGCACCATCTCGGTGGCACGCTCGCCGAGCGGCTTCTTGCGGGTGTTCAGAAACCCCTCCGCCGCCGTATCGCCATAGTCGGCCAAACCGCGAGACTTCTGCTTTTTCAGCCAGGTCTGCAGGCTTTTCATGACGTCGGCCTGACGCGGAGTCAGGTACGCCTTCCGGTTCGGTTCGGCACCCTTCATCTTCGGCAGGTCATTGGAGGTCAGGTTGTCGGTGACCTCCGGGACGCCTGAGCTTTGGTGCTCGTAGATATCCATGGTGGCCGTCGGAACCAGTGTCTCCCCCGCCGTGCGGGGACGATCAAAAGGGAGGCGACCCCTAGAGGATCGGCGGTTCGGGAACTTAGAACTTCCCCCCATCCCGAAAGCCTCCCCCATTTCGTCGCCGAAGTCGTCGAAATTGAGGTCATCGTCGCCGTGCTCGTCGCGGCGCTTGTCACGCGGCCCGGTGTAGGACTTGGTCTCGTAGCGATCCTTGGCGGTGGCGGCCATAACCGAACGCATCCACTGATCCCGACTGAAACGCGGATTGTCGGCGGCAAACAGGTGACCGATGTGAGTGGCCGGGGCCTCCCGGTATTCCCTCGGCACGGCCTGCAGGGCTTCGCGGACATGCTCGTAGTTGCCGCGCCCCATCGCTTCCAGGAGCATCCGCTCGCCGGTGGCCGACAGTCGGTAGCGTTGCGCGATTACCGTGGCGGCGTTGCGCAAAGCGACCTTCTTCTTGCGAACCAGGCGAGCGTCACGCTGCGAATAGAGGCCACCATACGAGTTTTCGTAGCCCTCCATGTCGCCCATGTCCTCGTCGTAGTTGGACGAGTTGTCGCGCCAGTTGTCGCGCAGCCGCTGGCCGAAGCCGTTGTACTGGGCGTCGCACTCGCGGCAGGACGTGTCCCGACCGCCGGAGGTGCTGACCGGCGCGCCACAGTTGTGGCAATCCCACTCCCGGCCCCTGGCCCCGCTGGGGAAGGTGACCTCGCGGGTTTCCCGCGCGATCCGCCGTGAGGCCTGTTGCTGCATCGACTGGGCACCGCCCGGCGCTGCCGCCGGGGACACGTCCACCGTGCCCTGCGGCGGGGTGACGTCCATCGGGTGCTCGGACTGCTCGACCTGCTGGGCGAACTGGATCGCCTGCAGGGCCTGGGAGAGCGGGTCGATGATCTGCTGGTATTCCTGGGTCTCCCGGTCGATCATCTGCATGATCGCCTGGTTGGCGGTGTCCAGCAGGGCATCCTCGGCGGGCTGATCCTCCAACTGCTGCGGCGGTGCCGGGGGTGCGACCGCGCCGGAACCCGGCGGCGGCATCATCGGCTGTCCGCCCATCGCGGCGGGATCGCCGCCACCCATTGCGGCGGCGGGGTCTTGCGCGGGGGCGGCCTGCTGCTCGCCGCCACCACCCTCGGCGGGTTGCTCGTCGTCGGCGGCCCAAAAACGGCGGGCAGCCTTGCTTTTCATCCAGCTCTCGTGCTGGGTGTCGAGGCTGTCCTTCTGCTCACGCTTCTGCCGCTCGGTCAGCTCGTCCTCGGACTCGTCTGGGGCCGCCCAGAATTGGCGGGCCTGACGGCGGCTACTGTTGTATTGGCGGCTGCCGTCATTGCGATTCAGCCGGAACCGGCTGAAGTATTCCTGATGCCATTCGGGGTCGCTGCGGTTCTCGTGGAAACCCTGACCGTGGTGGGGGCCACCGTCGAGCTGGTCAGCCGGGACTAAGCACGGCTCTCCCTGGTCAGCACCGCAATCGGGGCACTCCACGTCTAGCGGGTTGGTGTTAGCCTGACGGCGGCGGCTTTCCTTACGGTGGGTGTCGCACTTCTCGCACGACCCCTCGGCGCACGGCTTGGTGCCGGGGACGCGGCAGTAGCCGTCCCAGCAGTTGCAGTCCTTGGCCTGGTGCAGGCGCGCGAACCGGCGGCGTGCCGCCATACGCGACGGCTCCTGTTCAGCGTCGTCGCCGCCCTCGCCTAAAAAATCGTCACCACCACCCTGCGGTGCGCCCTGCTCGGGTGCGCCGTAGCCGTCGGAGCCGCCCTGGCCCTGCTCAACTTCTTCCATCAGCAGTTGCTCGATGGTGCCCTCCGGCAGGCCGAGCAGCGAGTCGATGACCTCCGGCGGAACCGGGGCCGCGCCCTGGGGGTCGTCGTGGGGGATTTCGTTGAGAAGCTGCGGGTCGAGGTCGGGGGCCTGATCCGGCACGGTGTACTGCTCGCCGCCGCCTTCTCCACCCTCCGAGTCGTCATCGCCACCACCGAAGTCGTACTCGTCATCCTCGTCGTCGTGATGGTCGTCGTCGTCGTGGTCACCATCATCGTCGGAGTCGGTGGCGGTCTCGTGATGATCGGCGTCATCGTGATCCTCGCCGCCGAAATCGTAGTCGTCGCCCTCATCGTCGTCGGAGTCGGAATCGTCGCTCTCCGAGGCTTCTGGGGCCTCGGAATCGCTATCCTCGTCGTCCTCAGCGGCCTTCTCGGCTTCTTCTTCCTCGGCGATGCGGATCAGGTTGGCCAGAATGCGGTAGTCGGCTTCGGCGATCCCGGTCGAGGCGTAGGCGTCCAGCGAGCGCATCGAGGCGACGCGCAGGCCGTTGGACTGGGCGAAGTCGGTGTAAATGTCGGCGACCAGCTTGGCCGCTTCCACGTCGATGCGACGCGACTCCTTCTTGTAAACCCTTCCAGTGTCTTCATCCCGGTAGGTATCTTCTTCGGGGCCGTCACAGCGGGGGCAGCCCTCACTCTTAGAGCAGTTGCCCTCACACCACTCGCCGTCGTAATCGTCGTCGTTCTTGGCCTGACGGCGGCGAGCCTGCCGGTCGGAGCCGGAATCGCCGCCGGGCGTGAAGTCGTTGGCCTCAACCTTCTCGGGACCGCCCTGATCGACCGAGTTCTTGTAGCCCTCAAAGTCGGGGGACGGCACCAGGTTACCCGACGACGGGGAGTAAGTCTCGTCGAGGTCTTGGTTGCGGTGGCTGTCGCCTTCGGGCATCGAACCGAACCCGGCGTCGTCGTGGTCGATCGCCAGCTTGTAGGGGTGCGCCAACTTCCAGTCGGACTTCATGGCGTTCTGGATGCGGCGCATGGTGCCGGTATTGGGGAAGACCAGCGGCTCGACCGAGGCGCGGATATCGTTCTTCGACAGGTGCCAGCGATCCTCGAACTCGTCGATGCCGGTCGCGCCCAGCAGGAACCTGCCGAAGTTGACGCGAACGGTGTCGATCGCCGCGTCGAGTTTGCGTGCGGCGGTGCGGGCCTGACGGCGCGGCTCGTCGGCGGCGGCCTCATCAGACTCAAACATTCCGAAATCGCTCATTGTCCCTGCTCACTTCCAGTTGACGGTGTTCTACATCTTTGAGGGCGTGAGGCCGGAAAACACAGGACGGGGGTCAGTTGAGGTCGTCATGTTCAAGGTCTGAGTGATGCTTTTTCAGTTTCTTGATGACGGTCGCCGCCGGGGTGACATATCCCTCGCTGGAATCGTCATTCCAGGCCCAAGGCGGTTCGTGGGGTTCCACCGCATAGGTGTAAACCGGCGGAGTTGGGCCACCATTGGGAGGGGTGAGGTCGTACAGCAAATTGTCGACCCAATTCATGTGGTCGCGGTGAGTGTCCAGCCACACCCACTTCTGCCGGTCTTGCTGGCCGTTGTTTGAGTACCAGTTAGTTTCGCCGGAATTGTAGGGGGATTCTCCGCCGCCGGGCGTGAGGACAGTGCCGGGGGCCAGTTCGTGTGGGGAGACATGAACCCACCTTTGCGGCATGGCGGTACGCGGTTTGACGTTCTTGACCTTCAACTTGGGGAAATGAAAATTCGGAACGAAGATTTCCTCCGAACCGGGGTAAAGGTCGCCGGGGAGCGCGGCGTGGGGATCATGCCACACGTTTAGCTTCTCGTGAAGGTTTTCAGGGGCATCAATTTCGGCGATGTAAGGCCGGTCTCCCGACCAGCCGCCGTCGTCCTCTGTGTAGGCCCAATCGTCGGGGCGCTGGGTGAGGAACACGCCTTTGCCGAACGGGTGGTTGCCGTTGTAGTTGGCCGGTTCCTTGTCGGGGTCGAGGGTGAAATTGGGGTCGTCGGTGAGGTGGTACCAGGAGGGCATGGCGAGCCGGGAGGCGGTGTGGGGATTTGTCGGGTTGATTTCAGATTGCCTGTAATAAAACCGTGCATGACCGTTATCTTCGTCAGGAAGACGCGGCCAATCCGGCGGGAAAGTAGGCGACAATTCGCACTCTGGATGGTAGTAGTCGGTGTAATCCATCCCGCAGTCTGGGCACCACTCGCGGTCAGCGGAATCGTCGTCATCGCTCCATTTCATGCGGGATTTCTCGTGCCGAACCCAAGCCTTACCCGGCCCGGTGCGCGATTCAGAATGTTGCAAATCAGGCTCGACGTGGGTTTTCACCCAATCCCACAATGCGGTGGCGATGCCACGTCGCTGATAGTCAGGATGCACCTCAATTCCATTTACGGTTCCGGCGGGGCCGCCCTCCCAGTGTTCAGGATTAGACCGAAACCAACTCAACGAACCGACTGGCTCAGAACGATCATCGACGTAAGCGTGAGCTTTGGGTGTGCTGCCGGAATTGTCCAACTTAAAAGTCAGAGATGGGTGGCTCAAATCGGGCATGGCGGTGCGAGAGGCCGTGTGGAAAGCAGAAGCTGGGATAGGGTCGGTGGTGTAAAAAGCCCCATCAAGACCTTCGGGGTCGTCCCAAACGGGGTCGTCATGCGTGAACGGAAGAACGGTGTAATTGACCTTTTTGCCGGGATGAGTTTTATAAAGATTCATCTGTTCGGCGTAGGCGTGAGCGTCTTCTTTGTCATCCCAAAAAAAGTTGCCGCGCTGATATTCTTCACCATCTTCGCCGGGCCAAACTTCTTCGCCTCGGGTGTAATCGAGGCCGTGCTGCAAAATCGAATCGCGGTTGTGCTCCGGCGTGACGTGGTAATAGGTCGGCATGGCCAGCCGCGCGGCGGTGTGGAACGCTGATGCGGGAATTGGGTCGGGGGAATAGAACGAGCGGCCTTCCATCTCGTCGTTCCACTCGTTCTCGGGATCAGGAAGAACGGGGCCGTCATGGTCAAAAGGCAGGACGGTGTGCCCGTCCTCCTCTTTCCAGTTCATGGAGCCGTACTCCTGCCGATCCCGCTCGTCCAGTTCCTCGGCGTACTGCTCGGCGTAGCCAGGATGATCCCAAAAATAATTGCCGGGGGTGGTGCCGTCGTGGTGCCACACCGCCTCGCCCTTGGTGTAGTCCAGGCCGTGCTGGCGAATGGAGTCCACGCTGCGACGGGGAGCAACGTGGTAATAGGTCGGCATGGCAGTGCGAGAGACGGTGTTCATTTTGCGGATCACCCGAGCGCGGGGCGTAACGTGCGAATGAGCGCCAGGAACGTCATTGTCGGAATACACATCGTCGTCTTCCAACTCGTCCATGTAATCGGCTTTATTGGTCTCAAACTCGGGATCACGATTGACTGGCCCTAATGGCTCAACTTCGTATTGGTTCTTGCCGTGGCTGTCGTAGTAATCGCCAAAATCGTTGTTGTAAATATAAACACTGTGCGGGTCGTAAGTGGGAACTTCAGACCATTGTGAATTATGCCCACGCTCCGCCGCTGGGAGTAATTCATCGCCGGGATTCAAATCTGCATCAGTGTTGTGATACCAGGGCATGGCAACACGCAGCGCCCCGTGCCGATGGTCGTCGTACTCAAAGTTGAACTGCCCGCACACCGGGCAGTGCCCGCCGTGGTTGTAGTCGTCGGCCAGCGACTCGGTCAGGCAACTGGGGCAGCCGACCACGTCGTCTTCGCCGTCGCGGCGGACAATGGAGGCGAAACGCGGCACCAAAGCCTCCCCGGCCCCAGGAACACGCTTCTTCAACCCGTCCAGCAGCCCTTGGCCGTCGTCGGTCGTGAAGCCCGGGTTGATGGGGGTGTCGGGGTGATCCTGGCGCATCCGGCGCATCAGGGCCTCAGCGATCCCGTCGCGGCGATGATTCTCGTCGACGTGAATGCCGGAGACGTAGATTTCCGGATTCCCGTGCTGGTCGGTGTCGTGATTGAACTGCAGCAGCGAGCGGCCCTTGAGGCCGGGTATGTGGTCGCCGCCGCCGTCTGTGTGGTCGATGCTGTATTCGCCCATCATCATGCGGTCGTGGTCGCAGCCGTTATCGCAGCCGCCCTTGATCTGCGGTGCCCACTGATCCCAGGCCATCGCGAACCGTTTTGGCATCGGCTGGCCGTTACGCCACGCCTCGTAGCGGTCTTCGGCTAACGGTCGGCGGTCTTCGGCTTCGGCGAACGCCCGGCCCTCATCGCTGAGATTGTTTGAATGCTTCAGGTCGGGGTTGATCTTGTCGGTCGTCCAGTCGAACAGCGCGGTCGCCACCCCACGACGCTGGTAGTCGGGGTGGACTCGCAAATCCCATATTTCATTATCCCGGCGCGGGTGGCCGTCGTCCCGCCATTGGAGGTGGCCGATCATCTTGTCGCCGTCGTGGGCCGACACCGTCGGATAGCTGTTGCTGACCGGCACGTTGGGTTGAATCACGTCGGGGAACGGCTCGAAGCCCGCTGGGTGGTGCTGGAAGGTGATGCTCTCGGGCAAGTCACCGTGGAGTCCGGCATGACGCGACTTCTCATAAGACGACCACGCCTCACCCAAATCCGACTTCCAGGGCGAATGATGCAGGTTGGGTTCATGCTGTTTGGCGTAGTCGAACAGCGCGGTAGCGATACCGTGCCGCTGGTAGTCGGGGTGAACCTGAATCATCTCGACTTCGCCGTCCGGCTTCCAGGTCACATGACCGATCTGGTCGTAGTTTTTGACGGCGTAGGCGGTCGGCCCCCGCCGGTGGCCGTGAAGGTCGTAGGGGTAATCGGGGTGGTATTTGAACTCAATGCCGTCGGGCATGGGGGCGGGCATCGCCAGGCGCATCAGGTCGTCGGCCACGTCGCGGTCGATAGCGGCGGTGTGTGCGCCGGGAATCAATTCGTCGACAGGAACAATTTGACGGATTGAAGCCTGAGAGAGTGCCTGTTTCCCCGCCCGAATTTCACCAAGATGCCCAAAAGCGGTGCGCGACCAACCGTCGTTAGGTAGTTGTATTTGCACAGCATGGGTGGGCGAAAGGCGTTTTGTTTTATTACGCCAAGCGTTGGACGACAAAGCCTCATACCAGCCGGGCAGGTGCCGTTCTTCAGTTAGGGACATGAACGGTTCCCGGCTTCGGCCACCGCGAGAATTATTAGGATGATGATCCGGGTTGATGACAAAGTCAGGATTGTCGGTAAGATGCCAAAACACATTAGATTCGGCGGCGGTGTGCAGCCCCCACAGTCCCCAACTCACTCGATCAGCCCCCGTAGGTGGTCTGGCCGGAATCCCGACCAGTGGGCCTCGCCGTCGTTGACGACCACGACCGGGGCAGAGGAATAGCCCAGCCCGCTGACGTAGGCGTGCGCGTCGGGGTCTTGTGTCACGTCCACCGTGTCGTGGTCGATGCCCAGCTTGTCCAGTTGCTTCTTGGTCATGGTGCACTGGGGGCAGTTGGGCTTGGTGTAGACGGTGACGGCGGCGGTCATGATTTTCGCTTTCCTTGGTCGGACATTCTTGACATGCAGGTGCTGGAACTGATGGTCGGGCACGAAGATTTCGTCGGCACCGGGAAAGGGGTCGGTGGGCCGGGTCGAGTCGGGGTTATGCCAGACACCCGGCAGCGTGTGCAGGTTGTCAGGAGCGTCAATCTCCGCGACGTAGGGCCGGTCACCATTCCAGTCATCTTCCTCGTCATACCTGTTCGCCCATTCCTCGGGCCGCTGAGTGAGGTACACCCCGTAATCGTCGGGGGTGTCGTTGTAATTGACCGGCCTATGGTCTGGGTCAAGCTGGAAACGACGGTCGTCGGTGAGGTGGTACCAGGAGGGCATGGCGAGCCGCTGGGCGTTGTCCAGCCCCCACAGTCCCCACGTCACGACATGCCCCCGAAGCCGAACCGGCGGGGGGCACGATCCTCCCACTCCCCGTAATGGTCGGCGGGGTCGAGGGGGGTCACGTCACGCTCGAAGGTGCCGCCCTCCCCGCCCGCGATGCCGGGGGTGGTCTCGGTGTCGTCGGGGGCGCAGCCGGACAGACAGAAGTGCACCGACCAGACCTCGGTGCCGAGGATGGACACCGACAGCCTCATGGCTCGTCCGCTAGGTCTTCAACAATGTCGATCATCATCCGCACACTGCCGATTTCAATACAGAGACCCAGCGCCCCACCGAGGGCGATCAGGAGCAGATTGCCACTATTGGTGGCGGCATAGGAGTACCAGACGAGGGCGACAATGATCATCGGGAGGCCGACAAGGTGGAAACGGTAGGAGCGGCGTTTTGGGGCCTTCGGCTGGAACCAGCGGGTGCCCAACGCCGACCCAATCAGGCACAGGCCGGAGCCAAAGGCCAAAACAGCATTGAGGGTAATTTCCAACCAATCGGTGATCCCGGAGACGACCGGTTCACCCTGAATCAGATACAGCGCGGTGATGAACAGGCCAACCCAGATTTCGGGGGCATAGCCCTGATGGTCAACCCGGTAGCCCTGCTCGGGTCGGGTGAACGCGGTCATGACTCACTGTCTTCCACGTCAGTCTCCTTGTCGGTGTTACGGCGGCGTTGTCCGGTGTCAGCCTTGGCGTTGCTGTTGCGTTTGGCTTCGGTGGCAAACCAGACACCGAACGCCGCGACCAGGAGCTGGTCGAGGACAGCCGGAGGGGACGGGTCTTTCCACTGAAAGACTCCCCACATGCCGGTCAGGCCGACGATACCGACCGTGGTCGAGCGGACTCCCGCCAACGGGTTGCGCCACCGGGCCACGGGCCGAACCTTTCCTCGTCATCTCCACCACCGCACTGCCGCCGGTCGGCTCCGCTTTTGTTTAGTCGCCGAACAGCAGGGAGTCGTCGAAGTCGCGCACCACGGCGGCAGTTCGGTAGGAATGCTTCTTGTCGGCTTTCTCGTTCTTCTGGGCTTGCTCGCCGGTGCACCAGGGGCGGCACTTCTCGCCGGATTCGGCGTTACAACCCCCACACGGCTCATCTTCGACGGCGGCGACGAACGCGGCCACCGCGAACCGCGACGCCTCGCGCGGCCAGGCGCTGGTGAGGGTGGCGAAGTAGCGGGCGGCGCGGTACGCCAACTCGCTACGGTCGGCGGTGTTCTCGCTGGCGATGAACGCCCGCGCGGCGTGCCGGAGGGACGTTTTCGTGGCGGGTGCCATGGGGCCTCGATTCAGGGGGACAGTGTCGTTGGCGGATGCCGACGGGATGGGGTTGATGCCGATGACGTCGGCGGCCATGGTGCCGATCGCGCCGGGCACCGAGGTGGCGATTTCTTTGCCCCCGGCGGGGGTCGTCATGCCGAAGCCGCCGCCCTCACCAGGCGACGCCAGGTTGTTGCCGTTGCGCATCGGCCAATTCACCCCGTTGGCTTTGTTAAGCATGTGGTTTTTGTACTCGTCGTAGGCTCGCGCTGGATCACGGTGAAGGCCGTATTCGTCGTTATCGAAATCGTCGTCGTCCGGCACGGGGTCATGGTCGTCGTCGGGCGGGCCGTCGACGTGCGTCCAACCATCGTTTGCCCACAGATCGCCGCCGCACTCCTGGCAAGCCATATCAACTACCGTCGACGTGGTAGGGATTGCTGGTGTAAATGGGGTGCTCGCCGCAGGCCGGGCAAACTTCAAGGTCTGGGTTTTCGTCGAAGTCGATGCCGAGGCCGCAGTTCAGACACTCATCGTCGGGGGCTTCCATTCCTCCCCACGAGACAGCCAGCCGGTGGCCCTTTTTGCGCCAGTCAACGTCCTTCTCATGTGCACTCTTGCCGCAGGTGCCGCACTCGGAGTCCTTGTCGTCGTCTTCCTCGCCCGATAGGGCACCGCCGCAGTTGATGCACTCACGGAGGCCGCGCCCCTTGGCTGACCGGCGAGAGGATTCGCGGATGTTTCCCTCGTCGTCGTAGTCTGGGTCGTCTGGGACGGCGGGGTGACCGGCATCGTAGGGGAGGTCGTCGCCGGTGTACAGGTCGACCCCGTCATAGTGCTGGTAGCCGTTGCCGTAGTCGTTGATGGTCTCACCGCAGTGACGGCATTCGGCGCTGTTGCCCTCGCCGTAGCCGGGACGGTCTTCGGGGGCCATTTCTTCCAGGAAGCCCTGATTGGCTTTGGCGCGGGACTCTTCGGCCCGGCGGGCCGGACCCCAGTGCTCTGCCTCCCAGATGTCGTCGGCGGTCGGGTTTCCGGGCGTACCTGGGCCGTCCCCGGCCACCCGCCTGCTGCCCTCGTGCCAGGGCCAATCATGCAAATCGTTGTCGATAACTTTTTTGTGCAACGGACGGTCGGCGAAAAACTCTTTCCTTGCGCGAATGTGCTCGTCTGCCGACGGCTCCCGATCACCAAACTTGTCGGCCAACCATTGATTTAGCTCGTATTGGGCCTCGCCGGAAGCACTGGCCACCCGCTTGCTGCCCTTGAACGCGCGGGCACCGTCGTCGAGGAAGTCGACCATCAGCCGGTGTGCGGCCTCTTTCAGCTCGGCGCGGGCGATCGAGGCTTCGCGCTCCAACGCCACATGCGCGGCAGTCATCCCGCCTCGGGCATACGTTAAGACCCGCTCAGTGGCCGCCAGGCGGGCTTCCAGCGACTCCGGGGTGCCGTCGAACCAGGTGGTGCGGGCTTGACGCCAGGGGGCCGCCACGCGCTGCAAGGCGCGCATGTCGGCGGCCAGGCGCAGGTTTTGTGCGGATCGAAACATTCGGGGGCCTCCTAAAGTATCTACCTCTTTGGGAGCCTGCCCTGGTCGATCACATTGCCGGGTCGGACAGCTTCTTGTCGGCGGCGGCGTGGCGGACGTAACGCAGTTGGGTGCGGACGTCGTCGATTTCGATGGTGTCGTCGAGGCGGTAAGCCAGGACGGCCAGTTTGGTGGCGAGCACCATCCGCTTCTTGCCGGACGCCAGGGTGATCGCCTCGTTGTCGATTGCCCGCCAGATGAAGAACATTTCCGGCGCGGTCGAGCGCAGGTCGATGTTTGCCCGGTAGCCGTCCTGCTCGCCACCGAACAACTGAATGTGTACCTCGGCCATGTCGTCCTCCTGTCCGCTACTCATTTGAGTGGCCGAAGGCTTAGGCGGCAGGGTGCTCAGCGGACAGTTCGCAAGCAAGATACCTCACGTTTGTCGGAGGCCAGGGCGAAGTCGGTGACCACAATCCGGGCGTTGATCCAGACCGTGCACCGCATCCAGTTGTTGCCGTCCATGACCGGGTCGATGCCGACCAACTCGCCGGTCGACCGGTTCTGCTCCCATTCGATCCAGCGCGGCAGGCCGGGGGTTCCGGGCGTGCAGTCGAAGGTGGGATAGCCAACGACCCGCTTGTCGTCGTTGGAGGGGCCGAAGTAGGCGATGCAGTTGGTGCCCTGCCATTCGACGCGGGTCAGGGCGGCCACCGTCTGGGTGTAGGCCTTCGCGGGGGCCGCCCAGAACAGGGCGACGAGCAAGCTGCCCAGGATGGTGGACAGGATGAGAAAGCCCCTCATGCGATGATCCAGGGAATGGTCGACTCGATGGGGGTCGGTTGCGGCTCGGACGCGGTGACTACGAAGGCCCCGATAACGGCCCCCAGCGCCACGCTGAGCGACAAACGGAGGTAGGTGCGGGTACTCATGCCGGGCCTACATCCAGGTGCAGGGAGAGCCGTCCGTCGGCGCTGTGGGTGTCCGGGCCGAGGTCAAGAAAGTGCCGGACGGTGACCCGGGCGCGCTCGCCGTCGGTGAACACGATGACGTCACCGACCTGGGGGGCGGCGGCGAGGTAGACCCGACGGTGCTGGTGTTCGGGGCCGGGGGGTTTGCGATAACAAGTTTCGGCGATGATCATGCGGGGCGATCCTTTCGGTGGGTGGAGGTTGGTCTGGTAGTGAAAGCAGGCCCCCGGGAGGGGGATTCCCGGGGGCCTGCCGTCCTCACCACCACAGTGCGGTCTGTTAGGCGCTTACCGCCACCCGGGCCGCCAACGCCATGGCGTCGATCGCGGTGTTGTTGAAGTCGAAGGCCCGGTCGGGGTCTTCGATGCGCTGCGCCACCGAGGTGACCGCGTTGAGGATGCCACCGGAGGTGACCTGACCGCCCTTGATGAAGTCGGCCAGGATCGCATCCTGTTCGGCTGCCGAGTAGGCCA